>Ga0222638_1000334_pt1 | contig 17144 bp, 8 predicted proteins | sample AntAcemetagen183_FD_181153 | JGI IMG/M metagenome (GOLD analysis project Ga0222638, IMG submission 181153) | Saline water microbial communities from Ace Lake, Antarctica - #183 | ecosystem: Environmental > Aquatic > Non-marine Saline and Alkaline > Saline | place: Antarctica: Ace Lake | collected...
GACGGAGTTCTCGATTGGAAAGAAGAAGCACGATACCAGTTACGTTCGCATAGTGGTCGCGGGGAAAGATGCAGATCACCTGGACCAGATCTTGCTTGAACTTCATCCACTGGGCGCAAGGGCGATCAATGTCCAAGACGTGACGCTTGAGATCTCGCCCAAGGATAAGGTCGTTCCTCGGGGGTTCTACTCGACCACAAATCATCCAACTTACATCCGGTACAAGGGCGATTGGCTCGAGGTCGAAGATATTCAGATGGACTGCTTGATAGTGGTAAAGAGTGACAGAGCCATATGCACACCCATCTCCCAAATCGAAAAGGATGATCAGGTTGTTATAGGAACGTCCGGCGTCAAGGTAATCCCACCCGAGCGGCCAAGAGAAAAGACGTTCTTTGAGTTCATGGCCACCGAAGTCTCTTCGGAAAGGCCTTCTGGCGAGATCGTCAAGCAACTTGCTCAAGAGATCATCAAAACCAAAAAGGACGGTGGAAAGATCGCGGTTGTGGGAGGTCCTGCTATCATTCACACCGGTGCCGCTCCTGCTCTTGCCAAGCTTATTCGGAAAGGTTATGTGGACGTCCTTCTTGCGGGAAACGCTCTTGCAGTGCATGACATAGAACGTCAGTTCTTTGGGACCAGCCTTGGGATGGATTCTCATGGCAATCTGACCTCAGGAGGCCACAGGAACCACATCTACGCCATCAGCGAGATCATAGCCAGTGGATCTATCAAAAATGCCGTCGATGAAGGAAAGCTCAAAGGCGGGGTGATGTACGAGTGTGTAAAGAAGGGGATACCCTTTGTCTTGGCAGGTTCAATACGGGACGACGGGCCTCTTCCCGATGTGATCACCGATACAATGGTGGCTCAAAAAGCCATGTTCGATGCCCTGCGCGGGGTTGATATGGCGATCATGATGTCTACCATGCTCCATTCTATCGCCACAGGTAACCTTTTGCCTTCCAAGGTGAAGACGATATGTGCTGACATAAACCCTTCCACCATGACAAAGCTGATGGATCGGGGCACGTCTCAGGCAATAGGACTTGTCACAGACGTTGGGATCTTCTTGCCTCAGCTGGTTGAAGAGATCAAGCGACAGGTCGAATCTGAGAAGTCTTGAAAGGACACGTGTATTTCTTTAGAGGGCGCCTTGAAAACGCCCTCAGTGGTGTCTTCTGAGATGTTTCGTGTAGTGGTCTCAAAGTCGAAACGGGCCGATTCGATCGCAACGCTTAAATCGAAAATCCTTCTTACAAGGAAGGCGTGCCGCCGTGGCTTAGCCCGGTAAAGCGGCTGATTCGTAAGGCCATAAGGTCCGATATATCAGCAAATCGTGGGTTCGAATCCCATCGGCGGCTTCGTCACATTCCGTTTTTGAGATCCGCGATTGACAGCGACTCTCTCTTTTGTCGCGTGCTTCTGAGTCCATCTTTTTCGTCAGACCTACAATACTTTATATACCCTCAGTTTAGAAAGGGTATTTCTGGAGAGATTTGACTATGGAGTCCACCATCAACATAGAGAACGTGGTCGCCTCTACGAAGCTTGCCGAAGAGTTTGACTTAATCAAAATTGAATCTGAGTTGGAGGGCGCGGAATACAATAAAGAGAAGTTTCCAGGGCTGGTTTACAGGGTCAAATCGCCCCGAGCCGCTTTTCTGATCTTCACGTCGGGAAAGGTGGTCTGCACCGGGGCAAAGAACGTCGCTGACGTGAGAACCGTCATAGCCAACATGGCTAAGACTCTTGAGTCAATCGGGTTTGACGAAGTCAACCTGGACCCCGAGATTCACGTCCAGAACATCGTGGCCAGCGCCGATCTGAAGACCGACCTGAACCTAAATGCCATAGCCTTGGGGCTTGGGCTGGAAAACATCGAGTATGAGCCAGAACAGTTCCCAGGTCTTGTATACAGGATCAAGACGCCGAAGGTTGTGGTGCTGATATTCAGCTCTGGAAAGTTGGTGGTGACAGGAGGAAAGTCCCCTGAAGAGTGCGAGGAAGGAGTTAAGATAGTCCGGAAACAGTTGGAAAACTTGGGACTGCTCTAGACAAATCTTATTTAGTCCTATTTCGCCTTTTGTCGTGTCTGATATTGATATCAATCCAATCATCTTTGATCTTGACACAAGGCGTCTTCGATCTCTTTTGGGGTTAGGCTCTTCTGCTCGCCACTCTCCATATTTCTTAGGGTGAACTTGCCCGTCTCAACCTCTTTTGGACCTATGATCACGACGTAATCTGCTCCGACAGTGCTTGCGTGTTTCAGTTGTGCGCCTAAGCTTCGATTCATCACGTCTAGTTGGACCTGCATTTTCTGTCTGAGCTCTTTTGCGGCTTTGATCGCAATGTCCCTTACTTCTGGCATGAACGCGATTACTACTGGAGCTGGCGGTTTCGTTTCCACCGGGGCAACTTCCATGATCCTGTCAAATCCAAGTCCAAAACCAGTGGATCGAGCCTCTCGCCCGCCGAGGAGGCCAGCCAGGTCGTAGGTGCCTCCGCCACAGACCTGGTTTTGGGCACCAAGCCCGGTGGTGTAGATCTCAAAGACGGTTCCTGTGTAGTAATCTAGACCTCTTACGATCTCGAAGTCAATTGTTGCATCAACGCCGTAACAGTCGAGAAGTTCCACCAGCTCTTCGAAGTGGGCAAGGTCGCTTTCAGTGGTGGCTGCTCGATCGGCTCTTGCCGCTCTTCCTTTTTGTTCTGCCACCTTATGCGAGGTTTCATTGGAGTGGGCTGAGTCGCTACCTTCCTTTTCCACCGCTCTTTTTTCGCCTTCTTTTTCCATCTGGGCGAGGTCTTCAGAAAGTTCGATGGCCTTCTCTAGGGCTCCGCGCCCTTTGAGCTGGATCAGTTCTGCTATTCCGAGGTGGTCGGCTCCGATATCTTCGAGCCGTTCTCTGAGACGGTCGCGCTCTTTCTTGTCGATGAATTTCATGATGGCGGGCCGTTCATCTTGGGGTATCAGCCCCATCATCTGGCGGATTACTCCGAGGTACCCTACGTGAAGGTCGCCTGGCACGTTGACGCTTTTTAAGAGGGCCTGGGCAAGGGCGATGACTTCGGCTTCGGCGTCTGGCTTGTTGCTCCCGATAAGTTCGACACCCAGCTGCCAGAACTCTCGGAAACGCCCTTTTTGAGGTCGCTCGTATCTGAAACAGTTGCCAAAATAGTGGAGGCGCAGAGGTTTTGGTGCGTTCTGCAGCTCGTTTACGTACATTCTCATCACAGGTGCCGTCAGCTCAGGCCTGAGCGCCAGGTTTCGGCCGCCTTTATCTTTGAAGGCGTATATTTCGTCTATTATGGACTGGCCCGACTTGATGGTGAAAAGTTCTAGGTTCTCGAATGTGGGTGTGGAGATTTCCTGGTAGCTCCAACGTTGTAGCAGGTCTTGCATCGTCTTTTTGACCACGCCTCTTCTGAAAGAATCTTCAGAAAGGAAGTCTCTTGTCCCTCTCGGTCTTTGGATCGTCATGCCAAGGAGGGCCATATCGCAAAACGCCCTTATAGTTTTTGCACATTGGGTGGGTTAGAAAAGGAGTCGACCCAGTGGGTCATCGCGGCCCTCCTGATCTTTGTGGGCGCGATTTTGGTCTTTTGAGTTCGTGCTTGCAAGCGTCATTGAGCCGGAAGGCGATGGCGTGATCCTCATAGGGCCCATACATTCGTATTGGCCATAAATGTTTTTTATAAACAAACACGATTAGAATTGCACATCATCATTCAGACCAAGATCCCGCAGTGCGGTCTTCATCTCCTCGATTCTCTGTTCGGATATGCCCTCGTCAGATGTTATCTCGACATTGAGGGTCAGCTTCAAGCCACCATTCCTGGCGAATCCGGAGAGGACCTTGGTGTAGACGTTCATCCACTTTTGAGGCGGGATCTCTCCGGTCCATGAAATGGTCTGGACAGAGCCGTCATCACCTTTGCCGTTGTCACCGCTGTTGTCGCCGTTGTTGCTGCTGTTTGGAGCGACTGTGATTGCGGCCGTGGTGCCAACCCCATCGCAGCTTGCCGTTACTGTGAAGCGACCTTCCTCATCGCTCGCCTGGAAATCGCCGTTTTCCCCGATGGCGCCGCCTGTGGCGGTCCAGACGACCTGATCCAACGGATAATCCCGTTCATGCTGATCGAGCCCCTTTGCCACAAAGGTTCGAGTCTCGCCGGGCTTGAGTTGCACTTTTTCTGGGTCGATCTTAATCACGGCCAACTCTGGGGGGTATGTATGGATTGTGATGTATTCTTCTGCAGTTTCCGCCGTGATGATGAACATGTCTTCGGAGATCTCCACATCCCCGACGGAGATTCCCTCTTTGTAGAGGAACGGATCGTATTTCTCCCCCTCCTTGCCGACGTATCCGAGGACGCCGCCGCTGACGCCTCGGGCGATCGTCTCTTTGATCGAATCAGGGTTGGAGAGCCTTGGAAACTTGGGCGAGGCAAAGAAGGTGTCTCGAACTGCCTTTGTGCTCCACTCTTTGAAGGCGTGAGACCAGTTTCGGGCCAAGAAGTTGGGTGTGACAAACTCCACCACCAGGTCATCTCTTTTCAGCTTCGAGAGTATCAGGTCCGGCATGGAGCTTGCGGCGCTGGAATGAACCAGGCCGAGGTCTATGATCTCTATTTTTTCCCGGCCCAGGAGGGCGACGTACCGGTAAGTTCGCCAGACCGCCTCTTTGAGATCTCGCTCGAATTTCCTGAGGTTATCCTTTAGCTGGCGCTTCTGGGAGTCGTCGAGTTGGAGCGTTTCTTGTTCATCCCGGATGTCTTCCCAGGCCAGGACCTTTCGGGCCTCATCATTGAGCTGATAATCGCTTTCGGCTATGGACCAAATCAGAGCGCTCTTGAAGGTCCGGCCTGAGGTGCCATGTTCTCGGGTCATCGAGTCCACGAGATTGAGGATGCCATCTCGGTCTTGCATCGATTTTTCTGGAGGGAGAACGATCAATGTCAAAGAGGCACGGTCTGGAATGTCAGCGCTCTTTTGGGGGAAGAGAACCCTTTCCACCTCAGGACCTTTTGCGAAGATCTGGGATATTTCGGACAATACTTGCTCATCGATTCTGGGTTTAGTGATTCCATCTTGACGATCTGCAAGGAGCTTGTTTACGTTTGGCTTCAGGCTGAAATGGTAGCGGCTTCCATCGGCCCTGAGGAAGTAGCAAGAAGTCTCAAGGTCGCTCAGGACGGTTTCCACATTCCCGATGTCCAGGTCTGGTTCGGCCACTCCGAGGCGGATTTCGGGGATGGTGGCGTCGGTGTTTGAGGTACAGCCCCCATTCGACTCGAAGAAGATCGAGGTTGCAACTTTCTGGTGGAGCCGGGCCTTCTTGATTGTGTCCACGGCCTCTTCGTCCAGACGGGTTGCATGAGAACCATCCTTGCCGCAGATGTCGGTGGTAACAACCCCTCTCAGACGTACCTCTTCCCCGAGCTGGTTTAGTGCTGCCTCCCGGAAAATGGGGTCGTCCAAAGGCGCGGTGCCGAGGCCGATTAAAGGGTCACGATGGGCGCCCTTGTAGCCGTCGTTGTAGGCCTTGGAAATCCAGAGGGCGAGGAGACGGAGGACGCCTCGGGTTCGCTGGAAATTGGGCAAAGCCTGCCATTTTCTCTCGAAGACCGAAAAAACCATTGGGTGGAATGGGTAAGCGGCCTCGAACGCTTCTTTGGCGTTATCGACTGGAAACCAGCTTGGGATTTGTTGGCGATGGTCTTGGACCAAACGGGCGTATTCGGCACAAGTTTGGCGTGCGTCTTCTGGCAAAATCGCCTTTCCGGAAAGGTCTAACGATTTTGAATCGAGCTCGAATAGCCTTCGACGGATGATCTCGGAGATGTCTGTTTCTGTGGATATGATGATCGCTTTGCTCAGTCGGTCGAGAAGTTTTTTGATCCGGTTATAATCTGAATGGTCTTCGGGAGTCATCTCCATTTCGGAAGCTGGGACCGAGATCACCATTACCACGTTTTCCTCGCCACGGGCGGTTTCAGATAGGTTCTGAATGAAGTTGTAGAATTGTGACGAAAGGCCGTTTTTGCGGTTGCGACTGACGTAGTTCATCAGTTCGTCCATGAGGATCAGGCAGGGTCGATCTTTGGGGAGGATTTTGCGGATGACGTCGCTTCCTGGTGCTTCCATGTCGATTTCGTGTTGGGCCACCAGTGCGAAGGCATCTTCACCTTCGAGTTGGAAGGCGATCTCGCCCCAGGGGGTCTTTCGGAGAGGCGTTCCATCGTCACCGCCTCGACCCGTTTTAGAATCGAAATCGTTTCCCACAAATACCGCGGTTGCGGCTTTGGGGATCGTGTCAACTCCGGCTTTGGCGAGGATTTTGTTTACGCCGGGCCAGTTTTCGGCGTCGGGGCCGTTTTGGGCGAGGTGGTAAAGAAGGGTTAGCGTGTGGGTTTTGCCGCCGCCGAACTGGGTGTTCAGGTTGAAGACGGCCGAGGTTTCGGTCTTTTCGCCTGATAGTCTCCTGACGACTTCTGCGGCCATTGCGGTCAGGTTTTGGGTCAGGTAGGTTCGCTCGAAGAAGTGTTCTGGGTTTTGATAGTAGTCAGGAGCCTTACCATCTCGGACTCGACCAAGGTGGACCGCAAACTCCGAAGCATCAAGGGGTTTTCCCAATCTCAGGTCGTCTCTGGGTGTTACTACTTTGTACCAAGGTTTGAGCGCCATTCATTTCCCTCCCATCAGCTAATTCTGATAAGTTTCCGGTTGGTTATCGAATCGTCAGCACTTAAATTCACCGTAAGTAAAAGTCTGCAAAGGTCTGGCGATTTTCTCGCGAGGTTCTAATACCACAAACGGTCAGTAGTGGTCATGGGCGCATTGACCTTTCGGGTTCTGCTCAAAAAAGAGCCAGAAGGTGGCTATACTGTAATCGTCCCTTAGCTGCCTGGTTTCGTCACTTATGGCGATACCACTGACGAGGCGGTGGAGATGGCAAGAGAAGCCATCGAGCTAGATCTTGAGAGCTTGAGAGAACACGGAGACGGAGATGAGATGTCGATTTTTTCAGCATCGGATACTTCATGTTGTTCTTCAAGCCTGAGAGAATTAGGACTTACGCAGTTGAACAAAAAAACAGTAGCATGAAGCACCAAACTGTCTAAAGCACAATCTTCTTGACTGGCTCTCATGTGCTTGGTTTTAATTACCAAGTGCGTAACTCCTAAGAATACAAAGACGAAGATGGGATATCGGCAGAGGAGGGCGATCTGGTGTACATCATCTTGGCGGAGACGCATCTCGTCCAGAGTGAAAACGCTCAAAGAGCCGTCACGTATCACATAATCCCGAACGTTCCCGATTGGGGATCGAGCCGCCACCATTTGAAGTAGCCATAAGGGAAGGCCGCAAGCCTCTCTTTTATTCCGACCGCAACCAAGGTCTCGCCCTTTAGGCCAATCCTCTCCTCCAGGTTCATCGAGCCTACGACCTCTTCCTGGAGGAGTCTTACGAGAGATGCGCCTTCTTCGTCGCTTTGCCGATAGCAGAAGACCACCCGGAGGTCGGATCTTGCACAGAGCGTTTTCCAGAGCGAGTAGGCGACGACGTCATCAGATCTGCTGTTTTCAAGTTCCATCGCCGCCACGGGAAAGCGCCACCGCCCGCTCATCCTATCGTTTCCGCTGCCGGGTCGGCTGCAGGGTGTGGCAAAGGCCATCACGTCCAGGGAGAGGTACTCGTTCCTGGAGACCGGCAGAGCTTGGCAAGGGTGGCCGAGGGCGGCGGCTTCCCAACCAATCGATTCCGAGCTTTGGACCACGAGCCTTGTGAGGGCGCGGGTCCAGGCGCCGAGATTTGCGTTCAGGGCGGCCTCTTTCAGGGGGCCGGAGTTTTCAAGCGGCCTTAGGACCTGGAGGAAGGCTTCCTGCCACCTTTGGGCGAGATCGTGATTCTCCATCAGAACCCAAGCCCTTTTTTCCGCGCAAGGACTCCTTCGACCCATCTCTTCTCTTCGGTCTGGGACGGGTAGAGTGCGACCAGGGCTTGGGCGAGCTGCCAGAACCTTTGATCGCCGCCAACCTCTTCTTTGAGGAATGCTTTTAGCGCCTCGCTTCGGCCTTCGGCGAAGAGAAGCATCGCCTGGTGGATCTGATCGAGGACGGTCTCAGCGAGAACCGGCGCGGCATCCATATCTCTGCCGCCCTTGGCACTTTCCCTTCCTGGCGTTACCACTTCGCCGCTTTCGAAGGTAGCCTGGACCTTTTTATTCTTCCCTTTCCGTCTTGGCGCGACCCTTCCAGTTGCGCTGCCGTCTTTTCCGAATAGGCGGCGGGACCTTTCTTCAACCGAGAGGAGCCGGGCAGAGCCGCCTTTGATCTCGACGAGGTCGGTGAGAGATTCCATGTGGGCGCCGATCCCCTGGGCGATCTTTCGGGCCGCGTCGTACTCGAGCGTGAATTCGCCCTTGACGGCCTTGCTGCCCTCTTTTCCGCTTCCGTTTCCGTTCGCGCCGGTGGAAAGCGTCCAGAGCCACATCGCAGTAAGCCTTGCGTCCTCCTCCAGGCCGGTGGCGTTTGCGTCCTCGAAGATCATGTCGAGCGCCTCTTTCGAGACCGCGGCCCAGACCTGCTCCAGGCATTCGTTCAAGGAGACAACCTCGCCGCTCGCCTTCTCGACCCTGGAATAGCGAGAGAATACCTCCAGCGCAGGGCCGATGCAGGAGAAGATGGCGTCGGCACCAACGACCCCCTCCTCTGCGAGGCGCGGCATCCAGTCATGGATTCTTCGTGGCAGTTCTGCGAGGACGTCCCGCCAATCGCCCACGGATTCGGTGTCCAGCGAGCCGTCCGGGTTTTCACGAGGGCGGCAGACCAGGTGGACTGAGGAGGCGAGAGTGGCTGCACCAATTGAGTTAGTCCGATTTCCCCTTTCCGTATCAATAGGCCAAGATGCGGTAATGATCCATCCTGCATTGAGCATCGCCTGGAGCATCGCCTCCCAGCCGGTGGTGCTCTTGTGAGCGAAAACGACGGTGCCTATTCCATCTGGTGCTAATACACGTCTGCCTTCTGCCATCGACTGTTGCATATTTTGCTCAAAATATTCCCTTGTTTTGTGTGAGTAAGGACCTCGAAATCGTTTTGAGAGTTGGACAATTTCTTCAGTTTTATCGACTAATGGCTCAGAAAATAGAGATGGGTGGATTTCGGATAATGTCCTACGCAGCCAGACGTAGAAGAAATCCGAAAGATCTCCATAGGCGATAGCATCATAATATGGAGGATCAGTAAAGAGACACTGGGCGATATCATCAGGCAATGGATGGGCAGTGGCAGATGCTGTTTCAGTATTACCCGAAAAAGTTAGAGGCAACCTATCAAAAACAGAAATAATCCAGTTGATTGCCCCAGACCAGTATCCTTCACTGCCACCTAACAAATTAATTTCACCATAATCCCAAAGCATTGGCAGTGCTTGTCTTGCAAAAACCCCATCCACCAGTTCCCGTGAAGCGTTCCACTTTGACAACGACGAAAATTGGTTAGCACAACGATCCACCGCAAGCGCCAGACACGTCTGCACCGCCGTCGCCAATCCACTCTCGTACTCTTCGGCCATCATCTTTCCGGCCTCACGTACCAGCCGCGCCAGGGTCGTGAGAGCCAAAGCTTGCCTGGGGGTGAAAAGACTACCCCACTCCTTGAGGCCATACAAAACTGAAGAACTGAGAGCGCCCGATCCGGTTTCGTCTGGATATGGCTCATCCGGCACCAGGCTCAAGGGCCCCGTGTGCTCCGCCTTCCTTCTTTCTAGCTCGATTGCGGCCTTCTCTGCCGCTGCGAGGTCCCTCTTCGTAGGAAGCCTGTAGAACCTGCCCCTCTTTCCTGGCCTCGTCGTCACCACCGCGAAGAGTCTCGCATCGGCAGCGCCGCCTCGGCGCGGTTTCATCTGTTTTCGAACCGAGGCAACCGGCGTCGTGTAGCCGCAGATCGGGCAGGTGGCAGAACCCCGGCGGACGGTCCCGTCTCCCACATCTTTTGCTGCCACATTTTCCACGATCTCGAACTCGACGCGCCGCGCGTCCATCCTCGGAACCATCCGGAGCGCAACTGAGCGGTTCTTCTTTTTGGCAAGCCACATCGAGCGCATCAGTGGAACTTCTGCGCCGCAGCCCGGACCTTCGCAGGAGATCGTTCTTGCCCAAAGGTAGGCGATCGGGACGGCGCCGTCCGGGTCCTTCGGGTAGAACTCGGCCAGCTCCTGCTCGGCCTCTTCCTTGATCCAGGTGCCCCACTTGCGGACCTCGTCTGCCAGAGTCTGGCCGTATTTGGGGATGTATTCGAGGACGACCTTGTTCAAGAGGACCGCGACCGGGTTCAGGTCCGAAGCGAAGGCGTCGGCGCCGACCCGCAAGGCCTCCAGTGGAATTGCGCCGCCTCCTGCGAAGGGATCGACGACCAGCGGCCGGGTGCCTGGAAGGCCGCCGAGGGCCTGGTGGGCGGATCGAGTGAGTGCCCGGGCCGCATCAAGGTAATCCTTCTTGGTCGAGTTGTCCCAGTTGGCGAAGTCTGCGATGAAGTCGAGGAGCGCCTCTCTAATCTCGAAGGCGTTCTCGTAGTCGAGGTCGATCCTTCCAAGAGGGTTCCAGAACCGCGCCATGATCTTCGTGGCATCTTCCAGGAACTGGGGCGGGCAGTTGGGATCGCCCGGGTCCGGCCACAAAGATGCGCAGACTACGGCTCTGCAGGCAGCAAGGGGCCGGCGCGCCCACCAGATATGGAGCGTCGATATGTGGCCGTGCCTGATCGATTTTTCGCGCCTGGCGTGCGCACTGATCCGCTTGATCGGAAGGTCTACCTCTATGAGGCGCTTGGGGTACTCTCGTCTCTCCTCGTTCATTCTTTCGCTCCCAGTATCTTCTCCGCTCCAACTTTGTAATGCTTAACCGTGACCACCGCGTCCCATCCCAGTCGTACAGGATCTCGATTCGGATAAACTTCGGGCTCGGTGGCGCAGTTGAAGACGACGTAAAGCCAGTAATCCCCCTTCAAACGGACTGCAGTCTTGTACTCGTTCTCGGTCAATGCAACATCGCCTATCGTTGCCCGACCCTTCACCTCGATGAACCGGACCTCCACCGCGGTCCTCGGATCTTCCGAGTGGTGCCTTCGGGAGATCAGATCAAACCCTCTGTTCTCGCTCTCCACGCTCTCGACCTTCCAGCCACGGGCTTCCTCGTGGGCGATGACCACATCCACCGCGATCCGCTCGATCTCTTCATCACGGACCATCGGCGCAATTTTGGGATCACTCCTTTCGGGATGAGTAAGCACCCAAGCAGAGCCCAGAAGCTGAACTTCTCTGATGGTGCAGTGAAGCTCTTTTTCGAGCTCCGCTCTTCGCCCTTCGAGACGGTTGTTCAGATCTGCGAGCCGATCGTCGAACTGCTTTAGCCTCCCCTCAAGCCCCGGCTCTTTCGAGCCTGATTCCTTCTTCTCGTGGAGATCCGCAAACTGACACTGCACCCGATCGATGATGGTGTTCAGGCTGATCTCGACGTGGTGCAACACCGTCTCGATCTCCTTTTTTCGCTGAAGGCTCACCTTCTCCCTGAAAGGCTGCAGCGCTTCCTCGTAAAGGTGTCTTTCCACCTCGTCCCGACCAGGAAGTTCCTCGCCCTTCGGAATCTTTGGAACCTTCGTCCCTGAGGGCGCAGGCACCAGGTCCAAGAACAGGGGCGGCTGGCGAACGGCCATTTCGCCGTCCAGGCCCCGTCTCGACGACGAAAAGCCTTCTGTTCAGGATGGCGCCCCGCCCGTCCTTGAGTGCGGCCGAGTAAACGTCCAACCTCGCGGGCTTCTCTCGATGCAGATCGAAGAACGCCGCGCCCCGCCTAAGATCGTCCTCTACACAATCGAGAGAATACATCCTCACGCACTCGAACAAGGGGTGGCCGGGCGTCACCCACTCAAGGGTTGCGTCTCCTTGCAAAAGGTCCTTGTCGAAAACGATCCTCTTGTACTCGCGCCCAAGAGGCCCACACCGAGATTCTGCCTCCAAACGGTCCCCGATCGCCCTCAGTGATCGAGGAACCTTGCCAACCAGGTAAACATGCCGATTTGCCTTGGACACCTTTGACCTAACTCCCGCCAGAGGCGCCGCCTGGACGAAAAAGTCTTCCACAACCTCCGGAACCAGCCGTCTTTCCTTCGCCTCCACCTTCTTCCCTACGATGGCCGAGAGGTTCAGCTCCTTCTTGGCAAGAGAATTCTCTAGAGTCGAGTCGGTGATCTTCTTCAAGTGGACCACGTCCACCTGTTCCACGATCCTGCTCTTGATCACATCCTCGTTCAGGTTGTGAGCGTACATCTCTCGCAACATCTTTTCGAGCTGGTTTGAGGGCAGAGCATCCCCCAGAACGTTGAAGACCTTGCCAGTATGATCCGGATCGAGATCCATCTCGATCTTCTCGATCCGCTCGAACAGCTTCTGGAGAACCCGCCCCTCGCGAGTGTTGATGGCAACGAAATTGAAGATGAGACAGTCCTTCTCCTGGCCGTAACGATGAATCCGTCCCATCCTCTGCTCCAGCCGGACCGGGTTCCAGGGGATGTCGTAGTTGATCATGAACCAACAGTACTGAAGGTTGATCCCCTCGCCTGCAGCCTCCGTTGCCACCATGACTTGACATTCCTCTCGAAACTCCCGCTCCGCAGAAAGTCGAGTTCCAGGTTCGTCCCTGTTTCCGACCTTCATCCCGCCGTGAATCTGGGTGACCGAAAGGTCCCACCCCTCCAGCTTCTTCACAAGATAGTCGAGAGAATCCTTGTGCTCGGTGAAGATCAGAAGCTTCATCTTCGGGTCCGAGAAGATCCCTTCTTGGGTGATGACCACTCTTAGCTTTGCAAGCTTCGTCTCGATCTCTCTCTCCTCTAAAACGCGGGCCTGATCGACGAGCCGGGCAAGCTCTTGAATCTCCGCTTTCAGATCGGCAGGATTGAGAGACGCGATCGCTTCCTCCTGATCTTCGATGATCTTCTGCTGCACGTCTTCGGTGAGGTCGTCGAAGTTTTCAGGAACCCGTTTGAGGATGAGCTCTCTTCGATAGGCATCGGGATCTTTCAGGATCTTCTCTCGCCGATCACACATTCGCTCAAGGCTCCTCCTCACGGCATAGATGCTGGAGGCAAACCGACGCTGGAGCATCGCCATCGTGAACCCAAGCGCCCGGCCCCGGGCAGAATCGTCCTCAGCAGCCTTGATCGATTGGTCTTCTACATAGCTTGTAAGCTCATCGTAAAAGTCCAGCTCGTCGCTATCTATCTCGAACTCGATCGTCCGAACGTCCCGCTTGGTGAAGAGCGACTTTGCTTCACCGGTCTTGGGATCCGGGAAGGTCACCATCGCCCCCTTGACTCTCCGAAGATAGAAGGGCGCTTCGTGATGATGCATCGCCTCTTCCAAGCTCTTCACGTCGCCGTAAACGTCCTTGTCCAAAAGCCGGAGGAAAAGACAGAAGTTCTGAGGATCGCCCTTGTGAGGCGTTGCAGTCATGAGCAAATAGTGATCCGTCATCTCCGAGAGGGCTTCGCCTAGCCGATAGGCAAGAGTCTTCTTCTCAGAAGAGTAGGCGCTCATCTTGTGAGCCTCGTCGACGATGACCAGATCCCAGTGGCTTCGAAGCAGGCTCTCTTTGGCATCTTCGATCCGGGCCACCCAGGGCATAGAGGTGATTACCTGATCCTTCTCCTGCCAGGGGTTGGTGCCGTAGTTCGCCCTCAAGACAGTGCCCCTGATCACCTCGAACCGCTCTCCGAACTTGTCTTTCATCTCTCGCTGCCACTGAAAGGTCAGGTTGGCAGGTGTGACGATGAGAATCCGCCTGATCAGGCCCCTTATCTTCAGCTCCTTGACGAGAAGCCCTGCCATTATGGTCTTTCCAGCGCCAGGATCGTCCGCCAGAAGGAAACGAATTCTGGGAAGCTTGAGGAAATAGTCGTACACGGCCTCCAGCTGATGAGGCAAGGGATCGACCCGGGCGATTGATAAGCTGAAGAAGGGATCGTACTCGTGAGCCATTCCCAGCCGCAGAGCCTCGATTCCCAAACGAAAGTTAAAGGCGTCGCCGTCGAAGGACTCCACTTTTGGCGTGACGTTCCTCAGGGTTTCCAGTTGTTCTGGCGAGAGAACTGGGTCGTAAGATTGACCGCTTTTCAGTCCCTTGCCGAAGATCTTGATCGATTCCCCCATAGGAACTGTAATGATGATCTCGATCGGCTCAGGGAAGATGGGGCCCTCGACGATCGAATTGGGCTGGAAGATCGTGTTATCATTCATGATTTTCTCCCCGTTTGACAAATTTTGATATCTCACTTGTGAATCTGTTTCGAACGCTGCATTATTGTCTTAATTTTAGGAGGATATTCTCAGTAGCTAACACGTCATTGGCACGATCATAAGCACCACTTCAAAGTTGGTAAAATGAGGGCTTAAGCCGATAATATCACATCAATACAACCCTCCCTGTATTTTATTCAATTATCTTTATTGTTTCATGGGCTGTTTAGCACAGTGATGTTAGCTACTGAGGGAGGATATTCTCAATTGGCAACGTTTTAAATTCAAACTGTATATAAATACGTCGATAGCAGACTATATTTAATTTATCGAATATTTCACCACCAAATATGCGGCGCCATCTTACCTGAAAACTAAAGCACCTGTTTCTGATGCCCTTTTGCTGGCGGCGAAAGGCCACCATCAGGCCACTTCGTTTTCATCCACCATTTCGATCATCACAGATTCAGCGCGCGCCACTCGCTGACGATGTTGTCGATGGCTCTTTTCATCATGCTGGTTTTAGTTTTGGTGGCCATAACGTCGAAAGAGAAAGGCTGCTTTGAGAGCTTTAAGAAGGCGCGCGGGCCAAATCCCAATATCAAGCACCAGGCCACAACACAATACATCAAATCATTCAATTCTCGACGAGTAATTGATTATGTAAAGCATATATCAACTCAACATCACCCCTACATGAAAAATAATGATTTAAATCACCGAGACATAGGTGGGCTTTGGAGGTGGGGCGATGATGGATGCTCGCTTCGTCAAGCACATTTTCCGTCTCGTCTCCAGTGGGGAGGGAAACTCTCCTCTGGCGATTTTACTACGCCAGAAATAGATAACGGGGGTTAGTTAAAAATGAGATACGCAGCATTTGCGAAGTGGGCCATCGCATCTATGATGGTCCTTCTCTTTGTATCGGCATCTGCCTTTGCCGGCGGAAATCAGATCACTCAGAGCATATCCATGAGTGGGAAGGGCGGTTATGTGAGCCAAAACGCAGCCAACGCCGCGGTAGTTTATGGGGACAACAATTACGTGAACCAGGAAGTATCCCAGAATGCCCATGGTGAATATATAACCCAGAGCGCTGCCAACGCCGCCGTTGTGGTCGGCAATGGAAACACGGTCGGCCAGGGAGTATATCAAGACGCTGCTGGCAATTACATATCCCAGAGCGGGGCCAACGCCATCGCCGTGGTGGGCGATGACAATTACGTCAGCCAAGATGTGACACAGCGAGCATATGGTAACGAGATATATCAGACCGGATGGAACACCGGCACCATCACTGGTGACGGAAACACCTTGTGCCAGAGGACTCTTGCACGGGCTTGGACGAGGCCGACAGAGAGGACCGATCCAGTCCAGACTATGAGCAACTTCGCCCAGATAAGAGGATCTTACAACACCGTGGGCCAAGATATCTTAGGTTATGCGATCGTGGGCTCCGGCAACGGTCCTATCGATCAGAGTGGAAGCAACGTCGTAGAAACTGATGATATGAACTGGAACGCCTTTGGACAAGGCATTTCCTTCGTGGGAGAATCAGGTCCTGGCTCAGAGATAATGCAGTCCGCTAAAAATGAGGTCTGGGTGGGCTAAATCTCGGAAAATATGATTCAACCAAACGATATTGGTTACTTGACTAGCAAGTACAATCTAAGGACATGTTCTGAATATAGTGTTTAACGATACCTTTCGGGCAAATGTCGAACTCGTAAGAGTTTGAGATTTGGCCTATTCATATAGTTAAGCACTAATCTTGCGAGAACCAATTAGTGTTATCTAATTGGTTCTTGACTATATGTCCTTAGCTCTCCTCTTAAATTTTTGTGAGACTACAACCCTTTCACATTTTTGTAGGATTTCTCTCGCCCCTGATCTGAGGCTCAAAGGTGATTAGGAGGTGGGCTCGTAGGAGCCCAAAAGGTAACGGAGGGAGGGTGCAAAAGCCGCTTGGGAGGTAGAGGGTGAAAACAGTTGTACGACTTTTGCTATACACCTATCACGTCATTTGTCGAATATATACTTTTCGGTTAAGTCGATCGACGAACTAAATCTCGATCTCATATTAGCTCGAAATCTATTACCACATTGTACTGCCTGGGTGCGTAACTTCTGACGATGTCCTTGTAAATGATCTGGAAATTCGCGCCCACCTTCCTGCAAGCCTCTTCGATGAATGTCGTATCTCGTCCGTAGAGGTCTTCTTCTGGAGATATGGAGTAGTAGTGAACTATGCCGCCCTTCTTTGCGGCCTTTATCGCCGCCTCCAAAAAGATGTGAGCGCTGTGGGGAAGGTTCATTATGACGTGATCTGCCTTGCCTTCATACAGCTTTGCAACCTCAAACGCGTCTCCTTCCAGGATCTCGACCGAATCCAGCTTGTTAAGGGCAGCGTTCTCCTTCATGTACTGGACTGCGATCGGATTTTTATCCACCGCAATTACCTTTGCACCCCTTTTTGCCATCAGAAGGGCAAAAGGTCCAACGCCTGCAAACATGTCGAATACCACTTGGCCGGGCAAGATCAGTCTTGCCACTCTCAGGCGCTCGGTGCCAAGACGAGGCGTAAAATATGCGCCTTCCAGGCCCACCTTGTACAAGAGTCCATGTTCTTTGTGAACCGTGGAAGTCTTCTTGACACCTGCGACATGTTCGAACCGTCTCGTCCTGAATTCTCCTTCGACAGGACCCAATGGCGCGATGACCGTCTTTATGTTCTTGCGAACTTTCATCACAATAGGTGCCACTTCTTTGGCCTCTTCTGGGTCAACGATGGCGATATCGCCCACCATCTCAAAGTGAAGTGGCCGCCCCAAAAGCTCTT
>Ga0222638_1000339_pt1 | contig 17031 bp, 23 predicted proteins | sample AntAcemetagen183_FD_181153 | JGI IMG/M metagenome (GOLD analysis project Ga0222638, IMG submission 181153) | Saline water microbial communities from Ace Lake, Antarctica - #183 | ecosystem: Environmental > Aquatic > Non-marine Saline and Alkaline > Saline | place: Antarctica: Ace Lake...
ACCACCTTTTTTTTAGGTTTTCGCTTAACGGGTTTCCTAACAATGTAAATATTCGGGATTGAAATTCTAACGATTTGATTTTGCATAAAAGAAAAAGCAAAAATGAGTTAGTATATACTATATGTATTTTTTACTCAACTCTTATTTCTGATTTAAGAATTATAAAACGACAGAAGGTTGCAGTATTCATTCCACACTCTGAGGCTTTTTTATTTATCTGGTTCAACTCATCATTTGAAACGGGTATCTGAAGTCTTGAGTTTCTTTTGGGTTTTGGTTTATTATTCATAGTGTTTTAAAAAAGGAACTCCTTATTTGATTGCCTAAAATGGCAAGGTTTTAGGAGTGGATTTGTAGTAACCCTTTTTTGACCTCATTTTTTTATCTTTAGATCCTTTTGGCCTACCAATACTTTTTATTCTCTTCATAGTTTTCTTTGAGGTTGTATATCCTTTTGCTTCAATCTCTTTCTTCTTCTTAGCCATTCCCAGTTTTACTTTCTCACTTAAATTCCTAGAGTATACCCATGAGAGATATTGGAACAAAGGTTTGATTATAAGCCACTTAATTTCATCACTTGAATCAATACTGTCTTGCATACTCACAAATCTACATTCGTTCTCAACAACATAATCCATCATCTTGCTTGTTGTTGTTGGGTGAAGTCTGGAAAACCTTGTAAGGTCATAAACTAAAAGAACATCATATCTTCTTTCTTTTATCTCTGTAAGAACCTTTCTAAGCTTCTCTGGGACACTTTTAGAACCAGAGCCATACTCTTTGACCTCTTCATATTTCCATCCTTGCCTTTTACAATATCCTCTGCATTCTTCTAATTGTATTTCTACATCTTGTTTCTTTTCATCTGTGGAACATCTCGCATAAATTAAAGCTTTCATTTAAACATCCATCTCCACAATCGAACAAACCAAAACTTAAGACAAATAGCTTTTAGTTTTTGATTCATCCTTTGGGCCTCCTTTAGTTATTAAGTTAAACAATGAATAACTTAAATCTGAAAGCTGAACCGCATCAAAGCGAGAACTCCCAATCTTTATATTAAAATCTTTGTAACTTAAATCAATAAACTCTGGAGAAGAAGGCATCTCTGGTTTATTATTCTCGGGTATACCTTGTTCTTCTGGGGCATAGCTATCATCATTCTCTGCTCCTAGCTCGTTCAATTCATTCTCTTCCAATTTATTTTTTATTGTTTGTTCTTTCATTGTTTTCTTGGTGAATTTGCATTTTTTCTTGCACTACATAAGTTATATTGTGGCCTAGTCTTTTATGCATTGTATATTGAACAATGATTTTTAATAGTAGAATATAACTATTCAAACTAAATAATATCTTCCTCCTCATAAATATATGATTTTTGAAGTGCCTTTGATCCTCTTGGATATAGGTCTGCGAGATAATTTGACCGCTTTCCAAGCTTCTTAGATATCTGTTGGAGGGCATAGGACACAGAACCCTGCTCCAATCCTAGCTTATCGGCAATAGCCTGTTGAGAGGCGGTTTTATCTATCATAAACTCATCCATAACTCTCTGTTGATATGGAGTAAGGTGAATCTTAGTCTTAGTTACCATTTATTTTTCTATCTCCTTGGTTTTTTTCTTATAAATATCCTTATGACAAGCTGAACATAATCCGCTTTTATTCCAAGTCGCAAGTGGTTTACCACAAATACAACGCTTAATCCAATGAGTTTTTTTAGGATGATATATCATTTTAAAGAACCCCCTCTTGCTTTTACAATTTTTCTCCCTTGTTCGCATCTCAAACACCAGAAACCTTTTTCTATATTTGAAAGAATCTTTCCGCAACATCTACACATCCGTCTTTTTTGTTTAAATCGGTTTTGATATCTATTCATTTTCAAATTCCTCCAATCTGTTAAATTTGTAATATCTAGATTTTTTAGTTTCACAATTTAGGCAAAAGAGTTTTACGCCTTTCAATTTTGATAAGTGAAAAATACTATGCGGTGTTACCGTTTTGCACTTTGAGCATTTTAGTTTATAGAATTTCATTGTTTTTGCACCGCCTTAAATTCTTTACGATCCTTAAACTCTGCTTGTTTGCCATCATTCCATTTATCAACTGGTCTAAGATAACCAACAACTCTACTCCAGATTTGGCATTTTGTTTTCATTGTTTGGCCTCCTGTTCTGTGAAAGGGCAAGTCTTTGCCTTCTCGCACATATAAGTATAATTTTTTCGGCCTTCTAATTTTAAGAATAGCTTTGTTCTTTCTTTACATTCTATACAATGGGAGTTATTCATTGTTTCAACTCCTTAGAGTTTATTGGTATACGATTTATAATAGCCTTACAATCTATGCAACGGATTAGTTTTTGATTCTGTTTCTTAGATAAATCGGTTATAACTTCTTCTGTTTTTGATTGGCAAAACTTACAATGTTTAAGGTTTTCTGTGGTTACAGAGTTACGGTTGTTACGATGTATACGGTTAGCTCCAGCCCCTAACTCTTTTTGATTATTATCCTCTTTTTTGTCTTCATTATTATTCATCGAGGTATCCGTAACAACCGTAACAACCGTAACTTCGTAACCATATCTTTTGAATATTTTATCTATATGTTCTTGCTCAATCGGTATACATCTTTTTGTTTTTCCATCAACTTTAATAGATACAGATTTCTTAAAACCCAGACTTTTTAATGAAGAAGTTAATCCCCTTGGATTCATGGCTTTTCCGTTTCTATCTGTGAATTGCCCCTTTTCTATTACATCCTTTGCATCAAAATCATAAATCCCACTATTAAGTATTTCTTTAATTGCCCCAACTATTGCACCATCAAAACTAGATTGTCTTTCTATGGTTAATTCCTCCTGGTAGTTTTGAATATATTTTTTAAATTTCTCCATCTGTTTTGTATCACTACTAAACAAAGAAATATAACTACTGACTATTTGCTTAACCCTAGGCTCAACATCTCCTAAATCAAATTCAACATTATCTTTTATTTTAAAATAATTTCTAAATCCCCACATCATAAGTTTATTCCTCAACTCTAAAGCCTTTTCAAAGAACTCTTTATTTAGGTTTAAAGGAATATCTTTTCTATTTGTAACAGAACTAACATGAGTTATACATCTGCTCTCAGTTGCCTTATCTTGAAAACTTCGCCTAGTGGAAAGTATCTTAGGACAGAACGGATCAAAGAAAGCAATCTTCTTTGCGTCTGTTTGGTCGCATCTCATAATAAACTTATTTTTTTCAAAACCATTGTTCAAGACTTTTATTACTTGTTCGCTTTCATCAGAGTTCTTTAAGTCTGCCTCATCCATTACTAGAGTTCCTCTCCACTTATCTATAATTCTGAACAATGGTGCTGCTGTTGTATTCCCATTTGTAAAGATTGGCTTATAATGAATATATCCCCAAACATCCAAATAACGAGTTTTACCAGTTCCAGTATCTCCTAAAACCCTAAGGTAATTTAGTGTGTGAAATTTATCAAATACATAACTAACCTTAACATTCATCAATCCAAACCTCATAGTTTCTTCTGGAACATCAAGCCACTTATTAGAAAAAGATAATATATCTTTATCTAAAGTATTATCATCAATATAATCAATAGCACCAGTAGGAAGAAGAATAACACCTTTTGTTATTTCATCCCCAGTAATCGGATAATATTTAATTCCATTATGAGTATAGGTTTTATCATATCTAACACTTCCATCTTTCTCATTATAGATACAAAATCTACAGCCCTGTTTTTCATCATAGATTTGCTCAACAATGATTTGGTTTTCCTCATCTATGATTTTACTAATCTCATTAATATCTTCTACTTCTGCCTTTTTCTTTTTTCCAGTATACTCCTCAATCAATCCTAACTTAACAGCCTCATTATAAGCAACCTCAAAAGCCTTCTTATCCCCTTTGATTTTACTTATACCTCTATTGCTATGTGGAACACCAGCGTCTTCGCATTTAGAATAACCAGCTTTTACACATAAGTATTGAACAGCATTAAGACTTACTAAGTGCCTCCAACAATGGCAGATACTCCCATCTTTACTTAAACTAAAATTTGCGTCTGTGTCGCTTGGGTGTAAAGGGTGGCCTGTTCTTTTATTAGATGGAGTAAGCCCAATAATATCACTTACTTTTAATTTGAATAACTCTGTATACTTTCCTTCTTTATCAGTATACCCTTTCTTTTCTTCTCTCTGTCCAATCTCACTTTCAATAGATATATTTTCTTTAGCTTTATCTTTAAAGAACTGAGGCATATCCTCAAAAGATAAAGGCCTAGGTTCTACTTCATCCCTAATTGTATAATATCCTAATAGTTTATCTTCCTGTGCCTCTTTTGTTAGATTATCAAAAGCTTTCTTATCTTTCTCATTCTTTAAATCGAACGGAACATAAGAACCGCAGCACAAGACATATTGATTATCACTTCTTAATTCTCCGTAATCAGTAGGAAGATTTATTTTAGCAGAAGTTATCTTCTTTTCTTCCCTAACCATCTTTAATTTTTCATCTAACTTTACCATTTTGTTTTATCCCAACCAATGAAATGCCCACCACACCTTTTTCTACTGGTTTGTGTTAATGTGTTCTCTGGCATCTGGTTCATATATTCCGCCTCATCAATATCCCCTAGAATAACTGGATCGTTCTTTCTTGCACTAAACCCAATATTATAACCTTGCTTAATATGTTCGATACATTGTTCTTTAGATAACCTTGCGGATTCATGGTGCCAACTTCCCTTACTATCTGGATTAATCTTTAATATGGCTTGAGGGCAAGGATTCTTACCATCTTTAGCACAAGGGAAGAACCAAGGCTTATAATCGGCTGGTGCGTTCTTCATTAAACAATCATAGAACTTAGAGAACTGCTCTATTTTAAAATCTGTATTCATTCTAAGCCCCCAGGTATACAGCAAATAGCACCATCTTCTTTATTTTTAACGCATAAACTAGGCTCACAAATCGTCTTTTTCTTTAAAGTTGAGTATTTCCCCATCCTAGCCTTAAACTTCTTTAAACCGCCTTCTTTCCATAGACAACTTTCACAGGCCCAGACTTCGCCACCTTGTTTATCAGTTAAGGCATATTGAGTTTTAATTCTACAGAACCAACACTCAGCAGTTTCCTTTCCAGAAAGAAGTTTATTAGACTTACATTTCTTAAACATATTTGCCATTATTGAGATACCCCCATTGAATCACAAGATTGAATATCATCAAGAGGTACCTTACAGAATATACCGAACTTATCGAACCCAGAGATATATTCAAAACTCATGCTCCAATCTCCCTGCAAATAGCAATCATAGATTTAGAAAGTTCCACACGATCTCCATGAACATCAATAATGACAAGTCCTATATCTGTTTCATCAATACATCTTCCTTTGAAGTGTAAATTATTAGAAGTGTTAATATCAAGAATTTTGTTAAGTTTAGTAGTCATAGTAGTAAAAATCAACAACTTTAAATAATACGAAGAACCTTTATTATGTGTAGTGGGCTGAGGGTGTCTTCGGATATTCTCGGTCTATTTTTTATTGATTATTTCCTCCTTTGGATTTACTTTTTTTATTTCTATTTTATCTTCACCATTTCCAGAAGCAATAATAACTCTAGCATATTTTCCAATGTATTTTTTAGGGATTGTTATATGGCCAGAGTTCCCGATTGGGGAAACCTCTCTAAATAAAATTGCATCCGCTTTCGCAATCTCTTGATTAATTGAATCCAAGAACTTAGTAATTAAATTCTTATTTTCTTTTTTATTATTATCCATAGTTATATTATGTATTTGTTTATTTATATATACTTTATATTTGAACAATTCTCAATAATGACCCAATCTTAGCCCCTTTTCTTCTTTCTCCCTCGCTGTCACTAAAAGTATTCATATATCCACAGCTTAAACGGACTTGGAGATGAATGAACTTCTTTATCAATCCGAACGAATATTAAAAATTCCTCGATACTGCAAAGAGCATTTACGATTCTAGTTTGTATGTTCATTTTGCTTTCTCCTTTCTTTTCTTTTCAAACTGTTCGTATATTTTCCCCATCTCTTTCTCATAACCACCATCCAAAAGCCCATCAATTTTTTCAGTAAGTTCTAAAACTTTCTTTTGTAAATCTTCATTATTAACTACTCTCTTTTGTGATAAAGCAAAATTACATTTACCACAAACCTCCGCATCATGAGGATTAGAAGTTTTACAATGAGGACATTTAATTGGTTTATTCTTTAATTCAAAATCCCTCTTAACATCTTTCTTACCAGATGCAACTAAATTCATTTCTAAAATATCTTCATCTCCGAAGTGTTGATATTCTGCTATAACATTGGAGTTCTTAGAATGACCAGCCATCTTTTTTAATATGGCCTGAGCAACCTTAGGGTTCTTTGACAACCGAGTTAAACATGCATGTCTTAAAGTATAAGCCGAGAACTTACCATTGAAGTTAATACGCTTTCTTAATCTCTTAAAGAGTGAAGTTATTGCACCATCATCTAAAGCAAGTTTGGGATTATCCAAACGACAGAAAATAAAATTATTATCATCTCTCTTTCCTGGATATGCTTTCATCCATTCAAATAAATAAGGTTCTGAATTAATAACTCTTATACTTCTGTTTTCTGTATCTCCGCTTTCCTTAGCTGTTCTAACAATAAAATAATATCCGTATTCATCTTTAATTAAATCCTTCCACCTTAAAGCCCTAGCCTCACATGGTCTAATCGCAGAATCTAAACCACAATATGAAACCCAGAACTTATCTCTTGGATTCCTACACTTCTTAATCATATCATCAATATCTTCTTCCGTTGGCATCTTCTTGGGAAGTCTTAGGGTCCCCTTTTGAGAAGGCCTTTTCATTCCTCTTACTTCCCTTGGGTATTCCTCATCATCTCCGAACCAATGTTTAAAACCCTGTCTTATATGCATAAAATCATCTTGCTTAGATTTTATAGCTAGTTCTTTACAAGCATAAATAATATTCCAGGCAATAGTTATTTCTGTTTTAGTTGCCTTATCAAAGTCCAACTCTAATAGATCACCGAACTTAATCAAAGAGTTCTTAATCATTAACAGCCTTTTTTCAGTTATACTTCCCTTCTTCCATTTAACAAACTCCGAGATATAGTTTTGATTCTTCTTCGAGAGAGTTTTGTATATGCTCTCTATTGTAATGCCCTTCACACGCCCATAGCTGTCCTTCATGCAATCTTAACGAATAATTGCTATATATACTTACCGATACGACCTAAAGGGCTTATTGACTTACACCGAAACATAGGGCTTAGCCATATCGTTAAACAACACATAAAACTTAAAAGCCTAAATCACCACTCACATTCACGATCCCGTAAGCTAATGGTAGACTGATTCGCTTACACCGAATATACGCAGGTTCGATTCCTGTCGGGATCATAGTTTACTAATAATCCACTGGGCTATTAATATTCCGAAGAAGGTTGTATAAACGAGTATTATCCCTATGGCGATATAAAATTGTTTATCTGTCATATTATCTCTTCCTAAATATCCAATAAAGGCCACACAATAAAACAACTATCCCAGCAAATACATAACCAATAGAATGTTTAGACCATGCAACAATACCTAATAAGATTGCAGCAAGAACACAAAAAATAACCCAATACAATCCGATGTTTTTCATAAGATATTAAGCAGACATATCTTTAAAAATATATCTAAAAAAGAAAAGGGAGGGTATTTCTACCCTCCAAAAAAACTACGGAGTTATGAAAAAGAAAAAGTTTAAGGTCTGCTAGGATCTTCTGCTGTTCCACCACGCACTCCTACAAATACTCCAATTAAAATTGTTAATACAATTCCAACCAAAGATATAGTCAAAACAATACCTGCGATAGAAGTGTTATTACCTATTTCAGTTTGTAAGTCTTGTGTAACATTGTAAGCAGCTCCACATCCAGTATAAATTCCTGATGTAGTGTTACAAGTAGCAGTTACTGTTTGCTGTGCTACCATAGAGTTACCATACTTTTCTCCAACGAAAGCAATAGTTGCCATCACTAGAAATACTAAACCCACAAGTAGAACTACAGTTGGAGCATCTCCAAGAGATAATTGCCCCTTCTTCTGTATTTTACTTAATTCCATTTTTACCTCCTGTTATTGATTTAGTTAGAAATATCATTCCCACCAGAACCTCTGTTTATTCTTTCTTTCTTTTTGTTTAGATTCAATCAAACCTCTGACACTCAAAGCTCCTGGCAATAATCCTTTTCCTCTTATTCCAAGAACTGAACCTGTAAAAGAAGTCTGGAATCTTGTCTGTTGTTTCTTCTTCTGTCCTTTACTTCTTGACTTTCCGAACTGTGCCATCTTTGGTTTAATAAACCCGAAAGGTAAACCAAACCCATATCCTGAACCACCACTAAATACTTGTGATGTTGGAGCTGGTTGTATTAATGATTGTTGTAAAACTAATTCCTGTATTGTTCTAGGCTTTAGTTTTTGTTTAGTTAATTGGCCACTAAGCTGTGCTACATTTAATGCTGGTACTTGTAATGATGCCATACCTTGTGATTGCTTAGAAACTAATCCTCCTCTCTGTCTTGCTTTAGGAATTATTGAAATTGATTGTCCAGTTATAATATTTTGAACTGGTTTTAATTCTCCTTTTAGAGGCATTAAAGACATAGACCTAAATTCATTTGTTCTTTGATTATTAATAAGCTGAGATGAGATACTTGCACCTCCCGATCTAGTTGAAACAGAAACGGAAGTAGTTGGCAATGTTGATTCTGAAACAGAAGAAGCAAATCCTGGTATATTAACCTGAGTAATCTTTTGTGAATATAAACTATCTAAGAACTGCTTAGAACTTTTACCACCGCCACCTAAAAAAGATTTAACTACATCTGATGAGGATTCAGAACTAGACTTTATACCAGTATCTCCAAAGATAAAACTTCTACTTTTCAAAGGTATTCTTGCAGATGCTCCAATTGTTTTTTGATTTAAGTTTACAAGTCCTCTTTCAAAATCATAAACAGGAGTTGTTTTTGTATATATCTTAATAGAAGTTGCCCTTCCACCTTTACTTATACTCAATGGTAATTGTTTTATTGGTGTATCTACACCACCGAATATAAAACTTCTAGTTCCAGATTTATCTCCAATTAAACCTCTACCTATTGTTGCCCTTAAATTATTTGGTAATATAATATTGCTAGATCCAAATGTATTATCTATTGTTGCTTTTCCTATGGTTCCTTTAGCTTGAGAAATAAATGAATTAGATGATTCAACAAATGGATTTGCTTCATTTCTTATTTGTTTTAAGAAGTCTGTATATTTTACTTGAGTAGTTCCTTTACCAGCACCAAGTGTAAAACTTCCTTGCCTAGAAGGTAACAAAGGATTCTCTTGTACAGTTCTTGAAGCATAACCTGGAGATCCTGCTCTTGTTTCTGAATATAATATGTTTCTTGTCTCAATGTTTTTTGCATCACCAGACATATATTTTTTAACATAAGCAACACTATTTGATTTGGTTGATTCACCAAATAGTTTTGTGGATTGAGTAACAGCGTTAGCACTTGCAATGGCTAAACTACCTCCATAAGCACCACCAATTAAAAGATTAATACCAGCTTCATTTCTCAATCCTTGGTATTTTATATCTAATGCTGTTGGTTCTGTGATAGATAACCTACCTTTCTCATCTGCTGTAACTCCAGCAAACAATCCTCCTTGTTCTGCAACTTCTTTATAGGTTGGCTTCTGAACTCCTTGTAATATTCCTTTACCACCAAAATATGCAAGACCAATAGAAGCACCTGCAACTGGATTAACTGTACCAACACCAATAGAAGCAGCAGTTACAGCAACATCTGGAATTAAACCTACAACTCTTCTTGTAGTTCCTGTTCTTTCAAATACACCTGGCACATCTTTTTCTTTTTCATATATTTTCTTTTGTTCTTCGGCATATCCAACATTTAAAACATCAAACTCTTTCTTTGATTGTTTCTGTGCTTGTTCTAAAGTTAATTCTCCAGAATCTACTTTACCTTGATAACCTTTATTTATATTTGAGGCTTTAGTTTCAAATGTACCAGAGGTTTCAAACAAATCCACATTTCTTCTTTCTTCAACCTTTCTCTGAATATCTCCATAGGTTACTTCGCCTGTTTCTACTTTACCAGTTACTGGATCAGTTACAACAGTTCCAAATACTGGATTAATATAAGCAACCTTATCTCTTTTAATCCCTTCTGAATATTTATATTCATCAATGTATTTGTTTGGAGAACCAACATCACCAGTTTTAATATCTCTGAATAAACCACCAAATGCAGCCTTTGTACTTTCCCACTTACTTCTTTTATAAGGAGTTGTTGTATATCTATCTTCTGGATTATATGCTTGGATTTCTGGAGATGTAAATACTTTAGGACCTGAAGAATCTACTTGTCCGCCGATTGTTTGTTCTTTTGCTTTCTGTTCACGTTGGGCTTTTAAATCTGCTGCGAGTTTTCTTGCTTCTTCTTGTTGGCGTTTAAGTTCTGCTTGACGTTTTGCTTCGGCTTGTGCAGCTGTTCTTGCTCGTGCCTCTGCCTCTGCAACTGATGAAGAAGAACTTCCACCTCCACCTCTATAAATATAACGAATCTTTTTAGAAGCCTCCTCTTTTGATATTTTCCCTGCCTTCCAATCTGCAATAGGTTGGTTGGTAAATCTGTTCTGAATTACCATCTATGGCATTCCCGTAATAATTTTATTGTTTCATTCCGACCAATTAAACCATTCCTATAATCTTCAAAGTAACCATTCCATTCATTGTTTGAACATGGGTGAGTTTCTGGCTTAATTATTATTGGGCTTTGAACCCTAACATCGACAGAAGGATTACTCCATATTGTAGAACCTGCATAAACAGAACCTAACAAAATAATTACACCAAATAGAATTAACAATTTCATTTTCTCACCGCCCTTTTTTTAGGTTTTCTCTTAGTGGGTTTCCTAACAATGTAAATAGATGGGATTGAAATTCTAATAATTTGTTCTTGCATAAAAGAAAATGCAAAAAGTTATTAGTATATACTTTATGTATTTTTTACTCAACTCTTATTTCTGATTTAAGAATTATAAATCTGCAGAATGTTGCAGTATTCATTCCACACTCTGAGGCTTTTTTATTTATCTGGTTCAACTCATCATTTGAAACGGGTATCTGAAGTCTTGAGTTTCTTTTGGGTTCTGGTTTATTATTCATAGTTAAATATCACATATTTTAATTTAAGCATATCAGACTTACGCATAGATATATTCTGTTTGTTAATCTTTACTATAAAGTATCTCATAGATATACCTCTCTATTAATTAATTTCTTAGGTAGGTTTCCTAATATCTGAACCATTAATCTTTTATCATCAGCATTAAAACAATCATTAGTGGCATAGTCTTTCATTAGAACTGCTGGGCTATGATCTAAATATTGTGCCAACCTAAAACCATCAGCACCTAAACTTAACATCCAAGTAGCAAAAGTCTTTCTTAGATTATGACTAGAGAATTGTTCTGGGTTCTCCACCCTTGCTTTGACACAAGCTTCCCTAAGTCCTATGTTAAAAGCATTGGTGGATAATATTCTGTGAGTAGATATGTTCTTGCTTATGTATTTGAAAAAGTTAGAACTTACCTTTATGGTTCTGGGTTGTGGTGTTCTCTGTCCTAACCTTGCCCTAACTTTTGTTTCTCTGATAACTATTGTTTCTCTCTTAGAACTTAAATCTCTTTTCTCTACATTCCTAATCTCATTAATCCTACACCCAGTATTAATCTGGCAAGTGGCAGTATATTTTTGATTCTTGTTTAAATGTTCTAGGACTTTTACAAACTCATCTGGATAAAAGAATCTTTTTTTATTATCTTTTGTTTTATTTCCCATAATATTTAATCCATCTAAACATACGAACAAACCAAATTCTATCCAAGATAACTTTTAGGGTTTGATTCATTTGGAAGTCCTCCTTTTGATTTAGTTAATATGTTTTGAGATTGTTCTAATAATTGAAGGGCGAAGTTAGATGTTTGTTCTGGAGTTGAGTTAGTAAAATGTGTTTGGATATTTATATTATTGAATGTTATAGCCACAGATTGTTCTCCAGGATTAAAGACATCCTGTTTTAGTTGTGGTATACCTTGTTCTTCTGGGGCATAGCTATCATCATTCTCTGCTCCTAGCTCGTTCAATTCATTCTCTTGCAATGTTTGTTTGTTTGTTTGTTCTTCCATTATTCTTGGTGAATTTGCATTTTTTTTTGCACCTCATAAGTTATATTGTGGCGTAAGGATTTTAAGGTTGTATGTTGCATAATGGTTTCTTATAGTATCACATAACTATTGTAACTATTCTAACTCTTCCTCCTGGTAAATATATGGTTTTTGAAGTGCCTTTTCTCCTCTTGGATATAGGTCTGCGAGATAATTTGACCGCTTTCCAAGCTTCTTAGATATCTGTTGGAGGGCATAGGACACAGAACCCTGCTCCAATCCTAGCTTATCGGCAATAGCCTGTTGAGAGGCGGTTTTATCTATCATAAACTCATCCATAACTCTCTGTTGATATGGAGTAAGGTGAATCTTAGTCTTAGTTACCATTTATTTTTCTATCTCCTTGGTTTTTTTCTTATAAATATCCTTATGACAAGCTGAACATAATCCGCTTTTATTCCAAGTCGCAAGTGGTTTACCACAAATACAACGCTTAATCCAATGAGTTTTTTTAGGATGATATATCATTTTAAAGAACCCCCTCTTGCTTTTACAATTTTTCTCCCTTGTTCGCATCTCAAACACCAGAAACCTTTTTCTATATTTGAAAGAATCTTTCCGCAACATCTACACATCCGTCTTTTTTGTTTAAATCGGTTTTGATATCTATTCATTTTCAAATTCCTCCAATCTGTTAAATTTGTAATATCTAGATTTTTTAGTTTCACAATTTAGGCAAAAGAGTTTTACGCCTTTCAATTTTGATAAGTGAAAAATACTATGCGGTGTTACCGTTTTGCACTTTGAGCATTTTAGTTTATAGAATTTCATTGTTTTTGCACCGCCTTAAATTCTTTACGATCCTTAAACTCTGCTTGTTTGCCATCATTCCATTTATCAACTGGTCTAAGATAACCAACAACTCTACTCCAGATTTGGCATTTTGTTTTCATTGTTTGGCCTCCTGTTCTGTGAAAGGGCAAGTCTTTGCCTTCTCGCACATATAAGTATAATTTTTTCGGCCTTCTAATTTTAAGAATAGCTTTGTTCTTTCTTTACATTCTATACAATGGGAGTTATTCATTGTTTCAACTCCTTAGAGTTTATTGGTATACGATTTATAATAGCCTTACAATCTATGCAACGGATTAGTTTTTGATTCTGTTTCTTAGATAAATCGGTTATAACTTCTTCTGTTTTTGATTGGCAAAACTTACAATGTTTAAGGTTTTCTGTGGTTACAGAGTTACGGTTGTTACGATGTATACGGTTAGCTCCAGCCCCTAACTCTTTTTGATTATTATCCTCTTTTTTGTCTTCATTATTATTCATCGAGGTATCCGTAACAACCGTAACAACCGTAACTTCGTAACCATATCTTTTGAATATTTTATCTATATGTTCTTGCTCAATCGGTATACATCTTTTTGTTTTTCCATCAACTTTAATAGATACAGATTTCTTAAAACCCAGACTTTTTAATGAAGAAGTTAATCCCCTTGGATTCATGGCTTTTCCGTTTCTATCTGTGAATTGCCCCTTTTCTATTACATCCTTTGCATCAAAATCATAAATCCCACTATTAAGTATTTCTTTAATTGCCCCAACTATTGCACCATCAAAACTAGATTGTCTTTCTATGGTTAATTCCTCCTGGTAGTTTTGAATATATTTTTTAAATTTCTCCATCTGTTTTGTATCACTACTAAACAAAGAAATATAACTACTGACTATTTGCTTAACCCTAGGCTCAACATCTCCTAAATCAAATTCAACATTATCTTTTATTTTAAAATAATTTCTAAATCCCCACATCATAAGTTTATTCCTCAACTCTAAAGCCTTTTCAAAGAACTCTTTATTTAGGTTTAAAGGAATATCTTTTCTATTTGTAACAGAACTAACATGAGTTATACATCTGCTCTCAGTTGCCTTATCTTGAAAACTTCGCCTAGTGGAAAGTATCTTAGGACAGAACGGATCAAAGAAAGCAATCTTCTTTGCGTCTGTTTGGTCGCATCTCATAATAAACTTATTTTTTTCAAAACCATTGTTCAAGACTTTTATTACTTGTTCGCTTTCATCAGAGTTCTTTAAGTCTGCCTCATCCATTACTAGAGTTCCTCTCCACTTATCTATAATTCTGAACAATGGTGCTGCTGTTGTATTCCCATTTGTAAAGATTGGCTTATAATGAATATATCCCCAAACATCCAAATAACGAGTTTTACCAGTTCCAGTATCTCCTAAAACCCTAAGGTAATTTAGTGTGTGAAATTTATCAAATACATAACTAACCTTAACATTCATCAATCCAAACCTCATAGTTTCTTCTGGAACATCAAGCCACTTATTAGAAAAAGATAATATATCTTTATCTAAAGTATTATCATCAATATAATCAATAGCACCAGTAGGAAGAAGAATAACACCTTTTGTTATTTCATCCCCAGTAATCGGATAATATTTAATTCCATTATGAGTATAGGTTTTATCATATCTAACACTTCCATCTTTCTCATTATAGATACAAAATCTACAGCCCTGTTTTTCATCATAGATTTGCTCAACAATGATTTGGTTTTCCTCATCTATGATTTTACTAATCTCATTAATATCTTCTACTTCTGCCTTTTTCTTTTTTCCAGTATACTCCTCAATCAATCCTAACTTAACAGCCTCATTATAAGCAACCTCAAAAGCCTTCTTATCCCCTTTGATTTTACTTATACCTCTATTGCTATGTGGAACACCAGCGTCTTCGCATTTAGAATAACCAGCTTTTACACATAAGTATTGAACAGCATTAAGACTTACTAAGTGCCTCCAACAATGGCAGATACTCCCATCTTTACTTAAACTAAAATTTGCGTCTGTGTCGCTTGGGTGTAAAGGGTGGCCTGTTCTTTTATTAGATGGAGTAAGCCCAATAATATCACTTACTTTTAATTTGAATAACTCTGTATACTTTCCTTCTTTATCAGTATACCCTTTCTTTTCTTCTCTCTGTCCAATCTCACTTTCAATAGATATATTTTCTTTAGCTTTATCTTTAAAGAACTGAGGCATATCCTCAAAAGATAAAGGCCTAGGTTCTACTTCATCCCTAATTGTATAATATCCTAATAGTTTATCTTCCTGTGCCTCTTTTGTTAGATTATCAAAAGCTTTCTTATCTTTCTCATTCTTTAAATCGAACGGAACATAAGAACCGCAGCACAAGACATATTGATTATCACTTCTTAATTCTCCGTAATCAGTAGGAAGATTTATTTTAGCAGAAGTTATCTTCTTTTCTTCCCTAACCATCTTTAATTTTTCATCTAACTTTACCATTTTGTTTTATCCCAACCAATGAAATGCCCACCACACCTTTTTCTACTGGTTTGTGTTAATGTGTTCTCTGGCATCTGGTTCATATATTCCGCCTCATCAATATCCCCTAGAATAACTGGATCGTTCTTTCTTGCACTAAACCCAATATTATAACCTTGCTTAATATGTTCGATACATTGTTCTTTAGATAACCTTGCGGATTCATGGTGCCAACTTCCCTTACTATCTGGATTAATCTTTAATATGGCTTGAGGGCAAGGATTCTTACCATCTTTAGCACAAGGGAAGAACCAAGGCTTATAATCGGCTGGTGCGTTCTTCATTAAACAATCATAGAACTTAGAGAACTGCTCTATTTTAAAATCTGTATTCATTCTAAGCCCCCAGGTATACAGCAAATAGCACCATCTTCTTTATTTTTAACGCATAAACTAGGCTCACAAATCGTCTTTTTCTTTAAAGTTGAGTATTTCCCCATCCTAGCCTTAAACTTCTTTAAACCGCCTTCTTTCCATAGACAACTTTCACAGGCCCAGACTTCTCCACCTTGCTTATCAGTTAAGGCATATTGAGTTTCAATTTTGCAGAACCAACAAGGTGCGGTTTCCTTTCCAGAAAGAAGTTTATTAGCTTTACATTTCTTAAACATATTTGCCATTACAAAAGCACCTCAATCTTTTTTATATCTGAAACTGAGAGCATAACATCGTGGCCTATCTTATCAATAAAACTTATTCCATCTTCACCAAAATATTCAAAATCTAATGTTATATAAGTGAAATTGTTTTTAGAAATAATCCTAATCTTTTTATTCCGAAACTTATTTAAGGTATCTTGTATCTTTCTTTCCATGATAGATTGAAAACAATACCTCCAAAGCCCTTTCATCTCGCAAAAGTTTGAGGGCTTTGGAGTATCTAATTATCCAAAGAAATTAATCTTTAAATATACTTTATTTTGATTGTTTACCCTCCACCTTTTTTTTAATAATAAGAGTTGCTTCATACCCAATAAATTTTTCTGGTAAGATGAGATGAGATGCTCCCCCAAACTTCTTAATATCTTTATTAAAAATGATTTCTTCTTTATTTTTAAATTCTTTCAACACACCTAACTTATCAAGTAGATCGTTTGACTTTTCAACAAGTTTAGCCGTCTTGGCAATTTCTTTATTTATATCCATTGTTCCCATGCTTATATTAGATTTATATAGTTTATATATACTTATGCGACGATTCTTGGCGGTCTTTTCTAAAAGTATTCATATATCCACAACTTGAAAGGAGATGGTCTTGTATGAATTTCTTTATCAATCCGAACGAATATTAAAAATTCCTCGATACTGCAAAGAGCATTTACGATTCTAGTTTGTATGTTCATTTTGCTTTCTCCTTTCTTTTC
>Ga0222638_1000360_pt1 | contig 16595 bp, 12 predicted proteins | sample AntAcemetagen183_FD_181153 | JGI IMG/M metagenome (GOLD analysis project Ga0222638, IMG submission 181153) | Saline water microbial communities from Ace Lake, Antarctica - #183 | ecosystem: Environmental > Aquatic > Non-marine Saline and Alkaline > Saline | place: Antarctica: Ace Lake...
TAAATTTCTTAGAAGCTGGAGCGGTAACTGTAGATAGTTTAGTTGCCGGGAATATAGCGACAACTGGAGACTTAAAAGTTTCTGGAGATGCGGTAATAGATGGATCATTAAGTGCCACTACAGGTACTTTTAGTGGTGGCATATCAGGTACAATAGTAAGAGAAGCAGTTACAACAATAGTTTCTAGTGCAACACCTACAATAAATTCAGATAATTGTGCATACGTAACAATAACAGCTCTGGCAACTAATATTACAAGTATGACGACTAACTTATCAGGAACACCTACTAACTTCCAAAAATTAATATTTAGAATAAAAGATAACGGTACCTCACGTTCTATAACATGGGGTTCTGATTTTGAAGCAAAAGGTGTTGCTTTGCCTACAGCTACTACAGCTAGTAAGGTATTAGCTACAGGCTTTATATATGACACAGTAACCTCCAAGTGGGGATGCGTAGCTTCAGTAGAGGAGTCATAATGTTTAAAAGACTACTTCTTCCACTATTACTAGCATTTTCTTTGGCATTTCCTGTTAGCGTTGAAGCTCTAGTAGTAGCTGGTGGTGGCGGTGGTGGCCAAACACATGGTGGTGGCGGTGGAGCTGGTGGGTACCTTTATGAGGCAACGTTAAACGTACTCGTTCAATCATATTCCGTAACAGTTGGAGCTGGTGGTGCTGGTTCAACAGCAAGTACAGCAGGGGAGAACGGAAGCAATTCTATATTTTCTACAATGACCGCAATAGGAGGAGGTGGAGGATGTGGAAATGGTGGTTCTGGTGCTGGAGGGCTTGCTCAAGTTGGTGGTTCTGGTGGTGGTAGCTCTTCTTATGGAGGACATAGTGGCGTTGTAGTTGGAGCATCTGGGACAGCAGGACAAGGAAATAAAGGAGGGGATTCTGCAAGCACTCATGCTGTTGATTATTCAGCTGGTGGCGGTGGTGGTGCTGGTGCTGTAGGACAAACAGTTCCTTCAATAACAGACCCCGGAGATGGTGGAGATGGCTTATCGAATAGTATATCAGGTACTGCTACATATTATGCTGGAGGTGGAGCAGGAGCAATATGGGGTGGCACTAATTCAGCTTCAGGTGGACTCGGTGGTGGCGGTGACAGTAATGCATATATAGGAAATGGAGATGACGGAGTTGCTAATACAGGTGGCGGTGGTGCTGGTGGTACCAATTTAGCTTCAGGTGGTGATGGCGGTTCAGGTATTGTTATAATTAGATATGAAACTGTAACAATTACCGCTTCAGGTGGAACAATGACAACTGATGGCTCTGATACTATCCATACATTTACAACAAATGGAACATTTGAAATTACTGGTTTTGGTGGGAGTGGTTCTGATATGTTTTTATTATTTTAAGGAGATTATTATGGGATTAAAACTAAATGGTAAATACTGGATGATTAGAAAGACGCATCCTAAAGTGTTGTTTTCTGAATATGACAGTAGAGAGATAAGGGTTAATAGTATTAAAGATTTTACGAGAACACTTACTATTAATATTGATAGTGACACTCCTGTTGCTGATATCTATAAACATATAACTAAAAGCGACATGAGAAGTGTTGTAAAGGAACAAGCTATTTATAGTGAGTCAAAATATGTAGATGAAATTCCTGAGTTATTAAAAGAAGCTGTTTATGAAGATAAAGAGTTTAATGAGTTTGCTTTAGCAGAAGACTGCTAGGAGAATAGTTTTGGATTACGAAAAGATAAGGGAAATAATAAAGGAAGAGAACAAGGTTCAGTTTGCTCTTATTAGAGCTAGTTTTGTTACCAATAAATGTTTTAGTGAATTTAAGAAAGATGATTTTAGTAATTTCAAAAAAACGTTTTATAATTTTAGATTAAAGGTAATAGTTGCATTTGTAATGGTAAGTGGTATCTCAGGATTAGTAAGGATTTTTCTTGGATAGGATGATAATATGAACGATATAAAACATGGAGCGACATTACATCCCGATATAGTTTCTATCATCGAGGATCTGGAGGAAGAATACGATATTGTTATTACTGACAGCGCTCGTACTCCTAAAGAGCATATAGCTATATACGCTAAGCTTTGTGATGAGGGCCATCTTTCTAGAGATAAGAGCTTGTTCGATTTAATACCCTGGGGATCAAGGCATCTTCCAAGTTGGGACAGCGAGTATTTACTTGCTGTAGATATTAATGCTTGGGATGGGCCAGATAGAATATCTGGAGATGTGCTAGCTGAAAAGGTTAAGAAATTTGCAGAGAGAAGATTGCTTACTATCGGTCTAGGTATCGGAAACACGCTTCTTCATATTGATATTAGAAATAAAAAAGCTGAGTGGATGTATAAGTAATGTTAAGCCTATATAAATTACAAGTTGGGGATATAATGCAGTTCAAAATAGCGAAAAATGATTGGTGGGGAAAAGTAATAGACTTCTTCACTTTAGGTGGAGGCTATTCTCATACGGCCATGTTCGTTGGTGTTGGCATGAAAGCTGAAGCTAGGGCCGGTGGGCTTTTTGGAATGTACCCTATTTCTAAGGATGATTTTAGTATGATTGATGTCTATAGAGTAAAAGGTGGCCTTAATGCTCAGCAGGTAGATAGCTTGCTTGATAAGGTGCGATTATATAATGGAAGAGAATATGACTATGTTGGGCTTATTCCAACTGTTATGTCGGCAATAGGAAAGATGCTTAATCTTAAATGGTTAAGGCAAAGAAGACCTTATCTAAATGATGAGAAAAAATACTTTTGTTCTGAGATAATATCAAAGATATATGAAGATGCTATTGATTTTGATATTGCGCCAAAGGTGGGCGGATATGTCACTACTCCTAATGATGTTGGACGAAGTGAAGCACTAGAGAGGATATCATAATGGGAACACTGCAGGATTTATTTAACGATGCAAGATTATACATGGATGACAAACAGACAAAACCGCAGTACAGCAACGGAATACTGCTTAGGGTTTTAAATAAGTTTGGGTCTGATCTTAAGGAGCTAGGGAAAGATACTTCGATGGACGATGGGTTCTTTACCATTAAAGACGTTATTAGTTACGATTTTCCAACAGAAATGTGGTTCCCTGTACATGCAAGGTGGAATGATGGAGGAAGCGATTATCCTCTAGTAATGCTAGATCCCTCAAACTTTTCTGAGCTAGATTATCGTAGCGGAGAAGTAACCGGAGCGCCCAGGTATATGTCGATAAAGGATAAGCAATTAGTTGTCTATCCTACTCCCGACAAGTCTTATACTATTAAGCTGGAGACAGTTAGTAAATGGGTAGACATAGTTGAAGCTGATCTAACTAAAGAGTTTAGCGAATATTTTGATAAGGACTACGAGCTTTCAGTTTTATATTTCTTGATTTTTAAATCATTGAAAGTTAACAACGATCTTGGAGCCAGGATGAAAAGAGATTTTTATAAAATACCTGGTGGTGATTGGGAAAAGATAAGCAGACTTGAAGCATTGAAGTATAAACCATTTAACGCAAAAACGAGGAGGATCCAAGGTGTTCAAAAAACTACTAATAATTCTAATTATAACGCTGGCATCATTTAGTTTCGCAGACTACTTAAGGATAAATGATTTTAAAGGAATAGACCAAAAGACTTCTGCTGAGAAGCTTAAGGCTGGACGCTGTGTTGATATGACAAACATGGACTTTGCTGTTCAGGGATCTATTGTTTCCAGGAAAGGCTTTGCCTATAGAAGAAGTTTTGATGATGATATTATAAACATAGACGATAGAGTTAATAACGCATACATACTTGATACCCTTATAGAATATAAAGAAAAGATTGCAACTTATAACGTTAATCATTATACAAACATTGGTGATGATATTTATTTCTTTGGTAGCGACATGATTAAATACGATGATTCTAGGGAAGATTATTTTGAACTTGGATATAAGGAACCAGCACAATCATTTAGCTCTGGTATAATTGATGGTGTAAGCGGTAATCTCACTGGTATATTTAACTATGCGATAACCTTTGAATATGACAATTCGCATGAAAGTAATCCTGTTTATAACTATGGATCTTATTATGACCTTGGATTTACAAACATTGTGTATGCCATGGATTATAATGATGGATCAAAGTTTATGGTAAAACGACATCTTGGTAAATATTTATTATATTATGCAGAAGATGATGGCGGTGAAGATATAGTCACAAATAATAGCTTCGAGTCAATGTATGGTGATATTGTCTGGAATACTAATGTTAGTAAAGACATATATGTTGTAACTAAAGAAGATACGCTATACCGTTTTTATAAAATAAACGCTGTTGATTGTTCTATTGTTTTGCTCGGCTCTGACTGGTTTAACTCTTGGTCATGGAATTTGCTGTATGTTGGTGCATGGACAAGCGGATCTCCTTATGGATATTACGTTCCGTTATATGTTCAATCTACCGAAGAAACAATTAGCGATCCTTATTTTTATGCTGATGATACAGGCATATATGCTTGTTTGTCACAGAAGCAGGAATGGCGAGGTCGCACAAACGGTGGCACATACGTAGGGCCATTTACTGATACACATTTTAAAGTTGCAAAGTACAATACAGTTGGAAGCGATAGTCAAATTGATTACTATACATATCAAGCGACAAATATAAATCTTAATTCGTTTTATATGGAGTCAGATGAGGCATATTGGATGTCTACTAATAATCAGTTTAGACATAAAGACTCAACCGTTAGAACAACAGTTGGGATAGGAGATTATATCTCAACATATATTATTGAAGATGATGCTTACCTTGGGACAACAAGCGGTCTATATAACTGGGACACCCTTAGCGGAATAGCGTTGAGCTTTGACGTTAGAGCGTTAGTCGTAGATGATAATGATTTCCAGTTTGTAAGCAATGACGTATTATTTGCCAATACGGCAGATATAACAATTCCAGAAAAAGGGGTAGAGCGTACTGGCGTATTTACGTTGTCGGCAGATGCTTTCGAGTTAGAAGCATTTGAGCAACAGATCTCTCTAATTATTCCTGAAAAGACTGATGATGTTACAAAAATAAATATCTATAGACAGAAAGATTTTGGAGGTTATTTTTATTTGGATAGCGCTGTTCTTGGTAACGAAGAATATATAGACAATGTTCCAGCAACAGACCAGTCTGTTATCCCTATGAACACAGACAATAGCCCTCCACCAAAGTCAATAGACTCTGAGTACATAATTGCTAGACAGTTTTATTTGACATCAGAGGGCGTTGTTTGGTACTCGAAAATAGGAAACCATGAAGCTGTTCCTCCTAGCAATTATATTCCTATTCTTACAGAGGGTGGTGACGCTCCTAAAAGAATTATATCTCATTTTGGCGGACTGTTAGTATTCTTTGAGCAGTCTATTTGGTATATAGATTTGCAATCAGCAGATCCTATTTATTGGGTTCCAAGAAAATTAAACGCTGACTTCGGATCTCCTTATATGTTTTCTATTGTTAAAGGTAAGCTTCCCAACCAACAGGTCGGAATTTTCTATCTAGCTGAAGACAAAAGTGTTCGAGTACTTACAGGTGTAGGATCTGACCAGGTACAGTTATTTGATAATATTTACACTGATAGGCTTAGTATGCCGATAGAAGTTAGTTTAAAGCTCGATGATACTGATCCTGATGATATCTATATGACATTCTTTGATTATAAGCTGTATGTTTCGTTAGATAACAACTTGTTTATATGGGATAGTCAGATGGGCGGAGAATGGACTAAATACGATCTTCCAGTACAACAAAAGTATGTTGGCGCTGTTGATAACAGTTTAGCTTTTTCTAATGCTGATGATATTTATTATCTGACTAGTGGAGAAGATTTAAACATTCTTACTAATGAGGATTTTAGGGTTGGCTTTTATGATTGGAATACTTCAGAAGAGGTTGGGGCTATTGAAAATGGATTTAGCTATGACGGAGGAACCGCATACCGTACCGTAATAATTCCTGACAATGGTACATATTTCTTGAACTATACTGTTAGCCCTGATGATGTAGCTTATGCTCAAACAGGACTAGACGATTATGCTATCCCTGTGGAGGGTGGGACTATCCATCATGTTTATACTCCACTCTATACTGCGTATACTGAGGCAACAACTGTTGTGTTAGAGGTTGTGGATACCTTTAACGTTAGCTTTGGTGATAAACCGCTAATAATGGAACCTTTAACTCCTGGTTATACTCAGCTTTATTCTGGATGGAATATTCTGTCTGTCGTTCCAGAAGTTTCTTTATCTGCTTCATCCGTTATTACTTATCTTGAATCGTATTTAGGTGCTGGCAATGTAGAAGATTTTTATTATTTTGATGATAGAGAATTAACAAACTATGACGTATCGGGAGATGGAATAGTAAACTACGGAGAAATGTATTATTTCCAGACAGGCACAACTGATGCTTATATATTCTCAGGATATTATGAAGAAGCAGTAACGATAGACTTTGTTACTGGAGATAATTACATAGCTTGTCCTATAAAACAATATAGGGGAGTTGAGTATTTAGAAGAGCTTGGAAGTGGTGCTTATTCTATTGGCTATTATTCTGGTGGAAATTCAGGAACAGTAGAAACCGATACTGCTGGATCAACTCTTGGTCAAAGCTTTCTTTGCGGTAAGGGAACTTATCTAAACAATCGTGGATTAAAAGTAAACGCAACAAAGTCTTTTTCTTATAAAGTACAGCCTTATAGCGGTACTATAACGGATCTATCAATATTTGCTCCTGATAACGATGAAGTTTATACTGATGTATTACAAAATCTTTCGTTTGCTGAGAATAGTTCATTCGAGGAAAATCTTGATGGTTGGACTTTTGTTGTGCAATCAGGTTCAGATCAGCCTACTGTAGATAATGGTGACTGTATTCTATATTCAGGAGACTCTTTTAATGCGTATACTTTTTCTTCAATTAGCCAGAGCGTTACTCTGGAGCAAGATCTTCCTGTTGGGGTAACATATATATACGAGATTGTTACTGGAAAGATTGCTCCGTTTGGGACTGATTCCTGGCTACAGGCTTCTGATGGAAGCACTAGAACAACAGTTGTAGTTACCAGCAATCCTGGATATATAGATGTTGGAATACAGTTAAGGCATGATTACGTTTATCCTGGAACTGAAATAGGGGAGCTTAAAATTAAGTCTATTACTGTTAAATATGAAGACAGTCAGCTTCCTGTTGTATGGAATTATACTACACAAGTTTTTGCTGACAAGTATGAATTATACTCAGATTTTGATAAACTATGGATAAGGGGCAACCAAGAATCTGATGCTCCTATCGTTATTAGCTTCAACTGCAACGGCAACGATAGCTCTTATAGCGACTACGTTAATGCTACATTAACCGGTGACGCTACTATCAATACTGACGAACATGGTTTGCTTGGTGCTGGTGGAAGAGACATACAGTTAAACATTAGTGGCGAGGATTATATACGAGTAGATGATCTTTCTATAAGACGTTCTACCAGAGAGGATTAATTTATGGAAACTCAGGGAAAGTTTTTCGATCTTGATAAAACTACATCAGATATCAGCAAGGCGTATTCAAGTGCAAACAGATCTGCTCAGATTAATGAGGGCAACAAGGCAACTGCTAGTGCTAAGAACTTACAGCAGGGAATGGCCAGCATGGGAGGAGCTGATGCGCTAAACACAGGAGCTTCACAGAAGGCCATGTCTGGAGTATTTACTCAGATGAACGAGAATATAGCAAACATTAACAATCAATACGCTATTCAGAAAAACGCTCAGCTAATGAGCGCTGACCAATATTTCACAGGATTAGCCGGACAGGGTATTATTGACGGAGCTACTGGATCGTTTCTGCAAAGCACATACAATATGCACGTGGAGCTTAATGAGCAAAACTTCCAAAACCAACTTAAGCTTATGAAAGAACAGGGTGCTATGAATGAGGATAATGCTATGTGGGAAGGGCTTGGATCTCTAGCTGGGCTTGGTATCTCAATGTATACTGGCGGTGTTTTATAATGGGTGCTGGGTATATTTTCTCTGGAATAAGCAAGGGTATCCAATATGGGCTTCAGAATAAGATGAGTCAGATGAGCATGTCATTAATGCAAAGACAGCAAAAGATGGCCGAAGATGAACTTAATGATCCATTGGCCCAGAAGAAAAGAAGGCTTGAGGTAGAAAAGCTACAGCTAGGAGTGGATGCTACGAAGGCCGTAAACGCTAAGGTTGCTGGGCAAACGCCAGGGCTAACAGCTGGAGGGATAATGACTGAGTTTAACAGATTTCAAGACAATGTTAGTCAGCTATTAGCTGGAGGTGATACTACTCAGAAATATATAGATGGTTATGCTAAGTTTTCAAAGAGCGCTGGTGCGATAAAAAGAGATGGATCAAGTATGCTTTCTTCTTCTCAGCAAACACAAATAGCCAACTTCGATAACAATAAATACTCGAAGGCATTTGTTCAGCTTGCAAACACAATGAAGTCTACGGGAAAGATAGGCGACCTTAAAGATACGTTTGACTACATATCAACTCCTGCTGGCAGGAAAGCATTTATGGAAAAATACAGCGTATCAGAAGAAGGAATGAACAATATTGTTACTGCTTTTGATCCTAATGGAATATATACTGAAGCTATGGCAGATAATTCGATAGATATCGCTGGAAGAATCGCTACTTGGGACACGAAGGATTATAAAAACATAAACCTATCTGATGTTTATAGCGAGGTTTCTAATATAGAGAGCAAATATCAGAATGGTGAGTTGTCCGGGACAGATTATATGACGTTTTCTAAAAAACTAAAACCAATGGCAATTAAAATGGACATGGCGAAACAGGGCGTTAAGAGAGGCGTTGACAGGTTCTGGGGTAAAGACTACAAGTCTACGGCACAGGCAGTCCTAACTTATGTTGATAAGGCCATTCCAAAGGGAGATAATAGCGAGAGCGGATATGAGACTAGATATAATCTACAGACAGAGATTAACGGATATCTTGAGGCGGAGGGAGTTACTCCTGGAAGCGTAAAAGATGCTGACGTTAAGTTGGCAAAAAGCATAGCCAATCAGGTAGTTGCTAAGCATTTTATTGAAACGTACCCTACTTTGTCAGAGGGTAGGAAGGTCCTTAACCCTGAAGTTAGAAAGCTTATTTTAGCCGAAGTTAACAAAAAGGTGGCAAAAGCTAAGACTGAAAACATATTGGCAATTAAGAACCAAGACTACGGATCAACCGGAATTGAGGGAAGCTTTTAATGGTTGACTTCGAGTTGCCAGATATGGGAGAGGTGGAGGCGAATGTCTCATCTATGGTTGATGAAGCAACGACTAATCTTGGAACAATAGACGCTCTAAGAGAAGAGCATGGGCTGAGCTTTCTTTCCGATGATGAGATCGTTGATGCAGTACAGAAATATCATTTTCCTGATTTAAAGAGATCCGAAGTAGAAGAAAAGATAGGATATCAAAAGGACGTTGGGTTTATGACTCCAATAAAGTCATTGCTGGCAGATCCGGAAATGCTTATTCCTAATGTTGTTGGTGCTGTTGGAGCTCTTGGGTCCAAGATGAACGAACTATCCGGTCAAGACGGCAAGGTATTCGATCCTTTAAAAAATTGGGCAAGGGACTACGAGCCATTCATAAAGCTTAGCGACAAGGAGCAGGAAAGCATGTTCTTGTCTAAGATCCCAAGAGGGTTCGGTAGTGCGATTAAATATATGGGGCTAAGGCTAACTCCTGTCGGATATACGTCCATGTTTGCAGACTTCTTTGGCAGTAGCTACAACGAAGTTAGCAGGACAAATCCTGAGTGGGACGAAGATAGAAAGTTATCATACTCTACTGTTCAGGCATCCATGAATACCGCAACAGAAGCTATCGGTACGGATATGCTACTAAAATCATTCTCCGGAGTTGGATATACCACAATGAGACAGGCGATGTACAAGGGCGCTCTAATGAAATCATTCGTAGGAAGCGTTAAGAAATACTTCTTGTCAGAGGGAACTCAAGAGGGAATTCAGCAAGTTTTTGGAAACCTCATAGACAAGCTGTATGGAATAGATAGAAAACTATTTGATGGCGTTCTTGAGTCTATATTTATTGGCGGAGTAGTTGGCGGAACGATGGGCGGTTCTAGCGCAATGCTAAGAAACAATACGACTAAGAGGTTTAAATCTGAGTTAGACGCTATTGGATTTACTCCTGAAGAGACATCTCAACTAATGGAATCGCTGTATAGTGTGCTGGACAAAGAGTTCGAGGCTTCTCCTGAAAACGTTTTGGCTTCAGTGGCTATATTTAAAGAAGCTGGCGATAACGTAAGAAAAGAAACAAATATAAAGAAAGAGATAAGCAGAAGACTTGTCGATGGAGGAATAAGCCAGGACGAGGCAGTTGATACTGTTTCTGCTATGGACTTAGCTCAACTAACAAATATAAAGTCTATGGAAAAGAAACAAGAAACAGCGGAAACGCTTGAGCAATACGAGAGCTTATTGAATGAAAAAAAGATCCAGGCTATCGAGGCCGGAACTGATCTCGAAGTGGCTGATAAAGCTATTAATATAAATAGCGCTATTATTGGATCAACTGCTAAATATCTGGGAGTAACAAAATACGACATTCTTAGTAAACTTAACCAGAGAATAGTTAATGGCGAAAAGTACGATGCTATGGCTACTAAAGCAAAGGAAGCAGTCAAAGCTGATATTTCTGATGCTGTTGCAACTCCGGAGCAAGACACTGTTGAAGCCGATACTCCTGGGCAAAGAGAGATAAAAGACACGCTGAGCTATTGGATAGGCAAGGAAGTTGAATATGAAGGCATTAAAGGTACTCTTATCAAGGATGAAGAGGGAACTCTCATGGTTGAAGGCAAGAAGGATACGATAGAGATACCTACAAAGGAAACCGATGCTATTCCTGCTGATGTCGGAGTAAAGGTTGCGAAGGTTCCTGCGTTTAAAGTTTCTAATTTTGGAGAGAATATAGCGATAGGTGGCAAAGACTATTCTATTGATAGTTTTCAGACAGGTAAAGACGGCAAAGCATCTATGACTGTTACCGATGAAAAGGGCCAGAAAAAAACGTATCGTGGGCAAGCATTTGTCCTGGACGTAGAGATTGCTAGGAATAAACTTAATACTAGAGAGCAATATGATAAGCTTTCTGAAAAAGCTAAAGCTAAAGAAGATCTATCGTATACAAAAGATGCTAACGAGGTCGGCCTTAAAGAAAACAAACCTGGTCAATATGATATTCTTCGTGGGCTTATAGACAGAATATATACTCCTGAAATTGAAGGACTACTAGGAGCAATAGGCGAAGGTAAGAAATTATCAGAACTAAACAGACTTAAGGTAATGGACACTTTGCTTGGATCTATTGACGAGATAGATAGGCGCAAATTTAATTCTCCTATGGCTAAGAAGCTAAAGAAGATTTTCTACGAACAACTGGAGGTGATGGAAAGTGAACATGAAGAACAGGGTGCTGACACAATTATTAAGCAAAGAAGGACAAGCAGAAGTTTTAAGGCGTTCAGCGAAGAGATTAAACAAAAGCGACAAGAAGCAGAGGTAGCTAAAAGAAAACTTTCTTATGATGATCGCGTTAAGTACGAGACAGATCTTATTATAGAAGAGCAAAAAGATAATCTTATTAAACGAATAACTCCGACAGGTAAAAACAAAAAGCCAATATTTCTTCCTGGACATGTATGGTCCGATTGGGAATCTGTTCGCTCAAAATTTCCTGTTGGAAGTTTTACTAAGAAAAAAAATACTAACCATATAGAAGATGTTGCTAGTGAGCAAGGTGGGTTAGACAGAGGATCTGCGTATACGCTTAACGAGTTTAATAATATCCTTGATGCTACTGACAAACCACTAACTAAGGCAGAGATAAAGGTTGAGGCTGAGCTTAGAGCTGAGCAGGGTAACGATGAAGAGGCTTTTTATAAACAACAAAGAAGAGAGTATGAGCTTAATCAGAAAACTTTAAAGCTTGAGCTTATCGAAGAGGCTGGTCTGGGTATCGCTTCTAAGAAAGTAATGGAAGCTGACCAGGAAGTGCTGGAGAAAGTTATAAAAGATAGAGGCGTAGATGCTACTGGCGCTGAGCTGGATAGCTTTATAGAGACTCTATATGCTACATACGCTAATGCTATGACTCAGAAATTAGCAAATGGAGAAACAGACATAACTGTTTTAAGGGGAGTCTTCGTCTTACAGGAAAAAACTGATGCTGAAGAAGCTAGGCTTGCCAATATGCAAAAGAATAAAGATGCTAGAGAAAATGCTGAAAAAGCTGTTGAAGCTAAATACGGACAGGACCAGACTCCTGAAGCTAAGGCAAAGCTGTTTGATACTACGCAAGAAGGCGAAAACTTTGAGCTGTTCAATAAAAGAAACGCTGAGATAAAAGGATCTTTTGACTTCATAGACGGAGAAGGTTTGATAAAGCTATACAATACGGCAGATCCGAGTACTCTTATACACGAACTTTCGCATAGCTGGTTGCATCTGTTTAGCAAAATGGCTCCTGAGCTAATCGTTCCGCTAATGGAATGGACAGGGACTACGAACATAAACGACCCTAAACAGTATAAAAGGCTACAAGAGGCTTTTGCCGATGCTTTTGTTGACAACTACCTTCTTGAAGGAAAAGCTCCTACTCCTGAGCTTCAGACAACTTTCGATAAGTTCTCTGCTTGGCTTGGAGAATTATTCAAGTCGCTGAAGCGCAGGAAAATAAATCTTAAACCAGAGGTTCTTAGTTTTTTTGATGAAATGCTTACTGGATTTAAAGACACTGACGCTACAGATATCCAGGCTTTAGAGGCTGAGATAACATCATTGTTCCAGGAACGTGAAGAGCTTGTTGCTAAGGTTAAGCGTATTACTAAGGCTACTATTGGATCTGACATAAAGAAGGACATAAAGGACGTACAAACACAGCTAATAAAGCATATAAACTCTTTTGAGGACATAACCAAAGATGAACGTTGGATTTTTATTAATAACGTGAAGGAAGCTAACAGCGAAAGAACTAGGCTTCGTGAAATAAAGAAAGTTACCGACAGAGCTTTGCGTAAAATTGAAAGCAAGCAGAAGCATAAGTATGTAGAGGCTATTGATAAATTATTGAAAAAACCTCCAACTAGAAAACAAGGTTCTCGTACTGTTGGAATATATGACTATGAAAGTAATAAACTTTTTATAGCACTTAGGGAACACAATAAGCTGAAGCAAGTTGAAGCTCAAGCCAAACTTGATGCCTTTGAAGCTGACTCTATTATACCGAATGAACTTGAAAAAATAGAGAGAAGGCTTATTTCAATGAAAGCTACTGGAATGGGTTCTAGCATTGAGCTAATGTCTCAGGTGCAAGGCGATATTTTAAACTCTAAGCGACTTGGGAAACAAGCTGTTGATAATGCTGATTTTATAAAGAAAATGCAGAAGTTTGAGGATGGGAAAGCGATTATAGATGCTATTAAAAAGAACGGAGTAACAAGAAAAAACATAACCAAAAAACTTGAAGGTATGCTTGCTTCCGGTATTGGGAATCAATATACATTCTTAAACATACTTACCAATGGAGAAATAGCCAACAAATATAATATGGAAATATCGGAAAGCGATAAGATCATTGGCATGAGTAAGATGTCTAAAAGTATTTCCAACGAGGCTGTTGAGCTACTAGGATTAAAAAACGATAGAGCTTACAAGAAATGGATTTTGGAAACGTCTAAAAAACAATTCAATCTAGTTGATAAAAACAAGATACCAGCTAAATTAAGCATTCAGGATATAATGCACATTTATCTAGGTATTCAAAACAACAGAGTAAGAAAAGCTTATAATAAATATTATGGATTAGACGAAACTACAACTTTATATAAACCTATGGGTTTAGAATTAAACTCTCAGATTATAACTCTTATAGAAAATTTATCTGAAGAAGAGCTTGCTTACGCTGATATGCTACAACGAAAGGTGCAAGACTATTATTCAGATCTTAACGCTGTACACATAAGAGAGACTGGGTTAGACCTGAACATTCCTGAAAATTACTTTCCAATGAAGTCAGAGTTTGAACCAAACTTTGTTGATGACATTAAGCAGCAAGGCGAAACGGTTTCAGCGCAAAAGGGAAGAGCTAAAGGGTTCCCTAAGCCGTTACCCACGAACGCAACAACAATGGCTCTTAGATATGTACACGATGCTGAACATAAAAAGAATATTTCTGAAAAATACGTAGACTTTAAGCGTGTCTTTAATTCTAATGATTCTTTTGATATTGGAGAAGAACATAACGTTACAATAAAAAGTCTTATAACTGATAGCTATGGGGAGTTTGCGTTCAAAACTCTCAATAACCTCATAGATAGCATGTCCATTTCAGAGAGTAGCAAAAAATATAATATGTTTAATTCAATGGCTAGTATGGTTTTGAATAATTGGACAATAGGGAAAATAGCATTAAATCCAACGGTTTATAACAAACAGCTTGTAAGTGTTGCCAACTATGCTGAAAATATGCCAGCAGGAAAGTGGGCTTTAGGATTTACCGAAGCACTTGCTCACCCAAAAAAGACTTGGGATTATATGATGAAGCTGGACTTCGTAGAAGCTAGATTTGCACATGGAAACAATGAGGTTTTGCATTCATTAATAAAACAATCAGAGGGAAAAGGCGGAGTGCTTGGTCAAAACTGGGTTGATTTTTTAACCTTATTCACAAGGACAGGTGATATTATGGCAATAATATACGGTGGTTATCCATACATTCAGCATTTAAAAAGTCAGGGGCTTTCTGCGGAAGAGGTCGATGTTAAATTTAGAGAAGCAACTCTTGGCAGTCAACAGTCACCACAAGCAAGCTCATCTTCAGACCTACAAAACTACGCTAAAGGAAACGCTTTTCTTAGAACTTTAACAGTGTTCAAAAACACACCATCTCAATATGCCAGAAAACAAATAAACGCAAGTTATCAACTAGCCAGAGGCGAGATAACAAAGGCTCAATGGGCTAAAACAATGGCTATATATACTCTTATTGCTCCAGCTCTATACGCATTTGCTGGAACTGCTACTAAGGCTATGATTTATGGTGATGACTTTAAAGATAAGTGGTTTGAAGAAATGTTAATGTCTTTGGCTATTTCACCATGGGGATCCATTCCTCTTATTGCTGACATATCGAGGTTTATCTATATGAAGGCTACTGGCAAAAAGGTATGGAAAGTTCTTAACAATCCTGTCTATGGCGATATAGAATTTATGGCAAGAAGCTTAACAGATTCAAATATCACTGGCAAAGATCTTATAAATGCTCTAGCTGTCACTACTGAAATGGCAACTGCTGTTCCGACTACGCAACTGACCAGAATAGTTAATAAAAATATTGAGAGATTTTCTAACTAAATAAACTGTTGAAATTTTGTTTTGAATTTTAGAAGCATATCGTCAATAATTCCTACTTCATAGGCTAGTGTTTCATTCATAACCATCTTATAGCGGTGAAGAGGCAGTATTATAAGCTTGCCAAACAGTCTTATTCCGACCATTTTTGTATTTTTATTCACTCCACGATATATTCCCCTGCTCCAGTCGAGTACCATCGAAGGTTCCGCATCCTTAAGCGCCTTGATTGTTCGCTTAAGACGCATCCTTAACCTTTCATCTGGTTCTTTGGAAACGTAAACGTGGAACATCACCCCCTTGGTTCCGTTAATGGAGTAAGGGAGCACTTTGTAAGTAGTTGTTCCGTCAGTAAAAGACATGTTCAGTCTGCCTTTTTCTACCGACATGTGACCATGAGCCACAATTTCATGCTCTTTAGCTTTTGGCACGATCATCCCAAAGTTTATTAAAAACAGCAGTGACAAAGGCCTGTTCTTTGTTCCTCATATCTTCCTTATCTTTTTCCCAAATAACAATCTCAACCTTATCTCCAATATTAACCCATACTTTATTAATAACTCCGTCTATGGATGTTGGGGCAACTCTCATTATGGTTGGCGATCCATCCATCTTCCATAGATCGTTTCTGATAGGCGTAATTATCGCAACGAAGTCATCTTCTATTTGCTTTTGTAGCTTCACTGTTGAGATATATTTCTTTCCCTCATAAGTCAGCGGATCATTCCTAAGATCATCTACAGATCTTTTGTACTGATAGCTATATGCCCTTCGCTTATATTCGTCTGTCTGCATAAATTCTTCTGGACTAATGTTCTTGCTCATCCCTAAAGCTCTATACTTCATTTTACTTTCCTTTCTATAAAACATTCAAACCTATCTGTTACAGCTATTGGTGCTTCATCGCTCCCCCACCACTTCGCTGCTTGCCTATATACCTCTGGTGTTAATGCTCTGTCGCATCCTTTAAACTTCTTACAATCTTCTGCTGCACAATATGTTCTGTCTCTAAATGAAATCATCTCTTTTTACTCCTTATACTTTGCTTTAAGCTTCTTGCTTCTTAGTCATTAGTTTTCTCCTTAACCTTATCGTACTGTCTCTTGCTATACTTACCACAACGCTCACAATGAGAATCCCAACTA
>Ga0222638_1000372_pt1 | contig 16214 bp, 21 predicted proteins | sample AntAcemetagen183_FD_181153 | JGI IMG/M metagenome (GOLD analysis project Ga0222638, IMG submission 181153) | Saline water microbial communities from Ace Lake, Antarctica - #183 | ecosystem: Environmental > Aquatic > Non-marine Saline and Alkaline > Saline | place: Antarctica: Ace Lake...
TCTCTCCGTCCATATCATAAACTAAAAATCTTTCTGTAGTATATGCAAGACATACATGTTTAGGCAACTCTTTAATTTTTGTCCCCCACTCTTTCTTATCAAGATTATAAATGTTACATATATTGTTTGCATCAGTAGGATTATTAAATGTAAATATATATTTCATGTTTGACCTTATCCTTAATGGGATTTTTGTATAATTTTGTGTAGCTGCAACAATACCTAACCTTTTCGGCCCACCTTCAGTAACAACCCTTGTTAAGATATCACTTGCCATAGATTTTTTCCCTAACTCAGTACAGGCAATATTAAGAAGTTCGTCAGCAAAAAGCCAGGTTTGAATATTTTTCCTCCTGAAAATTTCATCATCCGATTGTCGATTAAAGATGTCTTCAATGAAATATTTAAAATAATATTCAAAATAAGGTGTTGATAACAAATGTGAAGTTTCAAGGACTGGAACAATACCTGCTAAAACTGAAGCTGTAAATGGATTATATGTTCCTGTAAATTCAGGATGTTCAATTTTCCATGTACCAGATATACCAGTATTTGCGTCAACAACTTTTGCATCATATAATTGTGTAATGAAGGACATAACTTTATTAATAGTACCTTGATTAACCTCATTATCTATTAAGATTTGATAAATTGAATCAAGTGTCCTATCACTTTCAAGGATTTCTTGCTTAAACTTTTCATAATATGAACTTGATTTACCTAACTGGAAATATTTTGGTAGGTTCCCTATAACTTCTTCGAAAGGTAAAGTTATTTTTAATCCAGGGTGTAATATATCCCCATCCTTGAAATCAATCACATTAGGGTGAAGAAATACACAAGGTAATCCAATAGGAGTTTCATTAATCTTTCTCATTTCAAACATCCCCTTATGAGAAAAATTAGGAAGTACCCAGGGACCACATTCCCTTAATGAATCATTAATTATTGCTAATCTTTTCGGCCAGTAAGGATTCCAATACGTCCTATCTGCAAGACCATGAAGGAAATAACTTTTCCCACTTCTTTTTGAACCAAGAACTAATATGCTAGGTTCATCAGCTTCATTAGGCAGACAAACTAATTCGTTATCAATAGTAAATATTAAAGGGATACCATTAATTTTATTAAATGTAGATTTAGGGGAAGAACCAGTCAATTTTTGTTCAATATGTGCTAAAAGGTCGTCTGGATCTTTATGGAAATCTGCAACACACTTTTTCTTTTTCTTAATATTATGTTGTTTATTTAAAGTTACCCATTCACCTACTGACCATCTCCCAGCATTCCTACCAAGTAATCTGGCACTTCTTGTAGATTCATCATATTCTACATAATGTTTTCCTCGCCTAGAAGGTAATACTTTCACATGCTTCTTACTAGAAGAATAAGGTTCTAAGGCATATTTCATTTTTTGTCCAGCAAAAAACCCTTTCCCCCGAATTCCAATAACACAAAATCCTGCTTTAATTACATCATTATGGTTGGTAAAATAAATAGTGTTTCCACGCTCAATAAAACTTTTCCCTACCCTAAATCCAATAGGTTTACGAGTAGTGTCAAAGATTCTCCCAATTGATTTAAGAATGAGTTTATCTTGAGAATATAACTTAACTTTTTTATCATCAAGAACTTGATTTGCTAAAGTAGATAATTGAGTAACTTTCATATAACTTATTATAACACCCCTATTTTTATAACATACCTCGAAAATATTAGTTTAAGTATATAAAACTTTCTATTATTTTGGTTCAGATACTTCAGGAATATAATAATATCCTTTATCATCTTTTCTGTAAAATCTTCTTGTTCTTGGAATAATATCAATGCTTTGAAAGGCCTATCCCTCCTTCATTAACAACCCAATCATCAAGATATATTTTCTTTCCAGTTTTATCCTTTACACCACTATATTTTTTTATCAATCTTCCTCACCTTCTCTAAGATTTCAATTATCTGTGGACTTCTATCATAAGATATTTTTTGTTCTTCACCCCACATCCCGGCCATATCTTCAATCCAACCACCTATTATCATTATAAGCAATAGAACTATGACTATAGGAATAAACCAAATCTTAATACTAAAATTCCATCCAAATTCTTGTAATTTTGCTAATACTAAAAAAGCAATACCTAATGTTTGAATAATAGAAGCGTAACTCATTATTCGTTGAGCGAAAGATTTTGCATAAACTATTTTACTCCTGAATCTAACTAAAATTGGATATTTGTCAAAACATTTATTAACAGTGTTTCTTAACATCTCTCTCTCCATTTTATATCTTTTTCTTCCATTCCATCTTTTTCCATTATCTTTCTCGATAGGTCTGATTTTGGACAAAGTTTACATTGTATTTCCTTAAGTTGTTCAATAGACTTATACTCCATACCCCAATAACCAACATCATCATAAAATTTAGTGTCCTTACTATTTCTTAAATACCATGCCCCTATCTCAAGAGCATCTGATAATACTTCTGCTTCCCCTATTTTACCTTGTTCCTTGTATTCAATCAGATCATCAATCCCTTCTATAATACCTCTTGTAATTACTTTTTCATATAGATTGTCATTACAATTGATATAAGTTTCTACAATACAAAATCCAAGTAATAAAAAGAATCCAATTGCCCATAAATTAAGTTTCATTTCCCCCTCCATTACAAATACTCACTTAACTGTTCCATTAAATCTTGTTCAATTTCATCATGTTTCCCTATCAAATTATTATGTTCGTTTGGATCTTTTAATAAATTATATAACTCCTTTTTCTCTGTTGTCAGGTTAAATATTAATTTCCATTCATTTGTCCTGATACATTTAATGTTAGGTTTTTCAGGTGATGGGTGAGGCCCTATTAATGCAGCAGTTTCAACAAACGCAGTCCTATCTTGAATTTTATGTAAAGGTAATAAACTTTCTCCATCCATATCATATTTAGGCTTAATCTTAAGTAAATCAAGTAAAGTAGGAAGGATATCAACATTTCTTACTGCTTTCCCAACATTAACATTATTGTTAAGATTATTACTGAGAATATAACACCACGTTTTTATTGAATAATCATAAGTGTATACTCCGTAAGCTAATTCACCAGGAACTTCACCTAAACTGCTTCCATGGTCAGTCATAACAACTACAATACTGTTATCAAATAACCTTAACTTACCAATATAATCTATCATCCTTTCTAGATAATATCCCGCTTCAATAACTAATTTATCATACCTAGCATGATTTTCTTTCTCATTCCCAAAATAGTTCTTATCAAAATCATCATATTTTTGGATAACATTTTCAACAATTTCTTTATGAATCTTCGGGTAATGAAGAAATAAAAAGAAAGGTTCATCTTTCATAACAGTTTTATCAAGGAGTAATGTATGCCTCCTATAAATATTTTTAACTGTATTTTCATCATATAAATTGAAATCATCAACACCTTGAGAAGGGAGTAAGATTTCACTGAAAGTATCAATACAAGTATAATAACCGTTCTCCTTTAAGTATTGAGGTAAAGTGTAACAATCTTTAGCATTTTTATTCCCATACATCCCTGTAAATACAGCATGCATTGAAGCTAAAGTATAAGGTGCATAGGTAATCATTTGAGAGAATAAAGCACCCATTTTTTGTAAGGTATTAAAGATAGGGTGAAGATGCCTTTTATCGTTCCTTAATTGATCAACTAATAGTACTATTATATTAGGTTTTGTGTTAAATGTCATGTTGGTCCCCCCTACTAATTTGTTAGTTTATTATAATATCTACCTATTTAAAACTTTCTATTCAACAGTTAGTTCGTCTAAATCATGAAGGATTACTGGCTTTCCTAATTTATTCATTATATCTATCATGTGCTGTGTCCCCTTACTATTATTTTCTTGGATTGCTATTAGACCATCTCCATAATCACCCATTTTTAAGTTTCTCCTGTATCCTGCTGATTTACCATATTTATTCCAATCTGCTGGAAACTTATGTAGGTTTAATGAGTTCTCTATTGCAAATCTTTCTCCTAATTTATCAACCCCTTCTGCTCCCCCACTTACAACTTCTTTTATTGAAAATCCACTACTTTTTATTACACTTTTTACTAAGGTGTAATTTTTTATTGTTCTTGAACCAGCAATTATGATTTTCACTTCCCAGCCGCCACCAGAATTATATTGTTAGGTTTTGTATTAGTTGAAGATTCATAAATAAATGGCCGGAACATCTTTTTAATGAATTCAGGCAAAACATTAACAAGATTTTTATTAAACCTTACTTCTGTATTAAGGATAATTTCTTTGATATTAAAACCGCACTTCACTAATAATCTATCATAATCAGGTAGTCTATAATAAAAAGGTAAAATCCTATTATTATATTTTCCTGACAAATCTATAGCGGACATAATAAATATACCCTCAGGTTTAAGTAACCTTTTAATTTTCTTCAACATTTTTATTGGGTCAGTGAAATAATAAAATGTTTGATAACATACAATTAAATCAAACTTTTGTTTCAACTCAACATCCTCAAACCGTTTGTTATGAACTAATAACCCATATTTTGACTTACAATATTGTGCAAAACTTGGTGAAGGTTCTACTCCTACCCCTGCATAAAATCTATTTAATACATTACCTGTTGCAGAACCTATCTCTAAAACTTCTTTATTCTCCATATGAGGAAAATGTTTGTTTATTAATTCCATCTTTTTGTCAGTTTGCGATTCATTATACCCATCATACTTTCTTAATTCTTTCTTTGTTAAGTAAAATTCATTTGTATTCTTCACATTCCCACAATGTCTTAGACCACAATTTTCACATTGAAACATATTGTAAATATAATCATTCTTTTTCTTTTCTTCAAAATATTCCATTCCCCATCCACATTTCGGACATTTCAACTTAAAAACACCTCTTTGGACTTGTCCTCTTTTTTAACCACCATTATTATCGATTGACCCTTAGTTGGTCTAAATCCATTACTAAAATTGTGCGAGATATATTTGAATCCTACTGAATTACATAACCGAAATAATGTCAATTTATCCCAACAATAATAATGGTCAGTTTGAGTACCCATACCCCTTTTTTCCTTTTCTATATATCTTAAATTTTTCCAATGTTTAATATTTAATAGTATATTTGTCAAACTTATTGCGGAGGGAGTAATAATAATAAAATAGCCACCAGGGGAAACCAAATCATAAATCTTTTGAACATATTTTTTGGGGTTATCTACATGTTCAATAACTTCAGACATAAGTATTACATCATACTGTTTCTCCATATCAAATAGAGACTTACATTCAATTTTATCATAAACAAATTCCCTTCCAGCTTTAACATAATCTTCATCGATATCTATTCCCTCGACACATTTAAATTGAGGTTCTTTTTTCAGATGATATAAAAATATTCCCAGCCAACACCCAATATCAAGAAACTTTACATTTTCCATATTTTTTGTAAGTTCTTTAATTGTTGTTAATTTCTTCCCAAATATTTTAGGATTATTCTTAAGTCTATCAATGTACTCAATTAATTCTTCTTGTGTATTACATCCTGTCCTTTCATATATTTTATTCATTTTTCCCCTCTTTAACATTTTATGTATATCCTACTTTTGTCAGGTAATTCAATCCTAGACATTTTAACCCTTTAGTTTTGCTTCCATTTTAAAATACCAATTTGTTTAATTCATAACATATATCATATATCTCGTCCCTACTTAATTCTGGGCACATAGGTAAAGATATAATTTTCTGAGTAACATCTTCAGTAACAGGAAAATCACCATCTTTATAACCTAAATACTTTAATGCAGGTTGTAAATGTAAGGGGATAGGATAATGGATACCTGATTGAATACCATTCTCTTCTAAGTGTCTTCTTACTTTGTTCCTATTATGTGATTGGATTACATACAAATGCCAAACATGACCTTCATTAATCTTTGGAGTTATATATTTTTCATCTAATTCTTGTTTATAAAGTTTAGCATTCTTTCTCCGTTTAATGGTCCATCTGTTAATATACTTTAATTTTACAGATAACACTGCGGCTTGGATTGCGTCCATCCTTTCATTACTCCCTGAAATAAGATGTTCATATTTAGATGTCCGGCCATGATTCCTTAACAATTGAAGTTTATCATATATCCCTTTATTATTTGTAAGCAAGGCCCCTGCATCACCATAAGCACCTAAATTCTTGCCTGGATAAAAACTGAAAGTTGCAATATCACTATAATATCCTGGGTAATGACCTTTATATGTTGCTAAATGTGCTTGGGCAGAATCTTCTATTATCTTTAAATTATGTTCATTAGCAATATCTTGGATCTTATCCATTTTACACATTAAACCATATAAATGTACTGGAAGAATTACTTTTGTGTTTTCAGTAATTTTTTCTTCAATCAATTTAGGGTTAATTAAGTAATCTTTCCCAATATCAACAAAGACAGGGGTTGCACCAAGCTCTATAATGGGCCCTACAGTGGCAATAAAAGTATTAGGGGCAGTTATCACTTCATCACCTTTCTTTACTCCTAACGCTTGTAAAGCAAGTTTAATTGCACTTGTACCACTTGAACACCCAACACAATATTTACACTTATGCATCTTACTGAATTTATCTTCAAATTTTTCTACAGTAGGGCCTAAGATGAATTTCCTTGAATTAAGAACCGTATCAATAGCTTGATAGATATCATATTTAATCTTCTCATATTGCCTTTCCAAGTTAACTAAAGGGATGTTCTTCATTTTTCACCCCTTATTTCTTTCTTATACCTAGAAACAGTTACTCTATGAATTCCCATCTCATCAGCTATCTCTTGTAAGGTATATCCTTTCCCCAATAAAAAACTTATTTTCAATAAATATCTTGCTTGAAATTCTTTTTGCATTTTATTTCACCATAATATTTCCATCATCATCAACCATCATCAAACAAAAATGTTCTCTAACATTTGGATAAGATGAGGGACAATCAATACTTGTTGCTAAATATAATCCTTTTTTAGCATATTCAAAAGCAAAATTTAATTCCTCCTTACATCCTACACAATTAGGTATCATTTTTTTCTCCTCCATATTTTTTCATTTTTCTGCCTCAATAGTCATTGTTGTAAAGTCCCAATATTTACCTTTAAATCCAGAACGCATTTCGTTTATATCTTTATCCGATGTGGTTGTATTATCTACCAGTTTTACATTTTTAAATCCAGACAATTCAAGTAAATGTCTAAGATATTCAAAGTCGTAGATATATTTTATTGCATGGAAAAGATGCGATATATTATTAATGAATGATGCAATATAAAAGTTATCATCTAATGATACATCCATATGTTTTTTTGAGATAATTACCATTTTATTATATTCTTTGTCAAAATAAAAAGTTGAAACAATTTTTTTAATATCAGGGGTATTGAGGATTAACTTACCATCAGATTTTAATACTCTATATGATTCCTTCAGGAAAGACATCAAATCTTTTTTATAGATGTGTGCAATAACACTATTCCCATAAATAGTGTCCAGTATTGAATTTTTAAAAGGAAGTTTTTTTCTTATATCTAAGTGTATTGGTCCACCGATAACATTAGAGTTAAGAAACCCAGGACAAAGTTCACCTCCAGAACCAATCTGTAGTTTCATATTTTCATATTTTAATAAATAATTTTTGATATAGTTTTTCCTTATTATGTGACCATATTTAAGATAGTTAATAAAACATAACAATTCAAACAGTGAAGCATCTATAATTTTGTATAGTAAAGTTTCTCTTCCCGTATATTTAATCAATTTTGTTTTCAACCCCAAGTTCACTCACCTACTCGTTTCTTCAAGATGATAATAATGCAAAAATCTACTTTCCGAATAATTCTTATAATTGAATATTGTATCCCCTAATCTTTCAACCATTTTTACTTCCCCTTGATTATTATCTCTACTTGTTTTTTTATCCACAAGAATATTTTATATTCATATGGTAGATACCAAAAGTTTAATTTAAGTCTAATCTTTGATAATAATGTAAAAAACCATATCCCTTTGGAAGGTGCTAAGTTCAAAGGTGTTAATCCGAACTGAGTATACAAGCTTATTGCATATACAAAGTTTGCATCCTTTTTTTTAATCCAAGGATAATCAGAAAGGTCCTTAGCACCTCTGAACGAAACCAAATCTTCGTTTGCCCATCCAATTAAGGAGGTGGGATCTTTATATCCATAAGTCAGGCATTCTTTATATATTTCTGAACCAATATATGGTCTTAATATGGCAACATTAGAAAAAAAGATTTTATCATGAATTGAAACTAATTTTTTCATTATATTTACTGTATTCATCATTTCCTTTTTTGTTTCTGTTGGAATTCCAGTCATAAATGAATATAACCCAGTAATCTTTGTATGTGACAACATTTCCGCCGACCTGATAATATCGTCTGTTGTAATTGCTTTTTTCAATTTTTTAAGGATTCTGTTTGTACCTGATTCAGATCCAATACCAAAACCAATACATCCATTTTCTTCTAATTGTTTAAGATATTCTTTATCAATAAAATTGTCTCTAAAATAGTTTGCTCGGCAATTAGCTTCCCATTTTAAACCATATTCTTTACAGATTTTAGCAATTTCAAGAGCCCTGTTTTTATCAATGAAAAAGTTTTCATCTCTAAAAGCAATCTCATCAGCGTGTAATTCTTCCTTAGCAACTCTTATTTCTTCTCTGACAGAATCTATTGGTCTCACCCTCCATTTATTATAATTTGGGAGGATAGTATTAACACAAAATGTGCACTGGTAAGAACACCCCCTACTAGTTTGTATTTGGACTTGACGAAGATTACCCTGATATGGGAAATATGTCTTAAGATATTTCTCTATTGGTAATAGGCTCCATTCTGTTAAGGGTATTCTCCCCATATCAAATGGTTCACTATTATTTGTCTTAATTATTTTATTTCCATCATTATAGCAGATACCCTTGATATCTTTTAATTCCTTTTTCCCTTCCACTAAGTCGAGGATAGGTTGTTCCCCTTCACCTATAATAGCATAATCAATACCCCCTTCTACGACTTGTTCAGGAAGTATCGATGGATGGATACCACCCCATATGATTTTTCCGTTAAAACTTTTATTAGAATTTATTTTTTCACACCAATAAATTGCACTACTTATCTGTGCTGTCATAACACTCATCCCTACAAAGTCTGTGTCTGGTAAGTGTTTTTTTAGGATATCGTTAACATATTCGATGGAATACATCCTAGTATCTATTAATATTATATCATAACCATTCTTCATTAAGAATGAACCAATAACGTGCAACCCCATAGGTGGTGCAAGATTAACAGAGGTGGTTTCCATAATTAAGTTTGGATTTGGGTTGATAAGTATTATTTTCATTGTTTACCAACTACAATTTTGTATCTTTCTGCTTCAAGACTTGATAATTTATACCAGTCAAACTTTTTTGAGGATTCTAATGATTTGTTGCTAAGTGTTTGTTGTAAATTTAGATCATTTTTTAGTTTCAAAATACATTCTTTTAATTCTTCAGGTTTATTTGGATTAAAGAGTAGTGCATTATTATGATTTACAATATCTTTTGTTTCAGGAATGTCTGAAGCAATGATTGGAAGCCCCGCAGCTTGGAACTCTACTAATACTATTCCAAACCCCTCGGTATAAGATGGCAAACATGCACAATTAACACTTTTCATATATTTAGGTAATTCTGTATCATGGTCAAGTTTTTCAATATATTTTATGTTTGGCCCCATTCTTTTAAGAACAGATTTATCCATTTGATTCCTACCAACAATTGTTAGTTCTATATCATTATTGAGTTCGTTTATAACATCAATCAATGTCAAAATGTTTTTTTGCGTATCTAATCTCCCAACAAATAAGATACGGAACTTGTCATCACTTTTTGTCTGTTCTGGTTCATTGTTAAAAATATTAAGTTTTACTTTGTTTGGATTAAGCCATGTGCGTCTTGCTAACCTATCTTTAGCGTACTTTTCAAGATAAGATGTCAATACCCAAACTTCATCACAAAACCTCATAGAAACTCTTTCTGCAATCTCTAGCCCATACCTAATAATAATGGGCAACTTTTTAGTAATCCATAACCGATGATAATCATTATGTATAGAAATTATCAATGGTTTTCTAGTAAAAAGTTTTATTAAAATTCCAATAATGCCACATCTAAAATTATTGAATCCCCTTATAATAGCTATATCATATTTTTTTACAATTTTTATCCCATCAATAACCATCATGAATTCTCTAATTAAAGGTAATCCAGAACGTTTATGAAGATACCATCCATATTTTTGCTCGTTAATAGTTTCATGGTAATGATATAGTAAATGTATTTCATTAAAAACATTTTCTGGATTATAATAAGATGTTTTATAATCTAAAGTATATCCATTAGCAAACTGTTCTTCTACACTTTCATTGGTTAAATGTAAAACTTTCACTCGAAATCCTCATAATTTACAATATATATTTTACTGTCATTAATCATCTGGAGCATTTTGTTAAAATCAAATTTATGTGTATCTTGTGGATCAAGATAAATGTTCAAAAACATATCATTTTTAATTCCAAGCAATAAAAGTTTCTTAAAAGTTTCCAAGAAATTTTTTGGTGAATGTCTCGCAAAATTTGACCTGAATGCATGACTTGAATCAAAAATACAAAAAGGATGTTTTGGGCAGCAAGTTAATGGAAATTCCCAACATTCACCTTCTTTGTATGGTTGACCACCTAACTTAGTTTTACAAGCTATTGTTGATGAACTATAATCATACCCAATTTTTGATAATATTAGATATATTTTGTCAGTGAACTGATTCCCAAAATGAGGTATCCTGAATCCTCTAAATTTATACCCTAAAATATCCAAACCGACTTTATGACATTTAATTATTTCAGTTTCAATTTCTTCAGGACTAAGTTTATCAAAATTAGTATCTGGGTGTGAATATGTATGATTAATTAGTTCATGCCCATCTTTAATTAGCTGTTTATGAATAGCAGGGTATTCTTGAATCAATCTACCGACAATGGCAAAACTAGATTTAATTTTATGTTTTTTCAAAATTTTTAAAACATTAGGTAGATTATTAATATCATTCTCGTCATCGACATCGAAAGATAAAGAAAGTAGAGGGGACAATGAACTAGGTTGCCTTTTTTGATGAAACATTTTAGAATATAAAGATCCACAACAAACATTTACACCTACTTCAAAGATTTTACGGATTATCATTATTTCACCATCCTTTTATTAATTCATATTGTATATTTTTATCGTGCTTAAAATATTCTTTAATAATCTTTTTTTCTCTAGTTTCAATCTTCATATAATCTTTCACATAACTTTTATGAAATCCAATAACAAATTGGTTCCAAATAAGTTTTCTCTTAATATTTTCTATAGCATAAAAAAATTTAATGATATTATCTTCTTTATCTATACCAACATGTTTATTGAAAGATTTTAATAAAGTAGACCAGCATTCCTTAACATCTATTGAATGTTTTAATGATTGAGCATACCTAATTATTTTATTTCCATCTTCATTTACTTGGATTATCCCAACAAAATAAGGTAAATCTACAGGGAGGGTTTTATCCTGTATAACTAAATAGACTTCATCACAAATAGTTTGGTAACTATTCAATTGAGAATATAATCTGTAATAATTATCTTGGTTAGATTTTACTTCAAAACCAATAATCTTTGCAACTTTATTATCATTAATGAATGCAAGACCATCAGATATACACCCATCAATTTCTACTTGGGTCCTGAAATTGAAAACTTCATAATTATTTTCCAATAAATTCTTCACATTAGAAATAAGTTCTTTTTCAGATAAATAAAACTTTTCCTCTTGCTTTTGTATTCCTTTAAGGAGTGGAATTTCAAACTCTTCCTTTTCCATTAAGAAATATGTATTAATCTTTTCATGCTTAACAATTTCACGTTTTCTTCCAGGTAAGGTGATTACTTCTGTTCTAAGATAAATCTTATTACCTAGCTTAATGTGGTAATTTACTAGAATTTCAAAATCTTTATTAGCGACTTGTTGAGGAGGGATACTTCTAAATGCCATACCATTTAATGTAATAGGGGTATCTCTAATCTTTTGATTTTCAAATACAATATTTCTATCCATCTCTACTTTAACTACTTTTGCCATCGTTCAAAAATTTATACATTCAATAATCTTTTCACATTCTTCACATTCATACCTTCCATTGTGGCCTTCAAAACCACGTTTAGTCATTACACCTTTACAATAAGGGCAGATAAATCTTCCACAATTCTTGCATTCTATTATTTTCTTAAAAAACATTTTTCCTAAAAATCCTCCCTATGTTTATAATAATATATAGAAAATCCACTATTAACATCTAAACCATATTTATAATATACCATTTTACCTTTCCTTAATCTTTTTAATCTACTTATCAATGAACTAATTTCACAGTTGTATTTACTCAATTTAAAAATCTCCTTACTAGTAAACCATTTTGAAGGATGTTTCGCAAGAATATTAAGTTCGTCAGCCCGTTGAACCAAACCCATCACCTTCCCTTTCAGTTTGATTTAATGATTTTACTTCTTTAAGTTTAGGGGTTATACAAGGAACAATTAATAATTGAGCAATTTTATCACCAGGATTAAGTTTCAAATTAACACTGAGATTGTTCTTAATAATTACTTTAATTTCTCCCCTATATCCACTATCAATTATCCCACCCATAACTTGAACACCTTTATTAAGTGCTAAACCACTTTTTTCACATATAATCCCCACATAACCTTCAGGAATCTCGATACATATTCCTGTTGAAACTGCTGTTAATTTATGACTATAAATTGTAATCATATTCTTATAATTATATAAATCATATCCAGCATCACCTTTTTTTGCAGGATTATCTATCCTTGCATAAGGGCTAAGTTTCGTAAAGTTTATCATCTTAAGATCTCCATTATTTTCTTAGTAGGATTTTTCCCGAATGGATGTTTCCATGGGGAATGATTCTCAAGCATAATCTCTACCCCTTTAACCATCTTATCAGGGTTAATCCCTACACAAACATTGGAACCACAATCTAATGTTTCAGGACGTTCTGTCGTTTCTCTAAGTGTTACACAAGGCACTCCTAGTATACAACCTTCCTCAATAATTCCGCCGGAATCACTTAGGATTAACATAGCGTTTTTTTCCAAAATAAGGAAATCAAAGTATCCTACAGGTTCAATCAACTCTACACAGCCAGGAACTTTCACACCGAAATTTTTAATATTTTTCCTAGTCCTTGGATGTATTGGGTAAATCATTCTTTGACCACAATGTTTGAAAATCTTTTCAAAACCTTCAAACATCAATTCAAGATTTTTCTTAACATCAACATTAATATCTCTATGAGCAGTAATCAAAAAATATCCTTTCTCTTTAAGTTTATATTTGGTAAGAATCTTTGACTTTTTCTCTGCAATAATTAAATTTTGAGAAACTGCATCAACAATAGTATTACCTGTAACAAAGATTTTATTTTCATCAAGCAGTCCAATACCTTCTTTGATAGCGTTAAGTTTAGATTCTTTAGTTGGACAAAATAAATAGTCAGAAATATGATCTGTAATAACCCTATTAATTTCTTCAGGGATATTATCATAACTTCGTAATCCTGCTTCAATATGCCCTACTTGTATCCCCAGTTTATTAGCACATAAGGCACCAGATAGTACACTATTTGTATCACCTTGAATTAACACAATATCAGGTTTCTCTGTTAATAATACTCCTTCAATTCGTTCAATCATCCGTCCAATTTGTTTCCCTGGACTGCAAGAACCTACACTTAAATTATATTTAGGAGTAGGAAGTTCTAATTCATTAAAAAATATCTCAGACATATTTTTCGAATAATGTTGACCAGTATCAATAATAAAATAATCTTGATTATTCTTTTCACAATATCTTATGATAGGAGACATTTTAATTATTTCCGGCCTACATCCAAGCACTATAGCAATCTTTACCATTTTTTATCACCTTTATTTTTTTTCAACTCCCTATCATACCTTTCCAAGAATTTCTTAAAAATCTCTTTCCAAGATTTATATGTATATTCTACATTTATATTGATGAAAGCTTTTTCTTCATTATCATCTTCAATAATTTTTTCTTCAATCTTATATTTAATTTCATCCATTTTGTAGTATCTCCTCATATCGTTTCATTGTATTTTCCCAATTATATTTTTCTTTTACAAGTTTATATCCATCCTCACCAATTTTCTTTATATTGTCCCTTCTATTATAAAGTTCTTTTATTTCCTCAATCATATCATGGTAAGTATTAACATATATAATGTTGGGCATACTTTCTAATTCATAAGTTTTAGTTGTAATAACTGGTTTTTTGGCTAACCAATATTCAAACAATTTTATTGGTGAAACGGAGTTAGTAATTTTATTAATCTTGAAAGGGATTATACCAATATCAAATTGTGAAAGGTGAGAATACATTTTATTGTGGGGTATATTACCAAACAATTCAATATTCATTACATGATGCCTTCTTATCAATTCATCAAATTCATTATACCTTTCCCCAGACCCAATAACCCAAAATTTTATAGTTTCATCTTCTTCAAAATGTTTGGCGGTTTGCATAATCATTTCAATGTCTACCCAACTCCCTAACCCCCCTACAAAACCAATAATAAAATCTTCTTCAGTTTTTTTAGTAAGATTATTTTCATCTTCAAGATTTACACAATTAGGAAGGTAATCAACATTTTTATTATACTTATCAGCGTGAGATTTTAAAAGATGGGCAGTACAAACAACATGGTTAGACAATTTTAGAAATAACCAAGTATTAAATTTCAGATAAGTTTTCAATATGAAATTAGGTGTAAGTTCACAATATTCGTCAACATACATAAAAATAATTTTCTTCTTGAGAAGTTTAGATAGAATTAATACAGGCCAATCATACACATTATATATCATTATTGTCTTAAACTTTTTCCTAACATGAAAAATCCCTCTAATCATAAATATTTGAGTGAATAATAAATATGTAAGATTAAACTTATCAAATTCGTTCACAGATTGTATAACTTTAATATTTTTAGGAAATTTACCATCTTTAGTCTTCCTTATACTTGGATGATTAGGATCGTTTACAGGAGGAACTTCATGATAAATTATTTTCTTATTTTCTGATAAGTGGATAGCTAATTCATGACTATGGCTCCATACTTCACCATGCCAAACTAATCCAGAATAAATTAAAGTCATTCTTCTACCTCTTTAATCCTGGCATAATTTTTATTAATTTCTAAAGAAAGAATCTCTCCTTCTTGGTTAACATAAATATATTTTCCAGAATCTTGTTGAACAATAGCATTAAATTCAATATTAACTTCAGTCCCTTCCTTATATGCCTTCTTCTTTATCATTAGAAATCAATCCTATAAAAAATATTAGGTATCTTTAACTTTAATTTTTTGCCAAGAAGTCTGATTCCAAATCTTTGATTTGGTGTCAGATGAATTGGCCTCCTTTGTTTATTTTTGTTCATCCTGAGATTACCTCACACTTAAAATGATGCGATAACCAAGATATCTTCTTAAGCATCTTACCTTTTTGATAAACCTTTCTTTTGCCGCGCATCTCGAAATCTTGATACCAAATCTGTTCTTTGCCAGCAATATCTTCCTTTGTGCCACCAACCAACTGACCAGAACCACCGTCAAAGCCAACAATAGTTCCTTTACGAATCCTGCAAAAATTGCCCTTACTAAATTTATGACGGACTCCGCCTTTGCTAAACTGGCTATCGTGCAGTTTGCGCCTTATGCAACGATAACTGTCGTCGACATAAACGAAATTCTTAGTCGGTGCGACATAACCTTGACTGCCGCTTTCGACTGAAATCGCAAGTGCGTCCGAGCAGTGCGTGTTGAAACGTTTGGTGCTTTTGTTGCACTTGATTTTATGGTAGCCGTACTTTTTACGCAGCTTGATTTCCTTCCATCAATTTTCTTGCTTTAGAGTTTGTCGTCGGTGTCAAAGGTTTGCCGTCAACCCCGATAACAAACACTTGATGTATTTTTGCGGACATGCCGCCCCTCTTTCGAGAGTTA
>Ga0222638_1000411_pt1 | contig 15344 bp, 15 predicted proteins | sample AntAcemetagen183_FD_181153 | JGI IMG/M metagenome (GOLD analysis project Ga0222638, IMG submission 181153) | Saline water microbial communities from Ace Lake, Antarctica - #183 | ecosystem: Environmental > Aquatic > Non-marine Saline and Alkaline > Saline | place: Antarctica: Ace Lake...
AGCTTCCCAAGCTGAATGTCGTGGGTTCGAATCCCATCGCCCGCTCCAATCTTTTTGGTTGCAAAAGAGTTTTTGCTGTGTTATCAGTGACTGCAAAGTGGGCCTTGCCCGCTTTTTTTATTTTTGACGGTGCAAAATGTGTCGTTCAACTCAATCGTATCGCGAGAAGATCATAGCGCTGGTTGAGCCGGTTGTCGAGTCCCAACAAGTCGGGATGGAACTGGTTGACGTCGAATGTCTTAAGGGACAATCCAGCTGGATGGTCAGAATTTACATAGACAAAGAGGGCGGAGTGACTCTCGATGATTGCGCCATGATAAGCGCTGAGACAGGTGATCTTCTCGATATAAACGAGATTCCTCCCGGTCCGTACAATCTTGAGGTATCATCACCCGGCCTTGATCGTCCTATTGCACTGGACAGGGATTTTATAAGATATACAGGGCAACAGGTCAGGATCAGCGTTGCCGGGAAGATTGAAGGCAAAAAGACCTTCAAGGGCACGCTGGTTGAGTTTATTGAGAAAGAAGGGGAAAACATAGTTGTTATAAATGTGGATGGCAGGGTTTATGACATTCCACACGGTATGATAGTAAGGTCAAACCTTCAATACGAATTTTGATGCACCCGTAAAAACTGGACGGCATTCCCGATGAATCGAGATTTAAGAAGTCGTCAACTTTAACTCGGAGGGTCAGTAGCATGTTGCCAGATCTTAAGCGTCTCATCGAACAGATGGGAAAAGAAAAGGGCATAGACAGAGACATAATTATAGACGCTCTCGAAACGGCCGTTTTGACCGCCGCCAGAAAAAAACTGGGGCTGGATATGGACCTCGAAGTAACCTACAATGATGAAACAGGGGAGATGGAGACATTTCTGTTCAAAACGGCTGTAGAACATGTCCTGAATCCCGACTCACAGATATCTCTTGATGAAGCGCATGAAACCATGGATGAAGATGCGGAACCGGGAGACAGCCTCGGGATAAAGATAGAGACGGATACCTTCGGCCGAATAGCCGTTCAAACGGCCAAACAGATAATAATACAGAGGGTCAAAGATGCTGAGCGTGACAATATTTACGAGGAATACAAAGACAGAAAAGGCGATCTTATAAACGGTTTTGTCCAACGATTTGAGGGTGGAAGCATAATTGTCAGCCTTGGCATGTCGGAAGGAATCATTCCTCCTTCTGAGCAGATAAAAAGGGAATCTTTCAGGAGAGGGGAAAGGATCCGAGCATACATATATGACATAAAACGGGTCTCAAAAGGCCCCCAGATACAGCTGTCCAGAACCCATCCCGGTTTAGTCAGGACCCTCTTTGAAATGGAGGTACCTGAAATATCTGAGGGTCTGATAGATATTGTCAATATCGCAAGAGAACCAGGCAACAGAACCAAGATCTCTGTAAAATCAGTCGACAAGGACATTGATCCGGTCGGAGCGTGCGTTGGAATGAGAGGATCAAGGGTGCAGGGTGTTGTTCAGGAACTACGAGGTGAAAAGATAGATATCGTGCCCTGCTCCGATGATCCTGTGAGATACGTATGCAATGCCCTGTCTCCGGCCAAGGTTGACAGGGTATACATGGATGACGATGCCCGGACCATGGAAGTCGTCGTACCGGATGACCAGCTTTCTCTCGCTATCGGCAGGGCCGGGCAGAATGTAAGACTGGCGGCGAGACTGACCGGCTGGAGGATTGATGTCAATAGTGAGACCGGCGTGGCGAAAGAGGAAGAAGCTGGGTACGCGTCTCTAATGAGGATCGCCGGCATTGGTGAACGTACAGCCAATCTTCTCTATGAGGAAGGGTATAAAGGTATTGCGATGGTGGCTTCGGCGGAACCCGAGGCACTGAGTTCCATAAAGGGAATCAGCCAGAACAAGGCCACGACATGGATTGAAGAAGCAAAGAAAGTTATTGATGACGAGGGCGGCGAGAATCTATCTAAAAACGCTTAAACACCGTTCGTGCATTATCGACAAGGCAATCGGGAGTCCCAATAATGTCCAAAACAAGAGTCTACGAGTTGGCAAAAGAACTCGGCATAGATAACAAGGATCTTATCACACGACTGGAGAAACTCGGAATAGCAGTAAAGGCCCATTCCAGTTCCCTCGAGGATAGCGATGTTGAGAGGGTGCGACAAGAGTTCGTGCTGGGCGAGAAGAATGCAATCGTAGAAAAACGGGTCAAGACGACGATTATTCGAAGAAGAGCAATTCGGCAGGAAGTTCCCGAGATTGAGGAATCTCAGGACGAAACTCAACCTGAGATGGAACCGCAAGAGACAACGACCGAAACTCAACAGGCTCCTGTGGTGATTTCTGATGAAGACACCCCGCCAGAAACTGGTGAGACAGAAAAACCCGACAGGAAAACTGCAACAACAGCCCCACCATTAACACGACAACGAAAGTCGCTTGTAAAAATTGTCCGGGAAGTTCCCAGAAAGGAGCCGGTTAAACTGCCGCCGAAAGAAGATGCCCCTCCCAGGCTGAAGAAGGCCGCGCCGCCATCCCAGGGAGTCAAGCCCCCTCACGAAAAAGAGAAACCGGAGAAGAAAGAGCCGGCCCATATACAGCCTTTGCATAAGCCAAAAAAACCCGTTGAGGTACATGTCGACAAGGAAGAACGACGGAAAAGAGTCTCTGTCAGGCAACGCATCGAGAAAAAAGGCAAGCGATCCAAAACAGGGAAACCCGCGGCTGGACGCCGGAGCTGGAAGGAAGACAAGGCTCCCACTGCCCGGATGATGACGACGGAAATTACAACCCCAAGGGCGATAAAGCGAAGGATAAAGGTTGAAGAAGCCATAACAATAAGTAACCTTGCAAGGAAAATGGGTATAAAGGCTGGTGAGTTGATAACCAAACTTGTTTCGCTTGGCATGATGGTTACAATCAATCAGTCAATAGATCTTGATGCTGCGACGCTTGTTGCCGGCGAATTCGGATATCAGGTGGAATCCGCCATGGCCGATTACGACGATATCATGCACAGAGAGGAACCCCTCTCTGAGAATCTAATGCCGAGGGCCCCGGTTGTAACCATCATGGGTCATGTTGACCATGGCAAGACCTCGCTTCTCGATGTTATCAGGCAGACGAATGTTATAGATGGAGAATCGGGCGGAATAACCCAGGCAATAGGGGCATATCATGTGCGTATCAACGAAAAGGATATCGTTTTTCTTGATACGCCGGGACATGAGGCCTTTACCGCAATGAGGGCGCGGGGAGCCCAGGTAACCGATATTGTGGTCCTTGTAGTTGCCGCGGATGATGGCGTTATGGATCAGACAATTGAAGCAATAAATCATTCCCGGGCAGCCGGTGTCCCCATCATAGTCGCGGTCAACAAGATTGACAAGTCAAACGCCGACCCCGACAGGATAAGACAACAGCTTTCGGACTACGACCTTGTTCCCGAATCATGGGGAGGAGATACCATATTTGCCGACATCTCGGCGAAACAGAATATCGGCATAGAAGAATTGATGGAATTGATCCTCCTCCAGGCCGATATCCTGGAACTTAAAGCCGATCCGGACAGATTGGCGCGTGGGATTGTTATTGAAGCGAAGCTCGACAAGGGAAGAGGTCCCGTGGCTACCGTTATCGTCAAAGAGGGCATCCTGCGGGATGGCGACTCAATTGTTTCAAGAATGGAGTATGGCAGGGTCCGTGCGATGGCCACCGACAAGGGACTCAGGATTATAGAGGCAGGACCTTCCATGCCGGTGGAGGTTGTCGGTTTTACCAGCGTGCCGCAGGTCGGTATGGACTTTGTGTGTGTAGAGGATGACAAAAAGGCGCGGGCGGTTGGCGAACACTGGTTAAGAAAAGAGAGAGAAAAGGAACTTTCCAGAACATCCAAGATCACCCTTGAGCAACTTTATGAAAGAATTCAGGAAGGGGCCAAGGAGCTGAATGTCGTTATCAAGGCCGATGTTCAGGGTTCTGTGGAGGCGCTCACGGAGGCGTTGACCAAGCTCAGCACAGACGATATCAGGTTAAATATCGTCCACTGTTCTGCAGGCGCGATAACCGAGACGGATATCATGCTGGCATCGGCATCCGACGCAATCGTGATTGGATTCAAGGTCAGGCCTGACGCAAGGGTTTCTGAAATTATCGAAAAGGAAGGTGTCGAGGTAAAACTTTACGATGTCATTTATGATGCCATTGCCGATGTTAGAAATGCCATGGAAGGCCTGCTTGAGCCTATCTATGAGGAAGTAGTTCAGGGACACGCCGAAGTCCTGCAGGTCTTCAAGGTATCAAAAATCGGCACAATTGCCGGGACCCGCGTGACCGACGGAAAGATGACGCGCAATGCCAGGCTCCGGTTGTTGCGGGACGGAACGGTTATTCATGACGGCAAATTTCTGTCGCTCAAGAGGTTCAAGGATGATGCCAAAGAGGTGCTTTCCGGTTTCGAGTGCGGTATCGGGATAGAGAACTTTAATGATATCAAAAATGGGGATATCATAGAGACCTATACAAAAGAAGAATTTGCCAGGAAATTGTAAGGCCCATCCTTGGTGTTTTGAATCATCTCTCGATCAGGTGTAGTTACCGGAAGGGTTCAAGGGAAATGGTCGTAGAGGATATGGATCAGATGAGTTTCAAGAGGGCTGACAAGGTTGCCGATCTCATAAAGACCGAGATTTCGGAGATCCTGTTGAGACAGATAAATGATCCGCAGGTAAGGGATATTACAGTCACCGGCGTTAAGGTTACTGATGACCTCCATCACGCGAAGGTCTTTTTTGTCCGGACGGGGGAGAACGGCTGCAGCGAAGAGACCATGAAGGGTCTGCAGAGGGCATCCGGTTTTCTGAGAAGAAAATTGGGGCAGCGGATGCGGCTTCGTTCTGTTCCTGAAATAATGTTTATGTTTGATGAGTCATTCGAATATGGAGATCGTATTGACAGATTGTTGGCGGAAATAAATAAGAATGTTTGATAGAGTTATTGAAGTTATAAATTCCTGCTCCACCTTTCTCATAACCTCCCACGCAAGACCGGATGGAGATGCCCTGGGGTCGGGACTGGCCATCTATCATCTGCTGAGAGGCATGGGAAAGGATGCCGTTATTTACAATCAGGACACGACCCCCGCAGTGTATGAGTTTCTCCCCGGTTCCAGGAATATTATACATTCCATGAATTCCGTGAACGGGTTTGATGCTGCTTTTGTCCTTGATTGCAGCGAGATTGAAAGGGTCGGCGATGAGAAGGATCGGATTGGTTCTATAAAGCATATTGTCAACATTGATCACCATGCCTCCGTCGGAACATTTTCGGATATCCTCCTCGTGGATTGCACTGCAAGTTCTACGGGCGAGATAATCCACCGTCTGCTGAAGTATATGGGAGTTGCGATAAGCGTGAACATCGCCACGAATCTATATACCGCGATACTGACAGATACCGGCAGCTTCCGATATTCCAACACGGGAAGCAAAACTCTCATGGCGGCAGCCGATCTCGTGGAAAATGGCGCGGACTGCCGATACATAGCAGAAATGATTTATGAGACCAGATCCGCGGTCCAGATACGGCTGATGGGAAATACGATGGATACACTGGAGCTTTTTGAAGGTGGAACGGTGGGCTTCATTTGTATCACGCAGAAGATGCTTCGCAAGGAAGGGGCATTACCGGAGCACACTGAGGGTTTTGTTGATATAGTCCGATCAATACAGGGTGTAGAAATTGCCGTATGTTGTTATGAGGTCTCCAGGGATCGGTTTAAGATAAGCCTGCGATCAAAAGGGAAAGTGAACGTGGAGCAGGTTGCACGAAAATTGGGAGGTGGGGGACACGCGAACGCCTCCGCCTGCAGGATTGAAGGAAACTTCAAAACAGTCAAGGAAAACGTACTCGGCGCCATAAAAGAGGTGTCTATCACCAGATAGTCAGTGAGCTGGCAAGGGAACCCCGATACTGGAAATATTATCAGCTCGTGATTTGGCTTTAATTGAAAAACTATCTGACAGAAAGTGACTGAATGTTAAAGCTGCCGATAAAGTCTATAAAATGCAACCCCTTGAATCTGTGGACCCTTGAGTCTTTAAACCTCTCTTCTCCAACTCAATCGAGGGAGAATCTGAAGTTTGTAATATGAATGGAGTGTTGATCATTGACAAACCGCCCGGCCGGACATCGTATGATATTGTGCGCGATGTAAAGAGGTTGTTCGGGACAAAGAAAGTCGGCCACGCCGGAACACTTGATCCGCTGGCAACAGGGGTCCTCACCGTTTGCTTGAATGAGGGCACTAAACTCGCTCAGTTCTTTACTAAAGATGATAAAGAGTACCGTGTCACTATGCTTCTCGGTGTCAGGACTGACACCTTAGATATTGACGGCCGGGTATTAGAACGTTGTGAGCCTCGTCTTCAGGCGGGAGAGATAACGGATGTGATAAACAGTTTTGTCGGTCGGATTGAACAGAGGGCCCCAAGATATTCTGCCGTCAAATTCAAAGGCAGGCCGCTTTACAAATGGACAAGGCAGGGAGTTGATATTGAGCCTCCCCTGAGACGCATTGAGATATATCGTATAGACGTGGAGGAAATAAGCATCCCCTCTGTGGTTTTTTCTGTTTCCTGTTCGACAGGCACCTATATACGATCGCTTTGTGCCGATATAGGAGACCAGCTCGGATGCGGTGCGTGTGTATCGGGCCTCAGACGGACGAGCAGCGGCTCCTTTAGTGAAGCTGATGCCATATCGCTTGAAAACCTCGCCGTAGACGGACAGACCGGGGCGCTTGAACAAAACCTTATTCCCATCGCGGATGCACTGCCGGGCCTCCCTGATATTGTTGTTGATCTCGACACGGCGGACAGGATACGAAATGGATACCAACCCTGCTTCGGTGATTTGACCAGTAAAAATACTCCAATGCTGGAGAAGGGAGACCTGGTAAAATTCGTTACAAAAGACAGTATGCTCATCGCTGTCGCGAGAATGCTTTTCTCTTCGGTGGACGTTTACCAGTTAAGCAACGGGAATCAGATGGCGAAGATAATAAGGGTGTTTAATTAAGAGAAAAAACAAGATAGACGCATAAGGGAGGATAGATAGCTGTGTTAGATGAAGAAAGAAAGAAGGAAATAATAACTGATTATCAGACTCATGAGGGTGATACCGGGTCACCGGAGGTTCAGGTTGCGCTTCTGAGCGGAAGAATAACGTATCTGACGGAGCACTTCAAAACCCACAAGAAAGACCACCATTCCCGGAGGGGGCTTTTGAAGCTTGTCGGGCAGAGGAGAAGCATGCTCGATTATCTCAAGAATAAAAATATAGAAAGATACCGAACGCTTATTCAGCGTCTCGGGCTCAGGAGATAGATAAGGACCATCCCGGGATAGTTGGTCGGTAATTAGTTCAAAATCAGTGTATTGTCTTCAATTAATTGCAAAGTATTCCAGGGGGCAAGTGAAATGCTCAGATACTACGATGACAGTATTCATTCCCTGATACCTGACCCCCTGGTCCCCGGACCCTGGCCCCTGACCGGGCGAGTCGGAATTGCACCCACTTCTCCAACTAAATTGGAGATGGTTTAAACAACAAAATAATGTTTAGAGGAGTTGATATGAGTGAAGTATTTAATATGCCCTTTGCGGGAAGGGATATGTCTGTAAAGACAAATTATCTCGCAGGACAGGCAAATGGATCCGCCCTGGTCACATATGGCGATACAGTTGTGCTTGTAACAGCGGTCTCCGTCAAGGCGAAGAGGGAGGGGCTGGATTTTCTACCCCTCACTGTAGATTATCAGGAGAAGACATTTGCCGCGGGCAAAATCCCGGGTGGATTTTTCAAACGAGAGGGACGCCTGAATGAAAAGGAAATCCTTACTTCGAGGATTATTGACAGATCCATACGTCCCCTTTTCCCCGAGGGATATTTTCACGAAACCCAAGTAATCGCGACGGTGCTTTCGGTGGATAATGAAAACGATTCCGACGTTGCTGCCATGCTCGGAACCTCCGTGGCTCTTGGTATTTCTGATATACCATTCAAAGGGCCTATCGCCGGGGTTCGGGTTGCAAGATTGGGCGAAAAACTGGTGTGCAACCCCTCTGCCAGTGAGATGGGCGAGAGCGATCTGGACATGTTCCTCGTTGGAAGAAAGGTTCCTTCCGTCGATGGAACGAGAGATTTTGATGTCAACCTCATCATGCTGGAAGGTGGAGCCCGCGAAATTCCTGAGGATGAAATCCTTGACGCAATAAGTTTCGGACTCGAATCCATGAGGCCGGCCATTGAGCTTCAGGATCAGGTCTGCTCGGCAGTGGGCAGAGCAAAGAGGCCTGTTGAACAGGTTGAGATTGCGGAAGATCTCCTGCAAAGGGTCAGGGACTTTGCCTATGCCGACCTGAAGGATGCCTATCTCGAGGGGATAAAACTTGAGAGATACGCGAAGATCGGTGAGATAAAGTCGAAGATGGTGGAAGAGATAGGCCGTGATGATGCGGGGATAGTTCCTCAGGCAAAGACCGTCTTTGAAGACCTGGAGAGGGAAATCATCCGAAACATGATACTGGTGGACAAGCGAAGGATAGACGGCAGATCCAGCACGGATATCCGGACCATTACCTCCGAGGCCGGCATTCTCCCCAGGGCCCACGGGTCCGGACTTTTCACAAGGGGTGAAACACAGGCCCTGGTTGTCCTCACATTGGGGACATCTTCAGACGAGCAGCGGCTTGATTTTATAGGCGGGGAAGAGATGAGGACATTTATGCTTCACTACAATTTCCCCCCCTTCTCTGTTGGAGAGGCCCGGTTCATGAGAGGACCAGGAAGAAGAGAGATCGGGCACGGGGCCCTCGCCAGGAAAGCCTTGCTTCCGCTCCTTCCGTCACATGAGGATTTCCCGTATACCATCCGTCTCGTCTCTGAGATTCTGGCCTCAAATGGGTCATCTTCCATGGCAACAGTATGCGGAGGTTCACTTGCGCTTATGGATGCCGGCGTTCCGGTTAAGGATACCGTCGCGGGCATCGCGATGGGCCTTTTGAAGGAAGGAGATGAAGTTGTTATCCTTTCGGATATTCTCGGCGATGAGGATCACGCGGGAGATATGGACTTCAAAGTGTGTGGCACGAACAAGGGTATAACCGCACTTCAGATGGATATAAAAGTTGACAGACTTGGGGAAGACATACTGAAAGATGCCCTTTATCAAGCGAGAGAAGGCAGAGAGTTCATTATCGGGAAACTGAATGAGACTATGAGCACACCGAGGGAAGACCTTTCCGCTTTTGCCCCGAGGATTACCACGATGACGGTAAAACAGGAAAAGATAAGAGACGTCATAGGCACCGGTGGAAAGAATATCAGGCACATTATAAGCGAAACAGGCGTGTCGATGAACGTGGACGACGATGGCACAGTTACCATAGCCTCCAGCGATGCCCAGGCGTCGGAGAGGGCCGTCGCCATGGTCAAGGCCCTGACCGAAGAACCCGAAATAGGCAGAATTTACGAAGGCACTGTCAAAAAGGTCCTCGATTTCGGTGCCTTTGTGGAGATACTGCCAGGTACCGACGGCCTTGTGCACATATCCCAGCTTGAGAACAAAAGGGTGGAAAAGGTTACCGACGTGCTTAATGAAGGCGACACTGTTCGCGTCAAGGTTCTCGATATTGACAGGGGTGGAAAGATACGACTGAGCAGAAAGGATGCCCTTGAATAACGAGGTGGAAGTTTCAGTAAAAAGACTGTCCGGCAGGGATGTTCCCCTTCCCCGCTACATGACGGAAAACTCCGCCGGCATGGATATTTATGCGGCGGTAGATACTGAAGAAATCCTCCTCCCCGGTGAGAGGCGATTGATATCCACGGGCATTGCAATCGAACTGCCCCCCGGCTATGAGGCCCAGATAAGACCGCGGAGCGGATTGGCTGTGGAAACAGGGGTCACCGTACTGAACTCCCCGGGCACGATTGACGCCGATTATCGTGGAGAGGTGAAAGTCCTGATAATCAACCATGGGACAAGGCCCTTTGCTGTAAAAAATGGCGATCGGATCGCCCAGATGATTGTTCACAGAGTTTCCAGGGTTTCATGGAACAATACCGAAACACTTGAGATAACAGCAAGGGGTGACGGTGGCTTCGGTCATACAGGTTAAAACGGCCCTCAAAGTCTTTGATACAATTCGACTGATTTGAATTAAGATCCCCTGCCAATTTTCATGGCCGGGGATTTTTATTTGTCTTATACACTGATTTGGTGTACCTCTACGATGCGATGCGTAAGGAATGGTGATCCAATGAGAACCCACAAGGTAAATAAAACCTACAGAGAAATAAACGAGAAGATAAAACAGGGCAGGGCCGTAGTCGTCACCGCTGAGGAAATTATAGATATCGTTAAGAAGAAGGGAGACATCGCGGCGGCCCGGGAGGTGGATGTTGTAACTACCGGAACCTTCAGCCCCATGTGCTCATCGGGTGCATTTCTCAACTTCGGCCACACTTCCCCCAAGATAAGGGCCTCAAAGGTATGGCTAAACGATGTCCCTGCTTATGGCGGTATCGCCGCTGTGGATTGTTATATCGGGGCCACCGAGGTCGTGGAGGGAGATCCTCTCAACAGCATACACCCGGGTGATTTCAATTATGGCGGAGGACACGTCCTCGAAGATCTTGTATCCGGTAAGGCCATCCGGCTGCGCCTTGAATCCTACGGCACCGATTGCTATCCCGCGAAGAAACATGAGAAGAACATTACAATACATGACCTCAGGGATGCCTTTCTATTTAATCCCCGTAGCGCCTATCAGAATTACAATTGCGCGGTGAACATGTCCGACCGGACAATCTACACCTATATGGGCCTGCTCAGGCCCGACATGGCGAATGCGAACTACTCCACATCGGGACAGCTCAGCCCCCTCTTTAATGATCCGTATTTCAAGACTATCGGCATCGGAACGCGGATATTTCTCTGCGGTACCCAGGGCTTTGTTGCCTGGCCCGGCACTCAGCACAACCCCGATGTGCCGAGGGGCGAAAATGGTGTTCCGATGGAGGGAGCGGGAACGCTGGCAACAATTGGAAATCTGAAGGATATGGACCCGGAATGGCTTGTGGGGGCGAGCATGATCGGCTACGGGGTATCCCTTTATGTCGGGATAGGAGTGCCCATACCGATGCTTAATGAAGAAATGGCTCGGTACACAGCCGTCGGAGATGATGGCATTTACACTCAGGTCTATGATTATGGCGTTGATTATCCGCGCGGAATTTCAAAGACCCTTGGACAGGTTAGCTACAAGGAGCTTCGAAGCGGCAAGATAAAACTTGGCGGCAGGGTTATTCCCACCGCGCCAATGTCCAGCTATTACAAGGCGAGAGAGATTGCCAATATCCTTAAGGTCTGGATTGAAAAGGGAGAATTCCTTCTCGGTGAGCCACAGCAATTTCTCCCCACAGTCAGTGACAACCGTCCTCTTTTTTAAAAGATGTCTCCCGCCAGATGAAATCAGAGTTGAGCAGCAAAGGATTCGCGACTTATTGCTACTAATATCCTGAACAATCGTCAATCATTCTCGAAATCACTGTTTTTTCGCTGATGACCACCATTTTTCGCTTGTATAGAAAAACAGAAGCAATGTATAATACTTGCACATTTTCCAACTTGGTTACTAAAAGAGGGGTTCAAGAAAGGTGATCCGGATATGAAAATCGGCAGATTTCTGCTCGGAATTTTCATCCTCATGGCCCTGTATGTCATTTTTGGGAACAGAGGTCTTACTGATTATAACAGGTTGAAGGAAAAACAGGCGGCACTGGAATTAAACAATGAATGTGTCGCTGCCGAAAATGCTGAGTTGAAACGAGAAATCATATTGCTAAGGACTGACCTGCGCCACATTGAGACGGTGGCGAGACGCGAGCTCGGAATGGTGAAACAAGGTGATATAGTTTATCAATTTATTGATTGATCCAGGGTGGACAAACCAGATGCTTTCACTGAAAAACCTGTTTTCCGGAAACAAAAAGACTGTCGGTCTTGATATTGGCTCAAGCCATATCAAACTTGTTGAACTGCGGGACACTGCGGATGGTTATGTCCTCCAGAGTTTTGCGCAAGTGGCACTGGAGAAAGGTGTCATAGCGGAGGGGTTAATTAAGGACCATGACGCCCTTGTCAGGAAGATAAAGGAGGTCTTCGAAGAGTCTCGCTGCGAGGCGGTGAATGTCATAACCGCCCTTTCGGGACATGCCGTCGTAATTAAAAAGTCCTCCTTTCGAATGATGGACGACGAGGAACTGCGTGATTTTATCATTGATGAAGCCGGTGAATACCTGCCTTTTGACGATATCGGCGATGTCGATTTTGATTTTCACATCTGCAGCGAGCGGGGATCCGATCAGGATCAAATGGATGTCATTATCGCCGCCGCAAAAAAGCAGGTTACTGAGAGTTATGTCTACGCTATTAAAAAAGCCGGGAGAAACGTCACGATCATCGACGTTGATTCCTTTTCCCTCGAAACGGCCTATGAAGAAAACTATGATTATGATATTGCGGACACCATTGCCCTTGTGAATATCGGCGCAAGCATCACCGAAATCAATATTATCAATGACGGTGAGTCCGTCTTTACAAGGAATATCCTGCTCGGTGGAGATTCTATTACCCAGGCCCTTCAAGCAAACCTTGAGGTCTCATTTGATGAGGCTGAAATGATAAAGACCGGCGACCCGGAGAAGCAGGACAGGATACAGGGAGAGCTTATCGACTATCTTGAACCCATTTTCCTGGAAATCGGAAGATCCTTCGATTTTTTCAGTTCAACTGTAAACGAGCCGCAAATCAGCCGCATTCTTGTCAGTGGCGGCTGCGCAGGAATTAGGGGCATAGTTGATGCCATGAAAACGCAGTTTCATTGTGAAACGGAGATATTCAACCCCTTTAAAAATATCTCCTGCGACAGGAATGTTTTCAGTCCATCTTATATAGAAGATATCGGCCCGGTCGCTACTGTCGGTGTCGGCCTGGCCCTAAGGGGGATAGAGTCCATATGATTAGAATCAACCTCCTGCCATATCGTGAGGAACAAAAGAAGGCCGGTACCCGACGCCTGATTCTCGTCGGGCTGGGTTTCTTCGGAGTGTTCTTTCTGCTGGCAATCTTTCTCCACATCTATATGGTTATCAGCGTTGGCAAACTGCAAACCGAGGTCAAAGCCGCGCGCACTCAAGTGAATGCCCTTAAGAAGGTGACGGGAAACCTCGAGAAATTCAAGTCTGATAAAAGGATATTGGAAAAAAAGATAGGAGTAATCGAATCCCTTGAAAAAGGCAGGTCTTATCCGGTTCATCTGATGGATGAACTCGCCTCCAGGATTTCGCCCAGGCAGGAGTGGCTTACCGTTGTCAGGAAAAAGGACTCCGTCCTTAGTGTGAAGGGCCTGGCCGTCAACAATCCCGCCATAGCACAGTTTATGAAAGTACTTGAAGGCTCCCCCTATATCGGGACGGTGGATCTGGTCTCCTCCAGACAAATAACTGTTTCAGGGATTAAGATGATGGAGTTTGAGCTATTATGCATGACGAATAAAGGATAGGAAATGGCGATCGGACTTGAGGACATAAAAAAACTGCCTACCTGGAAAAAGCTGGCTTTGGGGCTTGGGCTGTTTCTCCTCCTGGCATACTTCTACTGGTTCTATCTTCTTCAACCCAACTTCGACAAGAGAGTCCGATTTAATAAAGAACTGGGGGATATCAGCCGGGAGATCGTTTCCAGACAGCAGATAGCAAAAAAGATTGAGCAGTATAAAAAAGATGTTGTCCGACTCGAAGACGACCTTCAGATAATCCTGGCCAAGCTTCCTGAGCAGAAAGAAATTCCTCGCCTCCTCACGGCCGTCTCCGAGGCAGGCAGGGATGCCGGACTCGATTTTCTTCTTTTCAAGCCCCTGTCCCCTGTCTCGAAAGAATTTTATGCCGAGATACCCGTTAATATCACTGTGACGGGAAAGTATAACGATATTGCCGTCTTTTTTGACAGCGTGGCGAACCTTCCCCGCATAGCCAACATAGCTGATTTTGTAATCAACCCCGGAGATAACACCAATCAGGGAAACATCCTTAAGGCCGACTGCTTAATGAAGATCTACATGTTTGTGGAAGAGGCACATGAAGAAGCGGACAAGAAGAAAAAGAAGAAATAGTATTTTATTTGTTACGGTTGCGACTGCAATTACCTTGATGTTTGTCCTTCCCGCGACCACTCTTGTATATGGCGCCGCACCGGTGACGGCAGATGCCGGGGTCTATAGATACAACCCGGAAGGAAAACCAAATCCGTTCAAGCCTTTCATTGAAATAGTGAACAAAAAAAACGAGGCAGGGCAGGAACAAAAAGCCGGGATGCAGAAAGAAACTGTTTTCCTGTCTCCGCTCCAGAAAGTCAGCACGGAGTTGTTCCGTCTCACCGGCATTGTTCTGACAGAAAACAGGAAGGTTGCCATAGTTGAGGCGCCTGACGGGAAACGTTATATCCTTCGCATGGGCACACCCATTGGGATAAACGGCGGCAGAGTGACAAAGATCCTTGCCGACAGGGTGGCCGTGCTGGAAAAACCACAGGATTTTGAGGGAAACACGCAACAGGAGCGCGTTATCCTTACGCTTAAAAGAAACGGGGGAAAACCATGAAACCTGATAGAAGCACGGTTCCTTTTGCCTTTGTCCTTTCTTTTCTCGCATGCCTTCTCGTCATATCCGGCTGCGCATCCGTCCCAGACAAGACCTCTACGGGGGTTTCTGCGTCGCAGGAAAAGGTTGAGACAACCATCAGGGATAATGCCGGGGGCGCTCATGTCGAATATGTGGTCCTTGAAAAGGTAAATAACAAAGACAGGGTTTCCATATTCCTTTCCGACGTGCCCGATTTTGACATATCGAGGGAATCGGACGATACCCTTCTGATTAATCTCAAGGGGGTATCTATCCCCGAAGGGATGCAAACGAAATATGACGGGGGGCCACTGAGAAACCTCAGGGAACTGACCCTTTATCAGGAAACAACACAAGGGGCGCCCGAGACATATGCCAGAATGCTTCTTAAAAGGATGGTCCCTTACAGATACAGAGATGACGGCTCGAGGCTCATCGTTGATTTCGACGTCTCTACCATGTCCCATCCGGAACCAGCCACGAGGGGCGACCGCGCGCCGGCGACTGCGGCAAAGGCGCCTGAAGAGATTCCCCAGCCAACAGGAGACAGCGTACGTTACACCGGAGAAAAAATATCTCTCGACTTTCAGGATGCCGATATCAAA
>Ga0222638_1000433_pt1 | contig 14927 bp, 20 predicted proteins | sample AntAcemetagen183_FD_181153 | JGI IMG/M metagenome (GOLD analysis project Ga0222638, IMG submission 181153) | Saline water microbial communities from Ace Lake, Antarctica - #183 | ecosystem: Environmental > Aquatic > Non-marine Saline and Alkaline > Saline | place: Antarctica: Ace Lake...
ATGAGGTTAATTATGAGTAACCCTGTTATCGCTGGCATGATGAAGCTTATCAAAGAAAAGTTTTCTGCTATGTCTTTCTGGGGTAGGATTGAGGGAGAGATTGCTTTTATGTGTGCTGATTTACCAGAACCAACGACAACAGAAAAGAAAGTTGATTTTATTAATAGGTTAGAAATTATTAAGGGATTCTTGTTGAAGGAAGAAATTTTGAATAAGGATTTAGAGTTTCTCGATGATGAAATTAACTTACATAAGAATACAGAAGTTATTGGAACTTATAAGGATATGGATAATGAGATTAGCCAGGATATTATTGATGCCTATGCTAGAATCTCTAATGGCAAAGAAGGAGTGTCTACAATTATCCAGCCATTCAATTATAATCAATTATCAAAACTTACCAATGGTGTGTTTGAGGAAACTGGATTGGCCAACTTCTACATCAGCACAGAGAAAACAATCTATGGAAAGATAATCGCAGAGTATTATGAACACGCTCAAGATATTCCAATCGCAACTGTTGTGGAGAAAGTGAAGAAAGATGATATTGGAGAACATCCGAGGAGTGTTAAACTATTTGGTCAGCCAATGGCAAAGAATGAATTTAAAGTTATCAAGGAAATAGTCTTGCCATTTTACTTTTATAGATTTATTACCGAGGATAATAAGGAACTAATGTTAGTTTCAAAAACAAGACACGAGGCTGGAGATTACATAGTTACTGGTATGGATATTAAGTGTAATGATTTTAAGAATTTAACAGACTCTACAAGAATTATGACAAAGCTACCTTTCTTTTTCTCACAGAAGATTAGAAACAGAATCATTGCCTTTGATAATCATAAACAATTCAAAGATAGATTAGAGCAATTAGACGTTACAAAAGAAAACATATTTGATTACCCATTCACAACACAGAAGAAAGATAAGGTTTGGAGATTACTACAACCTAAATGGTATAAATGGTTGATATGGTCTTTCTTAACTCACGAGGAGAAAGGTATGATGAACACATATCCTATGCATCTTATGGTTCTTGGAGAAGCAGCGTCGGGTAAGTCTGCTTTACTAAACTCACTACACAATCATAGCAAAGAAACCAAAGAGATATTCGCTGGTGCTACATCTACATTAAAAAGTTTAGTTCCATCATTTAAGAACAATCCAGCACAGATAGGATATTTAGCAGAGAGTAATAGATTTGCTTTCTGTGATGAGTTTTTGAGATGTCTTGTAAATACTAGAACAACACAGGAAGGAAGTCACAGAGAAGAAGGTGTTGGGATAATGAATGATTTGTTAGAGCACCAAAAGAGAGAGGTTGGTTCTGGAGTATCAAGAGCAAAAGTAAATATGACTGCTAGGATACTTGCTATGTCAAATCCTGTTAGAGGGGTTGGTAATATGAATAATCTACTGAATGGTTACGATGAGAGTTTCCTTTCAAGATGGTTGATTTATTATCAGACTGATGATCATGTTCAGATGATTAAGAAAAGTAATGATTCAGATTTGAAGTTGTATGATTATAGAATTGCTGATAATGATTGGGTTAGTATTTTGGATTACCTTCACACATTCTCTGCTACATACGACATGAAAAGAATGGAAGATATTTACTACGGAGTTACAAAAACATTTAGCGAGAATATTGCTAGACATTATGACACAAGACATAAACATCATATGGAATGTATGCTTGATGGTATCATTAAGACAAGATGTTTGATGGAAGGAGATATGACATTTGAAGCCAGCGACGAGGATTACAAAATATTAAAAGATGTTTGGATGCATATTATTAAAAGCTGGTTGAATAAAGACCAGATAAAGAATATTAATATTGGAGAGAGGATTTTCTATATGCCAGAGAATGCGCAGTATCTTTACTGGAAAATATATAATGAGAAAGATATTGTGTCTATGAATAAGTGTAGAGAGATTGCTATTAGTGGAGACATGAAAATATGGGAGTATGAAGAAACCATGATTAAATTAAAGGAGATGGGTTTACTTATTGAGAACAACGGAGCAGTTAGACCTCACACTATGCCAGCACCAGAAGATGCAAACCAATCTAAAATATTTACAGGTGGACAATGATGTTATTAATAGCACTGGCAATTTTAGGATTTTTAATATATGTTTTATTTAGAATTATAACTTCAGGAGATAAAGGGTATAAAGGAAATACGGATGTTGTTAAACCAATTATTGTTGAACCAATTAAAATATTAAAAAATTCAACTGAAGATTATATAGATGATAATGGATACAAAAGAAAATCAAGTGGAAGATTAATTCATAGGGAAATAGCCTTTTTATCTATTTACAGTTACCCATATTACCCCAAAAGATTTAGAGAATATCAAGTACATCATAAAGACTTAAATAAATTAAATAATTCTGTGGATAACCTACAAATAGTTACTAGGGAAGAACATAAGAAGATTCATGGTATAAAATAATCTGATGGTTTTTATAGCCAATCAAAATATTAATTATGAATTGTGGGATTACATTCTTGGTAACCCTAAAATGTCTATCGCAACAGACAGATATTATTATCTAGACAAACTTAACCATGAACAGAAAATAAAGATTGCTCTTATGGATCGTGACAACAATCATTGGACTAAATGGGGTGAGTTCCCTGGGCCTCTATTATCAAACAGACATAATGGAGTTGCAGTAGATGTTCATAGAAGTATGATGCCAAATGAAATTGTGATTGAATCAGATTATCCGGATTACATTGATAACTTTGAGGCATCAAAGATAGTGGGTAAGATTTTAGAGGGTAAAGGGTTTATCCCACATTATTATTATTCTGGAAACAAATCAATTCATTGTTTACCTACAAAAACTCAAGTATTTATAAAAACAAGACTTGGAATAAGGAAAACTCCAATAGAAGAAATAGAAAGACTTCTTAGATATAAACAATCTGTAGAAATTATGAGCCCGAATGGATTTGTAAAAGTAAAAAATGCTATTAGAAGAAAACAAATAGATAATGAAAAACTTGTGAGAATATACACAAGAAATGGTAAAAAAATAGATATGTCTCAAGACCATCTTCAATTGGTAAATAGAAAAAATAGTATAACTATTATTAAAGCAAAAGATATTTTATCTACAGATAGAATACCATATACTCTTAAAAAATTTGAAGGTGAGGGTGGAAATTTTAAATTAGGAAGATTTTTAGGATGGTTTTTAGCAGAAGGATGTGTTAGGGATGGAACATTTCAATTCACAATACATAAAGATGAAGAACATATCTGCTCTTTTATTACAAGATTAGGAAAAGAGTATGGTTCAAGAGTAATGATAATTAGAGAAGACAATTGCATAAGGATAAATTTTGTCTGTAGAACACTAGAAGCATTCGTAAATGATTTCTCTATAGGTAAAACTGCTAAAGGAAAAGGAATAAAATCATCAGCATATGGAATGTCTACAGAGTTTAGAAAAGGTATCCTTGATGGATGGTTTGAAGGAGATGGTGATCATGCAACAAAAAATAATGGAGTAACTGTTAGTTCTGGCTTGGCAAAATCAATAGAATATCTTTGTACTAGTTTGGGTATTAGAGTATCTAGACATTCTTATATAGGAAAAGATGGGTATTCAAATAAAAATATAAGATTTTATAGATTAAGAAAAATTAATAAAAGGCATGGACTTTCTACAATTAGCACAAAGCCAAATTTCCCATGTGCATTCGATACAATAAAATATATTAATAAATCTTTTAGTAAAAAAACTGATTTAATAGACATAGAGGTAGATTCAACTGATAATTTATTTTGTTTGGCTAACGGAATCATAACACATAATTGTCATATATTTTTAGATTGGAAGTGTTTGAATACAATGTATTGGGATAAAATAGAAAACAAAGCAAAAACGGTTGGTTCTAAAATAGATTATAATATTGAAAAATTCAAACAAGACTTTATCATTTGGTTAAGAACGAAGATGATTAACTGTTGGGATACTAAAGTTAGAGAATTTGATAAGGATTTAATCAAAGCCACTCATCTAATCAGATGTGAGTTGAGCAAGAATAAAAAGGGATTCAAAACCTTTCTTGGATATACTCATAATGATCTAAGTTTCATTCCTTATGTTTGTAACGAGGATAACAGAATTTACCCAAGATTAGGTAAGATTATCAAGTCAAATCCTCACTGTATTAACGAATTATTAAACGATTATTTTGCAGACAAGGCAAAGGTTAAACCAGTTCCAACCTCATATTTTAATCCGGCTGATTGTCCAGATGAAGTAAGACACGCTGTAGGAAGGCTTCTAAGCGACGACTTTAGAGAGATGACGGATGGTAAGAGTAGAGCTATGTTTATCATCGTGTCAGAGCTGCGACGAGTAATGGGAGATGATGAGGCTAGACCTCTGGTAAACGATTGGAATGCTCGTATGGGAAACAAGATAAAGCAGAGTGAGATTGACTACAGATTTACCAAGAAAGCGTATACTCTTTCTAACAAATATATCAATGATTTTATGGAAGAAATTGGGATGAAATAAATATGGAAAAAATAAAAAAACAACTGATAATTAAAATAGATTTTATTAGACAATTAGAACTTAATGGTGGTTATTTTCTTTTAGATACAGAAAAGAATTATAGATGGAAACATTCAGCAGCATGTAGAAAATTAGAAGAATGTGAAAGAATGTTAAGATTTAGTCAACTTCAAAAATTGAATAAGCCGAACGATTTCATCATAGAATATCTTAGTAATATAATATCAGAAAATTATTTTAGAAAATTCAATAATATTTATCAATTAGATAAATCTCTTCAAGATTCTTTTTTATTTTGTAAGGAATTGTTGGATATGGATAAAGTGGTAGGGAAAGCCTTAAATAAGACTTCTTCTATTTAATATTAACTAAATTAAAAGCTCAAAAGTCCGTAGAGACAAGAGAGCTAAACCAAAACAAAAATGTTATTAAAAACAAGCGATAAAACGTCAAACTTCGGTAAGAAAGCCCATGTTAAGAAAGGCTATTACCCTGGTAAACTTCTAAAAGTTGAATTATTTTGTGACAAAGATGGAAAGCCAAGAGTTGGAAAGTATGGACAGCAATTGATTTTTGAATTTGAAGTATGGAAAGCAGATGAGAATGATGTTCCTATTGAAGTATTGAAAGATGCTGAAGATAAGAATGTAACAATTCCAAAATTTGTTTACCACAAATACAAGAATACAGACAAAGCTGGCAACTGGACAGAAGGTGACTATCGTACTGCAATTACTCTGAATAGTAATATCACTAAGGTATTGGAATCATTGGGTTGGAAATTTTCAACAGAACCAGTGGACCCAGAGTCATTTATAGGTAACTTCGTAGAGTTGAATCTAGATGATTACACTCAAGGCGAAGGTTCTGAATCATATGTTGCAACAACTATCAAGGATATTAGTAATGCACCATCTAATCCCGAATCCGCTGAACCAAAAGAAGTTACTACAGAAGTACAAGCCCAAATTGACAAGTTAGAAGAAGCTAAGAAAAACTTAGACAACTTGAAAAAAACTGAAGGGATTACTGACCAAGGATATGCAGACGGTATGGAACAAGTTGAACACGATATTAAAAAGTTAAAAGCTTAATATCAAAACAATTTAAATTTTTTATTTTTTTATTTTAAACGGAGATGAAGGGCTGATGGTTCAGCAACGGGTTATCTAAATATTTCCCATCACGAAAGCAGGTTCAACTCCTGTCATCTCCGATAAAGTATGAGGGAAAGCCTTATAAAGTATATACTCTATGTAACCCTATGCACCTATACACATTATCTAGAGGAATAAAACAATGCATGGAACAATGGGAAAACGACTTAGGAGCCCAATGGATGCCACTTAATTATAAAATGCCTGATGGTTCTATTAAGGCAGGCAGAGTTAAATTAGCAATTCGAGAAGTGAAGTTACACGAAATTGTTTTTCCAAAAGAATATGAAGAACAAGTTATGGCTTTGGTTAATCCTGCAGTTGGTAATTCTAAACAAATAGGAAAGTGGACATCAATAATTCCAAAGCTAACAAGATTTCTTGGACTAAAAAAACCATTACAAAAATGGAAGAAGAATGATATTATATCGAATGAAGGAGTTTCGTGTTTAGCACTAGGAACAAAGGAAGATATCATGAATTTTAATATTTCTGAATCGGTACAGAGTCATGGGATTATTCCTCAGGAAAATTTATGATAGAGAAATTTCTTAGTGTTCAAGATACAATGGCTATCTGTGGATTAGTATTTTTAGTTGTGAAATGGATCCAAAGAAAAGAAGGTTGGGGTTGGAAACGATAAACTTAAATACCTAATTAACATACTCTTAATATGGCAAACTATGCGTTAACAGATTGGACCACTCGTGGTTCTGTAGAAGAAGTAATGGCTGCAATGGAAATACAATTGGAAACAGTTGACGATGCAAAAACAATTTACTTGGCTAATGTAGTCAAGCAAGGTAATGAGTTCGTTGGTGTTCTATTATACGCTGCTTAATCTTAAAATTCTAAAAAATTAAAGAAGAGACCCAGAGCAACCGAAGTCCTCTGGGAGAGAAGTCATACTTCTAATTTTATGCTATATTATAAGCACCTGTTTTTTATGGAAGTTAATCCATATAATGTTTCTTAGCACCAATCCGAACTGCAAAGAAATAAACAAACCCAACTCTCCATGACCAAATAATGCTAGTCTTCCTTACTTTGTATGATTCTTTAATAATATTCATCCATAGATTAAAATCCGATCTCAATCTACCTAGACGATTTACAACTTCATTTCTATATTGTCTGTCGTGCCAATAACAAGCTTTAGAATATTTACAACCAAACAATCCTTCCGGAGCACAAGTGCAATAATCTTTCTTTGGATTATATTTTCTGATTCCTTTTTTTAAGATTGGTGTGTATGTCATTATTTTATCCTCATTACCCATACTACTTCATAATAAGTTGGAAGTGTGCTACCTGCATCTGTTGTTGTATTCGTTCCTAGTTGGTTAAATGGTGAGCTTGCACGTGTTGCTGTTCCAATTGTATGTGTATGTGTCTCTGAACCACCAGTACTCCCAGATGTAGAACTACCTCTTAAAAATCTATTATCTCCATTCAAATCTGGAATTACTTGACCATCAAAAGGACTTTCAGCATCACTAAGAGTTTGACCATTACATTCAACCCAGCCTTCTCCTAAAGCTGGAATATTAGCATAAGATTTTAGCCAAGCCGTAACTGAACCAATCGGCGATATATGATAGTAATGTAATATATCTCCGTCACTATCAGCTATTGCCATCTTCTAATTCCTCCACTCTCAATTCTAATTCTGTAATCCTATCTTGAATTTTAGCCAAGCCAGTATTCTCTTTGAAGGTTCTCTTCTCTTTCACTTTCAATTGTTTAATTTCTAGTTTTGTTTTTGCCATTAGTAGAAATTATATTTCACGGCTTGTTCCGTTACTGTATCCTCCACACTTAAATCTGTTCGAGTGATAACTATTCTTCTCCAAAGTGCAGTTCCTGCAATTGGTCTTGCTATCTCTGCATTATCAACATCTGTCCAATTAGAACCACCGTCGGCAGAAACAGAAATTTGTTCCGAACTTGCTGCATCGATAGTTGAATTGATTACTGGGATTGCGTGGTCTGTGTTAGTTACTGTATCTTTGAAAATCAGTGTTGAGTCAGCCAAAGGGTAACTTGTAGTATCTGGTGCAGTAGAACTTATTGCAATATCATCTGAAACTGCCGATGTTGTATATGTTCCAGATACTGTATAAGTTGGAGTTACTGAATCTGGAATAACCCAAATTGCTTTCTTATCTGTATACCAATCATCCAAGGCTTGACCACTAGATGCGTAATGGTGCATCTTTCCAGATGTTGTACTTGCAACACTATGAATAGTAGAGCTCTCCGTATCATCCCAACCACTAGACGATGAATTATTAATTGTAACCGTATGTAAAACAGTAGAGGTTGGTGCCTCTAACCTAGATGTTGCATTAATATTTGGACCATAAGATATGCTTGTTGTACACCAATCGTTAATAATTTTATAAGTAGATGCTCCAGACAAACCAAGAGTGATAGCACCTTCTTGTGAACCAGATGAATCTGTGTACATATAAAGTCTAGTAAATGTTGCTAACTGTCCTCTATAATCAGATTCACTACACCTTAAATCTGTTAGTGTCGTTACTCCGTTTGGGTCTGTTGCTGCATCTGCTAAATCAAAAAATAGCTGATAGAAAATTCTACTAATTGCTTCTGCTGTGCTTGCTCCAGATGACACAATTCTCCAAACTCCAGTGTCTAATTGGAAACAATATGTTCCGTTTGCTGAATCTGTTAAGGTTGAAACATTTACATCAGTTGCATAAATATCAATATAAGCAACAGATGCTGCTATGATTGGTGCCGTACTATATAGGTCATCTGTAGAATCGTACATAAACCCATTAACATCCGCATCATCAGAAGTAAAAGTAGAATATTTAACATTCTTCAAATTAGGCACTCCAGAATTATAAAGCCTAGAATCAAATCCAATATAATCAGCATTAAATAAATTCTGCGCAGCGTCATTGAAGATACTACCCATTGCATTCATAACTTCATCGCTTGAGGCTATCTCCCCATCCTTAATCGACATTTTGTAAAATCTCCATATTTATTTTATTATGCTCACTCATTTTTTCTCCTTTCTTTACCATGCTAATATATAGTATCCATCATATTTAAGGTTATTGATTTTAATTTATCCATATTCAATTTTTACATTTGTAATAGTGGTTCCGCTTCCTTGAACCTTCCACCTCAAATCAACTCCAGGGTTAGTAAATGTATGAGCAACTCCATCTGTAATAGATTCAAAATTAGTTCCATCAGCAGTCATCCAAAATGATGGGGTAGATCCAGTTAATGTGGCTGTTAGTGTCGCTGTTGTTATTGTTCCTTGGTTTAGGGCTACGCTTAAACTTTGTGCAATAGTTGGTAGACTATAATCATCATCTGTGTCCATTGTTTCAGTTAGAACCTTTGTGATTGTTTTGGTTACTGTGTCAGCTGTTGCTTGGGTATCGCTTAGTTCTTTTGCTTGGTATCCTACAAATGGATAAGCCAAACCATCTCCAGAATTGTACAAATCGTCTACAGATTGTGTTGATAGATTTGCGTCGAATATTGCTACCTCGTCAATCTTTCCGTTCCCCCAAAGATTTGGAGAACTTCTATCTAGAACTCCAAAATTAAATGCTTCTCCTGTGAAATCTCCAAACCATCTTCCGTCATTAGAACCGATATCTACTGTTAATGATTGGTCTACATTATTAATGTAAATTTTATAAACACTTCCAGTACTTGTTACAACAATATGGTAAGTATTAGTTGCTACCAACCTAGTAGTTGTTGCTCTTATAATTCCTCTACTACCAGAGTTGAAATCAACTTTAAAATATCCATTATTATCTGTTGCAAACATAATAAAATTATTACTAGCACTGTCACTTCTAGTAAATACTTGAAAATCATCTACTGCATCTGGAGTTATCCACATAGAAATAGCCCCCTGCAAATTCCCAGAGAATGTTGCTGTGCTTGGTATTGTTACTTTATCACTACTCCCATTATAATCAAACTGTGAATTAATAACACCTGATGCATCATATAGATTAGAAGTATTTGTTGATGCTGTTCCTGTGTTTGTAGAATGACTATCTGCTACTGTTGTGTTTGCTGCGTTCTCGTCTAATTTATAATAAGAAACTAAATCTGTCGTTAGTACCATTAGCTAAACACTACATCCCATTTAATTACCAGAGTATCTGAACTTACTACATTCACTGCTGCGAATACTGCTCGGTTATACAAATCTCCTGTAGATGCTGCGTTTAATATTCCAGACTCAGTGATTGCTAGAGTTGCTACAATATTGAATGTAGACTCCAAATGTGCTGTGTCGTTTGTTGTGGTTGTTGTGGTTTGAGTTCCTGTTCCTGCGACTCTCATACTCTCATCTTCTAGAGTTGTGTCTGTGATTGCTGCTGCTGTAGTTCCTTCTCCAATAGCAATATAATCAAAAGCAGTTCCACCAATATCTGCCAAAAGTAATCCACTCATCTCTGCTTTACCTACTGTTGTTATTAGATTCTTTACCTTCTTTACAACTTCGCCATTCTTTACTATTGTAACCATACCTACCATCCTTATTTTATCTTTCATTTTTTACCTCCTGTTTTGATTTAATCATAAGACTAACTCCTCACTACCCCAAGTACCAGTAGTACTAGGGTCTTTATATGTATCGAAATCAAACCTCTCATTCATTATCCCACCTAAATTTGTAACACTTTGAACAACCCATTCTGATGATGTGTCTCCAAGTGGAGAAGTTCCAAGAATCGCAGCACCGGGATTCCCAAAAATAAAAGAAGTGTTTGGAGTGCTACCCCATTCAGCAGTACCCCAAATTCCGAAAGTAGCATTACCATAAATCATAGTATCTCCTGCTATGTTTCTTGTTCGAGTCCTAATTCTTCCTGGTGTGGATTTCACACTGACAGATTCTGGGAAGGTTAGATATTTTTGGAGGATGTCTGAATTATCTTTATCTGCTTCCAACCTCTTAACCCTATCATTAATATCCTTATTCCAATCCAAAGACATTTCTTCCTCGACACCAACAGCGATTATTCTCTCTCCAGAAGGATAGTTTTTAGTCATTTCAACAACAACAAAACTACTATCAATTGAATTAAATGAATCTATAATCTGAACTGTCTGTCCGACATCAATAGTTTCTTCCCAATTAACTCTAAGATTACCACTTGTAACTGGAGAACCATAAATACCAACTATCTTCTTTGCTAACTTCCTAGCATCAGCGACGGTCTTTAGTGTATCATCAGTAACCTTTCTTGGAAATGTTCCATAAGCTGTGATGCTATCTTGGTTTATAGCTGTTATTTTAATAGGTAATTCATATTCGTAATAAATAATAACTGTTTCATTAAGAGTAACACCGGTTTCAAAGATAATCTTTTTCTGTTCATTGTCAACTGAATAATCATAAGTTCCAGTAGAACCAGACTGACCACCCAACTTCTCCACACCTTCAACAGTAACTCTAACATTACCAGTAATCTTATATGTAACTACAAATTCAGTTTGAGCAGCAGTTGCGGTAAATGTCTGGTTAGTATTAAATTTAGCCTTATCTCCAATGACTGTACAACTGTTAGTCAATCTGTTTGGACTTTTCTTCCAATCTCCTTGAACAAAAGCATTAGAACCATTTATCAAAGTAACAGCAGACGCAACATCTCCAGATGGCTCAAAGTAAAAATTTGCAGACAAATCAGTTCTTGTTTGCCAATCTAATGTTTTCAATATTCTAGTCATAACATCTCCTGCTGTCTCAGTATTTATAACAAACCTCTCGAGGGTAACACCAGTAGTACCAGTACTAGCATAAGTCAAATTAGTGTAAGTTGTAATCAAATGCTCTACGATCCATTCTACTGTCTTATTTTCGTGAACCTCTGTAATATATTCTGTTCGGTAAACTCTACCATCATAACTTTCCATAGTCATAACCAATTCTTCATTAACTTGTTTAGCAGTTATATCTCCATTAAATTCTGCAACAAAAGTATCGGTCTCATCGTGGTAACCAACACTAACGTCATCTCCAATGTCAAAAATAGCATCTTGTGTTCTTGACAAAACTAAATCAGTAACATCAATGGTTGTAGAATTTTGTTTCTTGTGTTTAAACCCATGAAGTTCATACTCGGTATCATCCATCTTGATGAAATATTTTTTTACAGTCATTGTGTAACATCAATTTGTTCCTCAACATCAACCCAAACTTCAATGGATGAAGACTTAGCTATTGCAGTAAATGTATTTCTTTCAAGCAAGTTTCCTGCAGCCGCAGCATCAAACATACCGACCTCCTTTAAAGAATTTCCATTACTTTCCAAGCTATTCAAAAACAAAGAGAAGACAACATCGCTAGTTCCACGAGTATATTCCTGTCTGGCCTTCCTCGTAACCTCTGCTCCAAGATCAGTATCTCCAACAGTTGCAGCAGTGTTGTCAGTACCTACAGCAAGATGAGTAGCCTCCGCTATCATTGTATCTTGAACTCCAGACTTTATCGTGTTTAAGAATCCTGTTGTGTTTACCATTAGATTATATCCTCCCCATATACACAAGTTATTATAACATTATATACAACCTCTCCGTCAATAGCATCAAGACCATCATGTGCTTTATCTTTTATATTAAACTTCTCAACAGCGATGCTATAATCTGTAGATTCATAATTCATCGTAACAACACTACCTTGAGCAAACATAGTCTTAAGTAAATCCTTTTTATCTTTCCCAGATATTTTAGTTTCTGCATCATTTAATTTACCATAAATTATAACTCCATTTATAGTGAATCTTTTTTCTACTCTATTTAGATTAAGAAGTTTTGATACTTCTGGAGTAGAATCTGTGGTTGGATAAGTTATAACCTTAACTGCATTGATTATATTCTCCTCTACTTGGATAACTCCAATATAAACAATATCACTTCCCTTAGTAAATTTTATATTATCATATGTTGCCATTATCTATTCCTCTCCATTTGTGATGCCATCTCACTATCTCTAGAGTCAAGCTCCTTTTTTAAGTCATCGGTTGTGAAACCAAAGAAATTATTTGTGATATTAGTAGGTTCTAGTGTCTCTGAATCTTTATTTCCATTAGAACCAATGTCATCGCCTAGTTTAAAGTTCTGTGGATTTAAGTCTCCAGTAAAACTATCAATACCAGCTGCAGGCACATTCGCCTTCTCAGCTTCTTCTGCTAATTTCTGAGCATATCTAGCAGCCTCTAGTTGAGCAGCTTTAAAATTAGTAGCCGCCTGTAGTTCTAACGCAAGAGCTGTTGCATCTTTTAATTCAGCTTTTACAAATGATAAATCAATCTCTGGAATCAATGGAACATTAACACCAGGTATAAAATTCATAGCTTTTATCATTAGATTGATTAATTTAATAATACTATTAATATTATCTTGAATCAGCTGCACTATAGTATTCCAAGCAAATTTTATAATATTCATAATTATAACCCAAGCAACCTTTATTGCATTTTTTAGTGTATCCCATAAAATGATAAAGAAATCTCTAAACCAAGCCCAATTTCCTGCAATAATTGCGATAGCAAGACCAATAGCAATAGGTATTAGTGCCCACCATCCAATGAATAAAAATAGAATAATCCCTAAGCCAATTAGTACAAGCCCTACCCCCTTTATAACTCCCGATGTACTCTTACCCCAATTTTTAAAAATAGCTATAATCCCCCATACTATTATTCCCATACCTACAAATATTAGAGCAAATGCAGCAATAGCTCCAATAACAGGACCGATAACCAGAATAATAGAACCAATCCCTAATGCCAACATACCAACTACCATTATTATAGTTCCGATAATAAATCCCAATACAACCAACCAACCAATCCATAATTTAGTATTATCCGACAAGTTCATAAGCCACTCAAATAATGGTAGAAATATATCTAGCAACTGTAAAGCAACTGGCAAAAATAATACTCCTAAAGTCATAGACAATAATTCCATTATCCCTGTCCACCCTAATGATGTCTTAAGTAATCCACCAAACATCTTCTTCATTGCCATACCAAAAAACATAATACCCAACATCTCCATTCTAAATCCACGCATACCATGTGTTGTTTTTCTAAGCCCTAAACCCATTCTACCAATTTGTGTCGAACCTGCTGTTGTTGCTCTGTTCCAACCACCTTGTGCTGTCTGCATATCTTTCATTTTATCTAGTGGTGCTGAAAAAGATGCATTAAGACTTCTCATGTTTTTATTATATGCATTAAGTCCTTTTTGAATAAAGGATGTTTCAACAACAATTTTTTTAATATCTGTCATTATCTTCTACCTCCCCTTGCAGCCCTGCTCTCTCTCTCGTTATCTTTATTTATTCTCTTGGTTAATTCATTAACTAAACCAGCATCCATTTTTTTAAATTCATCAAAAGGAATATAGCCATAACTAATCATCAGATAATGGTAGACATCAAGCAAGTTATATTCCTTTTCACCACCAAAGATTTTATTACTAATAGTATCCAACTTACTTCCTTCCATTTCTTGCTTCCTCCAATTTCTTCTTCATTAAATCAGTATTACCCTGTGTCTTTGGCATTAAATCTGCCAATGCCTCAGATAGTTGATTAAAATTATCAGAAGTAAAGTCCTTAGCATCTTCTTCAGTTAGTTCTGGAATAGAACTCATTACAACATCCTTAATCAAATCTCCCATATCAATCATGTCTTCTTTAGCCAAGTCTGGAACCTCAACACCTTCAATCTCGATCATAGGTCTTGATTGAATTTTTTTACTTATTTCCATCATAATTGCTTGTTGTTCAATATTTAATGGCTTAAACATAAATTCATCTGAGCTACCCTCTTCACCAATAGTAATTGGGATTCTTTTTGAAAGTTGTCTCTTTACTTTTTCTATATTATTCATTTACTCATACCTCCCTTTTCAACTGTTCTTCCGCTCATTGTCTTAATCTCAGACTCTGAACTCTCTTCATTCCTTTGTGTATTCTCATTTAATTTACAAAGAATTTTATCCAACTTCATATCCATATTTTCAAAATAAACCTTAAACATCATATAACCATCCAGGATAGTTTTCAATGTCATACCTATATCTCCATCATAGTCAGTATTAGCAATTTCCATAAACAATTTTTTTGTATCTGCAGGTGCATCAATTTCAAGAGAAGTTGCCATAAATTCCCTAACCCTTTTTAAAACC
>Ga0222638_1000449_pt1 | contig 14791 bp, 15 predicted proteins | sample AntAcemetagen183_FD_181153 | JGI IMG/M metagenome (GOLD analysis project Ga0222638, IMG submission 181153) | Saline water microbial communities from Ace Lake, Antarctica - #183 | ecosystem: Environmental > Aquatic > Non-marine Saline and Alkaline > Saline | place: Antarctica: Ace Lake...
ATCAAATAATCGTTTGTCTTTTACAACAAAACCCTTGTCGTCATCGTTGTCGGCCATGTTATCCTCCAAAAAATCAATGTTTGTATTTCTTCGCCGTGGACAATAATCGATGCGCTTGTAAAAAGTCAAGTAAGGCCAAAAAGCCCCGGGTGAAACTGCACCGATTACCGGGCGGCCTGCTTTCCAGTAAGGAACGATCCTGATTTAATGCATACATTCGAGCCGAACCCGGTCAAGGCAAGCATTCCCGATATGTCGGGGGTTACATGGCTGTCACATCCCGGACCTATAACCTGGAATCCTTGCTAAGGAGCGCCTCGCCATCTTCATTGATATCAACCACTATATTATCACCCTCAACAATATCACCCTCCAGTATCTTTGTGGCCATATTGTCCGTTATAATCCTCTGTAGCGCTCTTTTCAAGGGTCTCGCGCCATATATGGGGCTGTATCCTTCTTCGGATATATATTCCCTGGCCCTGTCCGTCAATTCAAGGTGGATCTTCCTTTCCTGGAGCCTCTTTTGTATCAATTCAATCTGAATGTAGATTATTTTACTGATATCATCTATGGTAAGTGCCCTGAAGTTAATTATATCATCAACCCTGTTTAAAAACTCAGGCCTGAAGGTCGCCCTGAGCGCCTCCATGGTCTTTTGGCGCCTTTCTTCCTCCCCGAGCGACAGATCATGCATCCACTGACTGCCTATATTAGAGGTCATGATAATTATCGTGTTCTTAAAATCAACCGTTCGACCCTGGCCATCTGTCAACCTCCCGTCATCCAGGATCTGCAGGAGAATATTGAATACATCCTGATGTGCCTTTTCTATCTCGTCAAACAGCAATACAGCGTATGGTCTTCTTCTCACCGCCTCTGTGAGATATCCGCCCTCATCATATCCTACATAACCCGGAGGAGCACCGATCAATCTGGAAACAGAGTGCTTTTCCATAAATTCTGACATATCGACCCTGATCATTGCCCGCTCACTATCAAACATAAAGTCCGAAAGGGCCTTAGCCAGTTCGGTCTTTCCGACTCCCGTAGGCCCCATAAAGATAAACGATCCTATAGGCCTGTCGGGATCCTGCAGGCCGGAACGGGCTCTTCTCAGGGCATTGGAGATATTATGAATAGCCTCATCCTGACCGACAACTCTCTGCTTTAACCGATCTTCCATGTGGATTAGTTTCTCCACATCGCTTTCCATCATCCGGGCCATGGGAATGCCTGTCCAGTTTGCGATAACGGCAGCTACATCATCCTCGTCAACCTCTTCTTTCAGTGTCTTTTTGTCTTTCTGAAGGTCTTCAAGCTTCGCGGTTTTATCCTTCAAATCATTATCCAATGTTACCAGTGTACCGTAGCGAATTTCTGCCGCCTTTGCCAGGTCACCTTCTCTCTGGGCATTCTGTTCCGACGTCTTGTATCCTTCGATTTTTTCTTTTATTAACTGGATTTCTCCGATGACCTCCTTTTCAGCTGACCAGTGACCCTTCATTTCATCCCTGGATTTTTTCAGTTGTTCCAGCTCTTTTTCTATACCATCAGATCTCTTTTTCGATGTCTTGTCGGTTTCTTTTTTCAGAGATTCTCTTTCAATTTCAAGCTGCATGATCTTTCTCTCCACCACATCTATCTCAGATGGGAGACTGTCGAGCTCTATTCTGAGCCGGGAGGCCGATTCGTCTATCAGGTCCACAGCCTTATCGGGAAGGAACCGATCGCTTATATAGCGGTTTGAAAGTGTAGCGGCAGCAATAATTGCTGAATCCTTGATCCTCACCCCGTGGTGTACCTCATACCGCTCTTTCAGGCCCCTGAGTATCGCAATGGTATCTTCTACCGTGGGCTCTCCCACAATGATCGGCTGAAACCTTCTCTCAAGCGCGGCGTCTTTTTCGATATATTTTCGGTATTCATTCAGCGTTGTAGCCCCTATACAGTGCAGTTCACCCCTTGCAAGGGCAGGTTTCAGCATGTTCGAGGCGTCCACAGAACCTTCGGCGGCGCCCGCTCCGACCATTGTATGAAGTTCGTCAATAAACAGAATTATCTCTCCACTGGCTTCTGTTACTTCCTTAAGCACAGCCTTCAGGCGATCCTCAAACTCACCCCTGTATTTGGCTCCGGCCACGAGGGAGCCAACATCAAGACAAACAACCCTCTTTCTTTTAAGGTTATCGGGAACATCGCCGTTGACTATACGCTGGGCAAGCCCCTCAGCAATCGCCGTCTTACCCACACCCGGTTCACCGATAAGTACCGGGTTATTCTTTGTCCTTCGTGACAGTACCTGCATTATTCTTCGTATCTCATCATCCCTGCCTATCACAGGATCAAACTTCCCCTGCAACGCCAGTTCATTAAAATCACTGGAGAAACGTTTGAGGGCCTGGTATTTGTCCTCCGGATTTGGATCGGTAATCCTCTGATTCCCCCTTATATTCACCAGAGCCTGAAGAATATTATCACTGGTCACGCCATGATTCTGAAGTATCCCTCCGGCGGGTCCTGTCTTGTCATCAGCAATCGCGAACAGAACATGCTCGGTGCTGACATATTCATCCCCCAGCCTTGCTGCCTCTGTCAGTGCATTATTCAGCACATCATTCATCCGGGGCGTCAGATAACTCTGACCTGCACCGGAGACCTTTGGAAGTCTCTCCAGAACATCCTCAATCTCACCGGCAAGCCGGTTGTGATCAACACCAACCTTTTTCAATATCTCTGACACAGCCCCCTCGGGCTGCCTGATAAGGGCCAGAAGTATATGCTCAACATCAACTCCCTGATGGCCGCTGCCGGTTGCCAGTCCTTCGGCATCCTGAAAGGCCTCCTGGAGTTTTAATGTAAATTTATCAAATCTCATAATTGCTACTCCATACTCTTCTCAATATCGACAAAGATCTTTCCTTTCTTGAAGATTCGTACCGTGCCTGTTGACTCCGAAATGGCAATCGCAATCGCGCCGGTGACACTTGTGATGCCTGCCGCAGCTATATGCCTGCTGCCCAGTCCCTGGGGAAAATCCTTACCTTCCAGGGCGGCGCTGAGATGTCTTCCCGCCGTCATAAGGACACCGTCCCCCCTCACCACAAATGCGCCATCGAGAGCTGAAAATTCCTTGATGGTGTCTCTCAGATTGCGGTCCAGGATGTTTTTTTCCTCATCCCTGTATCCAACGAACGGATTGATAATCATCTGTCTGGACAGCCCGAGCACCTTCTCATGATCACCAAGGACAAAGATAGTGCCTATCGGACGTCCCTCCCTCCCCTGGGCGGCAAGCTCCAATGCAATATTCAATACCGTCTCGAATACCTCGGGATGGATATCTTCAAAGACATCCGGCACATCTTCTGATATAAGGATCTCAAACTCCCTGCCCACATCAATAACAAATATGCTGTCTATATATCCGAATTTAGGAATACCTGTAAGGCATACCAGTTTATCACCCTTCTTGAAGAGTCCGGTGGCAAGCCCCTTCGTTATGACAATCTTTATCTGGCTCAGACGCGTAACGTTCACGTTGGGAATATTGATAACACTATGGAAGAATTCCGCATTATACGGCATATTGTCACTCTCTCTCGTTATCAAAATAGTGTCGAAGCAGGCTTTATAGTTGTCCTGCGCAAGCAGATCCTGAGCAACTTCACCATACAGCAGGATTGCCTTTGCTTTTATTTCCTCTGCAAACGTGCATGCAAATCTCATAATCGATTGATTGCCAAAACTCATAGAGAACTCCTTTCTGCCACCTTTTTCCTAAGATAAACATAAATCCGCATAATGTCAATACATGAGAAACAAACAAGCCACTGAAAAGTCTTGACTATTGAGCGAAAAACGGTTATGGGTCACGGTTATAAAATCATACTCGAGGAATCAAAAGTGAATCTGCCCACAGTAACCGATTCGGTAGACATATATATGGCGGAGATAGCCCGCTTCCCCATCCTGAAACCTGAGGAAGAATTCAAGCTGGCGGTGAGGTTTGTAAAGCATAACGACATGCAGGCGGCCGAAAAACTGGTCACTGCTAATCTGCGGTTTGTGGTCAAGATCGCCCACGAATACAAGAATTACGGCGCAAAGCTCATAGATCTGATACAGGAGGGGAATATCGGACTTATGCATGCCGTCAAAAAATTCGATCCCTACAAGGGATACAGACTCATATCCTACGCAGTATGGTGGATAAGGGCATACATGCAGAACTTCGTCATAAAGTCATGGAGCATCGTCAAGATAGGCACCACCCAGGCACAGAGAAAACTGTTCTTTAAGCTGAATCAGGCAAAAAAGAAATTGCAAGCCATGTCGCAAAAAAGCCCGGAATTCAAAGAGATCGCGGACATGCTCAATGTTAAGGAGACTGAAATAGCAGAAATGGATCTCCGTCTCAATAACCGGGATGTTTCATTGAATGCCGCTATAGATGATGAGGGAGAATCGACCTATATTGATCATCTCGTATACAAGGGCAAAAGCCAGGAAGATGCCCTTGTAAAGAAAGAAGAGATGGCCCTGGTAAAGAAAAATATAGCGGGGGCCCTGGAAAAACTCAACGAGAGAGAAGGCTACATAATAAGAAACAGGATAATGGCGGATGATCCCGAAACCCTTCAGGAGATTGGCAACAGATTTCATGTAACAAGGGAACGCGCGCGACAGATCGAGAAAGATGCCCTGAAAAAACTCAGGGTGGCGATACCCTACCTTACTGATGACCCCAAGCTCATAACAAATTAAAAAAGCAAAAAGAAAACGTGACTGTCGAGAGCCAAATATCTAAGGAATCAAGAATAAATAAGTTATACAGATTGCGCCGTAATTTTGTTTGTTTTCAAGGCGTGTTGAAGCAGGCATAACGAGTTATGAAAGCTTTAACACAACACAGCAAACAGGCAAAAGGGCAAGCAAGGTATATGAGTTATTTCTTCTTGCTGACTAATACTCGTCGTGGACATACGCAAGATTTTCAAAACATGTATATTCCTTCAAAAAGGTCATATTGGCCACACCGGTAGGACCGTTTCTCTGCTTTCCAATAATTATCTCCGCCTTGCCCTTTTCCGGATTGTCTTCCGATTTATTATACACCTCATCCCTGTATATGAACATTATCACATCGGCATCCTGCTCAATAGCCCCTGATTCCCTCAGGTCGGCAAGCTGTGGACGCTTATCCGTCCTCGATTCAACCTGCCGGTTCAGCTGCGACAGGGCAACGACCGGAATATTCAATTCCTTAGCCAGCGCCTTTAGCGACCGGCTTATCTCGGATATTTCCTGTTCCCTCGGCACAGAAGAATTTCTCCCCCTCATCAGTTGAAGATAATCGAGAACAATCAGATCAAGCCCCGATTCCGCCTTCAATCTCCTCGCCTTTGCCTTTATCTCAAGAACGGAAATGGCGGGTGTGTCATCAATAAAGATGGGACTCTCAGAAAGTCTGCCTGCGGCAGCGGTCAATTTCGGCCAGTCCACATCCCCGATAAATCCCCTCCTCATGCGCTGTGAATCCACTTTTCCATCTGAAGAAAGCATACGTAGCGCGAGTTGTTCTTTTGACATTTCAAGGGAAAAGATAGCAACCGACACATTATCCTCAATCGCCACATGCTGTGCGATGTTTATGGCAAAGGCCGTTTTTCCCATACTGGGGCGTCCCGCCACAATTATTAGATCGGAATTCTGGAGTCCGGAGGTAATTTCGTCAATCTTTTGAAATCCCGTTGAAATACCAGTGATAAGAGTCTTTTTCTCGTAGAGTTTTTCTATATTTTTGAAAGCATCTTTAACTATCTCTTTTATTGGAAAAAAGGCGGGCTTTATTTTATTTTCCGATATCTCGAACACTGCGTGTTCCGCTTCATCAAGAACAGTGTCTATGTCGGAACCGGCATCATAACTCTTATTTAAAATATCGGTCGCGGCACCTATCAATCCGCGCAATATGGATTTTTCCTTAACTATTTTCGAGTAGTAGGCTATATTTGCCGCAGAGGGAACACCATCGACAAGAGAGGTCAGATATACGTCACCACCCACACCTTCAAGATGTCCATTATCACGCAAAATGCTGCTCAGGGTAATCAGGTCGCTTGGTTCATTCTTTTCATACAGTACAAGGATTGCCGAAAATATCTTTCTATGCGCCTCGCTGTAGAAATCATCCATTCCCAATATTTCCAGAACATTATTCAGGGCATTATTATCCAGCAGTATGCCGCCAAGGATTGACTGCTCAGCATCCAGGTTTTGCGGAGGCACTTTGTGGAGCGAATAATCTACATCTCTCATTCTATACCTCTCCGGCAACGACAACTTTGATATCGGTAGATATTCCGGAATGCAATTTTATCCTTACGGAAAACTCCCCGAGGCTTTTAATAGGCTCCTCAAGAAGGATGTTTCTTTTATCAATCTCTATCCCCTGCTCACGCAAGGCATCGCCGATATCCTTTGTGGAAACAGAGCCGAACAATTTCTTCTGCTGACCCACTTTTCTGGATATATTGCAGGTTACACCCCCAAGCCGCTCGGCCATGGACTGCGCGTTTTCTTTCTCCCTTGTGGTCCTTCTCGCAGCGGTTTCCATTTCGCTCTTCAGCACATTCATATTCTTGCTACTTGCAATTGTACCCAAACCTCTGGGAATCAGGAAGTTTCTGGCATAGCCGTTGGAAACGTTTACCAGATCTCCTGCCCTCCCCACAGATTCAACATCCTTTTTTAAAATAATTTTCATAAATACTCCTCCAGTCCGGGGCCCTGTATCTTCGACGTTGTGAATTTGTTGACACCACTATCGGGCATTTAAAGACAAACATTCAGTCCGATTTCCTGCTCGCTTTTCTGAAATCGGCCCAGGTATCAATCAAACCCAGACCTGTCACAATAAAAAGCAGAAGCTGCTGAGCAAAAATCAGTATATACCCGAGTGCCCTGAAAATCACAGGTACATTTTTTCTCTCAAAAAAGAAAGCTACTATCGCCAGGCCCTGCAACATATATACAAAAAGGAGAACAATCAAAATGTTCACTCCCAGGATGCGAAACACCTGTGATGGAATGAGGATAAAGACACCAGCGATTACGACAAGCCAGACCGTTTTATCCGGGGTCTTCCAGAGGGTAAGATCACCGAAGTCAGGATACCACATCCCCTTCTTTCCGAACAACCATTTCCCCCCCAGGATATTCAGCCAGGTGAAAAATGCAGTGCCCGCAAGAATAAAGGCGGGAAACAGACCCATAAGAAGACGCGCTATATGGCCTTCGTTTTCCTTAAGTGTTTCGATGTGTTGAATGGAAATACCCGCGCGGGAATACAATTCGATATTCTCATGTACCATCGTGGATATATGGGCCCCGACAATGTCCCACGGTGCTTGGACGGAACCCAGGCTTAGATAAAAAAGGATGACAAGGATTAGTATCAGGAGTACGCTCACAGAGCAGATAACTGTTTTTTCTACAGTGTAATCTTTCCTCAACACCTCCGAAAGAACAGGTCCCATGGAACCTAATACGAAAAAATACCAGAAGACCGCCTGAAAACCCAGCGCTCGCAATATGGTCATTGCAATCAAGAGGGACAGGGCCAAAACAAGGACACCGGGCAGCCTGCCAAGCCTGGAATAGTAATACAGCATCGGTATCGGAACAATCACCGCCCCAAATACTGCAAGCACAGAAATGGTGGCTACGGTAACGAAAACAGTGGTGATGACCGCAACAGCTATGAAAAAGTCTTTATAGGCAGCACTCCCACCCGGCAGACTGTACATACTCCACCCGTTTGCCTGAACATGCAAAGATATCTGCCTGACCGGCAGACATCTCAAAATTTATTTAAAGATAAACGTAAATGAAATTAATTGTCAGCAGTTACATAGGGTAAAAGCGCCAGCGTCCTGGCTCTTTTTATCGCCATTGCCAATGCCCTCTGGTGTCTGGCGCAGGTTCCGGTAATTCTTCTCGGCATGATTTTGCCTCTCTCAGTTAAGAACCCCCTAAGGGTACCCGGGTTTTTATAGTCTATATTTATATTTGAATCTACACAAAACCTGCAAACCTTCCTTTTGTGAAAAAACTTGGTCCTCGGATTTCTTGTGCGATTAGGTGTTGAACGATTATTCGCCGGATATGCCATTTCTTATTCCTCCTCCGCCCCTTCTTTGTCTGTCACAAGAGGTGAAGCCTCGTGCGCGACATCGTCATCACCGTTTTCAGAATCCTTGTCATCTGGCTCTTCAGGTGACTCGGCTCCTTCAGCAGCGGTTTCGGAAACAGCTTCTTCCCTTTTCAGATCCTCTTTTGCCTGCTCTTCTGTTTTGAGTTCTTCTTCCCTTTTCAGATCCTCTTTTGCCTGCTTTTCTGTTTTGAGTTCTTCTTCCCTTTTCAGATCCTCTTTTGCCTGCTCTTCTGTTTTGAGTTCTTCTTCCTTCTTCAGGGCGTCCGCAATCTCTGTCTCAATCTCTTCCATGTTAACCTTATCACTCAGCTTTACCGTCTGAAACCTTATCACATTGTCATCAATCTTGAAGTTTCTTTCCACTTCGGTGACAACGGTATACCGGGCAACAAAGTCGATCCTTATATAAACACCCTCTCGCCTCTTCTCAATGAGATAGGCCAGTCTCCGCTTGCCCCAGTTCTCAGCCTTGACGACCGTGCCATCCAAGCTCTTAATAATTCCGGAATAACGGTCGATCTGATTGCTCATTTCGTCCGACTGCAAGTCGGCCTTCATAATGAATATCGTTTCGTACCTTCTCAACATACATCCTCCTCGCGGCTCTATAGCCCGAACACAGGATCCGGGCAAGGAGTCCTCTTTTGTATTCAGTTTCCATCCTGCTGAAAAATCCATTTATGAATGGACGCTGTTTGGGAAAAATCTCGCATTTATTATAATATACTCCCACAGAAATCAAGCTATTTTTCTCATAGCACCGAGGAGGAGAGCACTTCGCACAATTGATTTTCAGGCGCCCTGACAGGAAGCGGGATTTCTTGTTTCAGATCTCAGGTTGCGGAAACCCTGGTTTATGCGCGGCTATTTTTTACCGGAATAATTTATCATAATGTAACATGGTGTCTGCAGGCCTTCCTTACTTTCACTATAAAACAAGGGGTTTGGCATCATAAACAAAAACCCTCAGGAACCCTCATATTTCTTGAAAATCACAATAAAATAATGTATGGTGCTGGCGGTGTTCTGGGAGGGTATTCCCTTTTGTTATTTAAAAAGATCACATGTCGGTAATTATGATGCAATACTAAACGGTTGAGGTAAAAAAACAGCCCAGGGACAGATTATATACAAAAACGAGGGGTTGTTACAAGTATATAAAGGAGTGCGAAATGGATCAAAAAATTTCTTTAACCATTGACGGCAGAAAATTGGAGGCATCTCCGGAACAGACAATTCTCGAAGTAGCAAGAGAAAACGGCATACACATCCCCACCCTCTGCTACTACAAGGGAACCACCAACGTGGGGGCCTGCAGGGTGTGTGTTGTGGAAGTGGAGAATGCCCGGTCGCTGGTGGCATCATGCTGCATGCCGGTCAGCCAGGGAATGGTTGTCATGACCGACACGGAGAGGGTGATAAACGCCAGGAAACTGGTGGTAGAACTTCTCTGGTCGTCCGGAGATCATAACTGTCTCCAATGCGAAAAGAACGGGGATTGCGAACTTCAGGACCTCGTGTACGAACTGGGGATTGAGAAACCCAGCTTTGAGATTGCCCCCCCGGCATACGCGATAGAAGACACCAACTCCATGATACAGAGGGACCTCAACAAGTGTATCCTCTGCGGCAGATGCGTCCGTGTCTGCAATGAGATACAGGTCCATGAGGTCCTCGACTTCTCGATGCGCGGCTCACATGCCAAGGTTGGTCCCGCCTTCGATGCAGACTATATAGATTCCGAGTGTGTATTCTGCGGCGCATGTGTGGACGCCTGCCCCGTTGGCGCCCTGACATTCAAACAGGCTCGATTCAAGGGACGCCCGTGGGAGATTGAAAAGGTGCGCACCACGTGCCCTTATTGCGGCGTGGGGTGCCAGATGGACCTTAATATCAACGAGGGAAAGGTCGTCAAGGTCACGACAAACAGAGATTATGGGACACCCAACCAGGGGATGCTCTGCTCGAAGGGCCGGTTCGGGATGAACTTCATAGACAATCCTGATCGTCTAAAAACGCCCCTTATCCGAAAGGATGGGGAACTGCAGGAGGCAAGTTGGGAAGAGGCCTACGATTATATCGGGAAGAAATTTGCCTCCATAAAAGAGAAAAACGGCTCTGACAGCATCGCGGGGCTTTCCTCGGCACGCTGTACCAACGAGGAAAACTACCTCTTCCAGAAATTCATGAGAGCGGTGATCGGAACAAACAATGTTGATCACTGCGCCCGTCTCTGACACTCCGTCACGGTAGCCGGTCTGGCTGCCACATTCGGATCAGGGGCAATGACGAATTCGATAGAGGAAATAGAGTTTACGGACGCGATCCTCGCCATAGGAACAAACACGACGGAAAATCACCCAGTGATCGGATCAGGCGTGAAGAGGGCCGTCCGCCGGCACGGCGCAAAGCTGATCGTGATCGATCCCCGGAAGATCGGCCTCGTGGACTACGCCGATATCTGGTTGCGCCCCAAACCCGGCACGAATGTGGCCGTTCTCAATGGTCTGATGAACGTGATCATTGAGGAGGACCTCTACGCCACCGAATATGTCGCAGGGCGCACCGAAGGCTTTGAGGCAATGAAGGCGGCCGTTGCGAAATATACACCTGACCATGTCGAAAAAATTACAGGGGTACCGGGTGACGATCTGAGAACCGCCGCACGCCTGTACGCAGCGGCTAAAAGCGCTTCCATCCTGTATGCAATGGGAATCACTCAGCATTCCCACGGTACTGACAATGTAAAATCCTGCGCAAATCTGGCAATGCTGTGCGGCAATGTCGGCATTGAGGGGGGTGGTGTCAATCCCCTCAGGGGTCAGAATAACGTCCAGGGCGCCTGCGACATGGGCGCGCTCCCCAATGTCTTCCCAGCGTATCAACAGGTTGCCAATGATGAGGCACGGGAAAAGTTCGAAAAGGCATGGGACGTTTCACTGCCTGCAAAACCGGGGCTGACCATTATGGAAATCATGGATGCGGCTCATGATGGAGACATCAAAGGCCTCTACATCATGGGAGAAAACCCGATGATTTCAGACCCTGATCTCACTCACGTTGAGGAATGTCTTAGAAACCTCGACATTCTTGTTGTACAGGATATCTTCCTGAATGAAACAGGGAGGCTTGCCGATGTGGTGTTGCCCTCCGCTTGTTTTGCCGAGAAAGATGGTACTTTTTCAAACACGGAAAGAAGGGTCCAGCGCATACGAAAGGCCGTTGAGGCGCCCGGCGAGGCAAAAGCCGACTGGGAGATCATCTCTGAACTGGCGACAAAGATGGGCTACGCGATGGGCTACGCCTCCGCTAAAGAGATCATGGATGAGATCAACACCGTTACCCCCAGCTACGCGGGCATCACATATGGACGCATAGAGGAGGGGGGGCTCCAGTGGCCCTGCCCCAATGTAGAGCATCCGGGGACAAAATACCTGCACAAAGATAAGTTCTCCAGGGGTCTGGGGCTCTTTTCCGCGATCGAGTACCGGCCGTCGGAGGAAGTGCCGGATAAAGAGTACCCGTTCTTCCTCACCACCGGGCGCGTCCTCTATCACTTCCATACGGCAACCATGACACGGAGAAGCGAGGGCCTCGTTGAGAGATATCCGGAGAGCCTGGCGGAGATCAATCCCAAAGATGCGGAAAAACTGGGAATCAAAGACGGAGATTTCATAACCGTCACTTCGCGGCGTGGCAGTCTTCAAGTAAAGGCCAGCGTGGTCGAGACCCCACCCAAAGGCACAATCTTCATGAATTTCCATTTCAGTGAGGCCGCTGTGAATCTTCTGACCAACCCCGCGTTAGATCCTGTAGGGAAAATTCCTGAATACAAGGTCTGCGCGGTAAAGGTGGAAGCGGCCTGATTAAAAACATACATGGCCCAAAGGGGGCCACATTAAATTCTATTAAAATATAAAGGAGGTACTGATTTTATGGCTTTTAACCCCCCTGCAAAAGTGGTTGCACTTGTTGGCAATGCGGGAGTTGGCAAAGCGAAACTTTCCATCTTTAACCTGCTTCTCCGGGGCTTTATGGCAGGCGCCTATATCGCCATCGGTGGAGCGCTCTGCACTATGTGCGTAACGGGCGTGGCAGCACATCTGGGTCCGGGAATCGCCAAGCTCATCGGCGGCGCCGTATTCCCGGTAGGTTTGATCGCTATTGTCCTGACCGGAATGGAACTCTTTACCGGTGACTGTATGATCGTCCCCATGGCCGCGATGATGAAGAAGATCACCTGGGCCGCAGTAATGAGAAACTGGGTCTGGGTCTACATAGGAAACCTCGTAGGTTCGCTTGCTTATGCGTACCTTATGGCGGTCGGCCCGTTTGTAAGCGGTCAGGCTGACGGCAATATGGCAGTCAATGCCTTTGGAATGACGGCGGTCGGTATCGCAGCTGGAAAGATCCTGGGATACAAGGCCGTTGGGGCCGCGGGTCTTTGGTCCTGTTTCATGAAGGCCATTGGCTGTAACTTTCTGGTTAACATCGCTATCCTCCTCGCCATTACGGCAGACGACGTGATCGGCAAATTCTTCGGAGTCTGGTTCCCCATCATGGCGTTCGTAGCGTCCGGCTTCGAACATTGCGTGGCCAATATGTACTTTCTTCCTACTGGAAAGTTCCTCATGGACTGGTATCCGGCCGTAGTGGCAAAAAAGGGCGGCATGCTGCTTGCCAACGGAGGGATCAGCTGGTCTGACATATGGCTCTGGAATCTTATCCCTGTTACGATAGGGAATATATTCGGCGGTTTTCTATTCATCGGGGTCGCGTACTTCCTGATGTTCAGAAAGGACCTGCCGGCAGATTAGAAGGAATACGATAAAATGTCAGCATTAGCCTGGGTGGCATTCGCTATATGCGCGGTGGCTGTGGCCTTGCACTATACCTCGACGGGAGATTCGCGATTTCTGCTGTATGCCGTTCCCGGGCTGATTATGCTGCTGGTCATTCCCATGACTCTGGCGTGGATGAGTCGCAGGAGTTTCACGCAGGCAAACGAGCAGTTCAGCACAAAGGCACGCACCTGCAAAATCGGGAAGATAGACCAGAACATGATCGGAGATGTTGTCAGGATATCGGGCGAAGTTCAGAAGGTAAGTTTCAAATGGCTGAACAGGCCTCACTTTCATATCAATGACGAAACGGAAGGTATACGGGTAATCATGTTCACCGCACCCTCAAACAGAATAGTGGTGGGAAACAGGGTTGAGGCGGTTGGAATTGTAATGAAACACCTGTTGACAAGAAACAGACTCATCATATCAGCCGTAAGCGTTAAAAGGATTGAAGATTAAGGAGAACATTATGGATTCAAGAGAAGCAAGATTCACGTTTGGATTTCTTCTGTTAGGAATAACTCCCATCCTGGCCACCTGTGGAGGTGCGGGGTTGGGAATGGTCGTGTTTGCTGCAGGGCTATTGATTGCAACCTTCTCAGCATTTGCCTGAGATAAGAGTATCTTGCACAATTAAGAAAGGGGGTTAACGATGTTTTAACATCATTAACCCCCTTTTTATCTACTACTCACGCAGTATTCAAAATCTGTTCAGTTTTTTGTATCATAGACACCTTCATCCTACTGTCTGTGAAACCTGAGAAGACAGCCTGCTTTTCCATATTGCCCTTCCGCGTCCCTGTGTTATAAAGAAGATATCCAGCCGTCCACCATACAGTCAGCACACAGGCGCATTGTCTTCATGCCTGCGATATGCCGATATCGTCCAGGTCAAACAATCCGATAAGTTCGTACTTGAAAAGAAAGTTGTTAGAATTGTTTGTCCCGTACACAGAGGATAATGGGATCGCATCATCAAGATTTTCTGCTTGATTTTCAGGGATAATCGCTATAGCGTCAAAAAAGATCACAAAGGAGGTCGCAATGGACACATCGGCAGCGCATAAAACGCAATTCCCGATCAAGGAACCGGGCAATCTCTCTCCAAGGATCGAATGGCTCAGGAATTATTATTTCATGGGACTGGAGCGCCCGTGGAATAATGAGTTTACCTCTTGGGGGACGGGAGAGCCCTGGGACGTACAGTACGATGAAACAACATTTTATATAGTCCCTGAGACCTACGCATTTTTCAATACACTCAGGGCTTCATTCATCCAGACAGCCCAGCCGGTCGAACTGCATGAAGGGTTCTGGTCGTGGAGTCTCCCTGAGAGAAAGGCGTGGTTTATAAAGGAGGTAATGGTAAACCATCTGCCGCAGGAAATGCTCCCGGGAGATCTCATCGCAGGGGCCCGCTTCAACATTCAGGCATCCAAGTGCTGGACAAAGGAAGAGACCGCTCAGAGGGACAAGCTCATGTACGGCAGGAACGGAGCCCGCGCAAAACTGAAGTGGTTTTACAACCGTGGATACGGAAACGCCGGGGCCACGAGCGGACATATTATACCCGGATACGAGAAGGCATTGCGCATCGGGTGGAAGGGAATACACGCCAACCTGCAGGCGGCATTTGATGCGCTTACCCGAAAAGAGCAGAAAACAAAAAAAGGCGCACAGATAAGGGCCATGATGACGGCCGCAACCATGCCCCGTGAACTGGCGGCAA
>Ga0222638_1000493_pt1 | contig 14062 bp, 14 predicted proteins | sample AntAcemetagen183_FD_181153 | JGI IMG/M metagenome (GOLD analysis project Ga0222638, IMG submission 181153) | Saline water microbial communities from Ace Lake, Antarctica - #183 | ecosystem: Environmental > Aquatic > Non-marine Saline and Alkaline > Saline | place: Antarctica: Ace Lake...
TTATGAGAATAGGTATGCCGCACTTGACGAGGCTAATACTCGAATTTACAAGGCTTTAGGTAAAAATAAGATTGAGATTCCATTCCCTCAGATGGATGTTCATTTGAAGAAGAAGTAGCTAGTTAGTTTTTATGGCTGTGATTAGAATTATTGCTCCGAGGACGAAGCCGGCTATGATGTCTGTTAACCAGTGGACTCGAAGGTAGATTCTTGTGAAGCCGATTAGAAGGATGATTAGGGTTGTGATTATTGTTATTAATTTTGTTTTTTTCTTTGGGATTAGGTAGACTAACATTCCTAGGAATACTACTACGACAGTTGCGTGGCCGCTTGGGAAAGAGTGACTGGTGCTTTCGATTAGAGCGTTTAGAGGTCTGGATCTTTGGGATACTTCTTTTGTTATCCAAATTAGTGCTCCTGTAATAATCATTGTTATAGCGAATATGGTTCCTTTTTTTCTTGAGACCTTTAAAAAGAGGTATGCTGAGATTATTAGGGAGATTACGATTAGGACTTCGGGTTCGAAGATTGTTGAGACGATTTTTGAGAATATTGTTAGGGGTTGGTTTTCGATTTGGGTCATTAGAGCGTTTGTGGCTGTGTCAATTGTCATGTTGGAATTAGTTTATGTAAATATTTAAAATGTTTGGATTGCTTTGGTTGTTATGGCTAAGATTGTTTTGATTTCTTGTGTTAGTATGAAACTTAATCATGAGTCTGCTGCTCGAGATTTGTATGTGAGTCCACTTTTTTGTAAGAATCTTCGATATGCCGAGATGCTGAATCCTGATAAAATTTTTATCTTATCGGCTAAATATGAATTACTTGGGCTTAATGATATTGTTGAGCCTTACAATAAAACTTTGAATACCATGTCTTTGGAGGAAAATAAAAAATGGGCAGATTTGGTTTTGAATCAGTTGAAAGAGTTTTCAGATTTTGAGAATGATGATTTTGTTTTTTTGGCTGGCAATAATTATAGAAGATTTTTGATTCCGCATCTCAAGAATTATTCTGTGCCAATGGAAGGTTTGGGTATTGGAAAGCAGCTTCAATGGTTAACTAAAAAAATTAAGGGTGGGAATTGTAGGGTGCTTCATAGATTGTTTGATAAAATGGAAAAACACTCATTTCCTTTTGATGAAGGTGGTATCCCAAAAAATGGGATTTATGTTTTATTTGAAAAGGGTGAAATGGGACATTCTGGGAATAGGGTTGTTCGCGTTGGTACACATACTGGAGTTGATCAACTTAGGTCTAGGTTGTTTCAGCATTTTTTGAATGAGAATAAAGATAGAAGTATTTTTAGAAAAAATATCGGAAGAGCTTTGTTAAATAAGAGGGGAGATTCTTTTCTCGATAGCTGGGAGTTGGATTTGACTACCCTTGAGGCTAAGGAAAAATATAGCAAAGAAATTGATTTTAAAAAACAGAAAGAAACTGAGGGGCAAGTGACTAGGTATATTCAAGATAATTTTTCTTTTGTGGTCTTTCCCGTTGGGGATAAGGTTCGGAGACTTGAGATTGAATCTAAGATTATATCTACGGTTTCTAATTGCAAAGAATGTTTTCCTTCTGCTGAATGGTTGGGGAATTTTTCTCCTAAAGATAAAATTAAGAAAAGTGGGCTTTGGTTGGTTAATGAACTTTGGAAAGAGGGTTTGAGTGATGATAATTTGAAAGAATTAGAAAACTTAATATCTGTGGAATAAAATAAGCCCGTTACTATCTCGAATGTATATTGTGTCGCCGTCGGTGTTCCAAATGTGAGAGAATGTTTCTATATATTGTGAGTTGGGTTGTATTGTTGCTTGGTAGATGTGATTTGCATCGTCTTTGTATGTGATTTCTAAAATAATATTGCAGTTATTTTTGAGGGTTAAGGATTCTGGTTCGTCTGTTTTGAATTCTATGATTTCTATGCAGTTTTCGTTAGGTGATTTTTGCCAGAGGTTTAGTTGATTTGTTCTTGCGAATTCTTCGGCTTTTTTGAGGGCTTCGTAGTGATGGTCTTTTTCATAGTAGTATAAATTTCCTAATCCTTCTTTCAAAATTGCCTCGTTGATGTTTTGATTGTTTAGGAAAATGTAGGCTAAGGTTCTGCCATATTTGTCATGACCTGTTTTTTCGATTGAGATTTTGTTATTTTGAATTGTTTTATTAAGGAACTGTTTTGCCTCTTTGTAGAATTGCTTTGATCTTTCTGGGGTATTGATTCCTTCGAGTCTTAGGATTTCTCCGGATTCTAATTTTATCGTATCTCCATCTGTTATGTGTTGGACGTATGATGTTTGGAGTGATTTTGATGAGGCTATTTGGTAGTAGAAGATGCCTGATGTTATGAAAAGGATGATTAGGATCGTGGGTTTGAAGTTCATGGTTGTTTTAGGACAGTAAGGTTTAAAAGTGTAATTTTTGTTGATGTCATATGAGTAAAGTAAGGATTAAATTACAGAGTGTCGATATCGATAAATTGAATGAAGTTATCGATAGGATAAAGACGATAGCTAGTGGAGCTGGAATGCCAATAAGTGGTCCGATTCCTTTGCCGACTAAGCGATTGAAAGTTACAACTCGAAAGTCTCCTTGTGGGGATGGTACTGCTACTTTTGATAGATATGAAATGAGAATTCACAAGAGAGTAATTGACTTGCCAGCTAATGATAAAATTCTTCATAATATTATGAGAATATCTATTCCTAGAACTGTAAAGATTAAGATCGAAATGGTGGACTGAGGTCAAAAATTTCGTTGGTACAAAATTCTTTGGGAAATTTCTGCAGAAATTTAAATTGTTTAATTCTACGAGATGTGACTATTGGAATTAATATTTATTTGGCTTGTGCGGCTCTATAATTAATTTTATAAAGTGAGTTTTGTGTGATTTTTTATGGAACAAACATGGAGAGTTTATGCTCCGAAAGATAGGGATACTAGTTATGACTGTAAGGCGAATCTTAGGACTATAGTTAGCGTGGCTTTTGTTTTTGGTAGTCCTTTGAGATCTCATCTAAAGGCTGATTGGGGTGATGATATTTATTTGGTGAATGTTGATGATGAGGAAGTTGCTGTTGTTGCTAGGGAGAGGGGGCAGAGGACTCAATCTAAAGGGGTATTTGATGATAGGGAAGAGGGTATATTTTATTGTGTTTCTGATGGGAATGAACGGGCTGTTGAAAGTGCTATTGTGAAAACTTTTATGTAGATTGATTATTGATTGAAATATTTTTCTTGGTTAAGATATCGCAAGAGTTCATTGAATTCTTTTTTGATTTCTGGGAAGTCTTCAAAGTATTTTTCTTTGTGTTTCCTTATGAATTCTTCTGTCCAGTTTGTCCATTTTTCTTTGTGGTCTAAACCTTGAATTAAGGGATCTAATTTGTCTATTGCTGTTGCGAATTTTGCTTCTGGTGTTTTTCTTTCTCGGTATTCCTTGTGTAATTCTGAAATTTTAGTGGATTGAGTTTTTGGTAATTCTTTTAGAAAGTTTAGGTTGGGGGTGGTTTCGGAGTTTTCGTTTTTGATGTTTGGGTGTAGTGGCGTATCTCCGATTTCAATTTCTTCTATGTCGTGGTAGATTAGGAGGTCGTAGACTTTTTGTTTATTTAATTTTGTTAATATTTTTGAGAGGAAGTAATCTGCTAGAATTAGGCAGCTCCAAGAATGTTCTGCGACGCTTTCTTTTCTGTTGCCGTTTGTGCTTAGTCTGTCGATTCTTTTGAGTTCGTATAATTTTGAAAGTTCGATGAGTTTTGTCATGTTATATTAAATATTTTGATGTTTAAGAATTCTTTGAATGCTTAATTTTTTAAAGTGATTTTTGTGTGTCCCATTAAGCCCACGTCGCATAACGGTATTGCACAAGACTGGAACTCTTGACCCTTCGGGGTGCCCAGGTTCGACTCCTGGTGTGGGCGTTTATTCTAATTTACTTAGATTGAATTGGTGTGGTGATAGCTAGATGCGTAAACTAGATAAATCTGGATTATTTTTATTTGACATGGGTATTTTTAAATTTTTTAGAAATAGGAAAGCTATTTCGTCAGAAGTGAAAGTTGAGGATATTAGTTTTAGCGATATTGAAGACTGGATTAAGAAAAAGGTAGAAATACTTTTGCGAAATGAGACAGAGACGCTTAGGAAAGCTGAGGATAAATTGAAGGAATTTTATATTTCTGTTGAATCTAAGCTGGAAGGGTTGGAGAAAATTGATCTTAAATCTAAGAAAGAACACGAGCGGACGAAAATTTTGGTTAGACAGGGTTTGAATAATTATGTTAATTCGGTTCGTGTTTTATTGAGAGACTTGAATGGACTCGATAAGAACAATTTGGAAAATTTTGCTCGGGAACTTAATAAGATGTTCATGCATTTTGAAAAGACTAGTGCTGTATTTTATGGACGGGCTACTTATTTGATTGGGGATGAGATGGCAGCTGTTCGGAATGAAATTCGAATTTTTTATAATGGAATGCTTAAGGAGATTGGTGAATCGTTGATTAATGATTTGAAAAGGACTGATAAGATTAAATTAAAACTTGAGAAGATTAATAATAATAATTTTATGGAAATTGAGAAAGGGATTATGGTGAGGAATGAGAAAATTGATGAGGCTATGAATAAAGAAAAGGGATTGAGGGGTGAGATTGAGGAAATTTTGAATAGTTCGGAACATGCTTTGAGATTAAAGGTTAGAGAGAATATTGAAAAGTTTGAGGTTGGGTTAGATGGGGAAGTCGGTCGGTTGAAGGAACTCATTGATTTTAAAAAATTAACAACCCTTACTCATTCAAACGAAAGGGAACTTAAGACTGTTAAAGATTATAGGGCGCATTTTGTTTCAGAATTTTTTGAAGATAATGGAGAAAGATTGCTTGCTTTATTAGTGAGTTGCAATATGAAAAGTTCTGAAATTAATAATCAGGTTGATTTGATTAAGAAAAAAAGACTTGAGTTAGATGAGAAACGTAAGAAAGTTGGAGTTGATTATACCGTCGTTAAATTGAAGGAGATTGACGGAACTGTGAAAGAACGAGAAATTATTGAGTTGGAGAATATCAAAGAGGATCGTCGTTTGGAGGATTTAAAATTGAAGATGAAGGGGCTAAAGAATGAGGTTATTGAATTAGTTGAAGAGTTTGGTGGAATTAAGATCGTTTCAATACCAAGCTGATTTTTATTTGAAACTTTTACTTATTCCTTCTTTCCAGAATGATGGGAGCGGGTTTGCTATGAATCCTCTGAACTTGCTTGAATAAATGTGAGTTATTCCTTTATGTTCTTTGAATTTTTCAAAATGTTCGTTTGTTGATTCGTAAATTTTTTGGATTATTTTTCTTTCGAATTCTTTTTGTAGAAGTGAGGAGGGTTTTAGCGCTAGGAAGTCGGCTTGTCTTAGAATGTTTACTTCGAGGTTTGAGGAGTTTTGTGAAATAAATATTATGCTGATGTTTTTGTGTCGCGCTACCATTATTAATTGGCTTAGTAGTTTGTTTGCGTTGCTCATTGAACTTCTTGAATTGAACAGGACTCCTCCTTCGTCAATTAAGACCATTGAGTTGTTTTTGATTTTTTCTATGTCTGAGACGACGTTTATCCATGAGGGCATTTCTTCTTCTTTGAATCCTATTGCGAAACATTCTTTTTTGTGTCTTGAGTGGAAATTTTCTAGAAATTTTATTCCGAATGCGGTTTTACCTGATCCTCTTGCTCCTAAGATTATTCCTATTTGACTGTCGGATTTTGAAACGTGGTCTATCCACTTGAAGTAGTCGCCTTCTATTATATGGATGATTTTGAATTCTTCGTGTTTTGGTTTAATGGCATTTCTTTTTACTTTTACCTTTTCTACCTTGCTTTTTTCTGATATTTTTTTACCGAGTTTGTATGAACCTTTGACGTAATAGTATGGTAGTTTTACTATGAAAAGTAGGCTTTTGCCTAGATATTTTAGAAATTTTGAGTCTTCTTTTTTCTTCTTTTTTGCCATACTTAAGTTAATGTTGGTTTGGATTATAAATTTATGTTTACATTTTGATGTAGTTAGATTTAAAATAGTTAGATTTGTTAAGTTTTAGTAAGCCGCATCGTATTGGGCCCACATCGTATAATGGTATTGCACCGGTCTAGAAAACCGGGCCTGAAAGGGCATCCCCGTTCGATTCGGGGTGTGGGCGTTCCCTTATTCTAATGGTCGCGAGATGAAATTGTATATCATTAATTTTATATATTCTAATTATTTGTTTAGAGTATGAATAAAGAAAATTTAGAACTGGCTGAAGAGCATGTCAAGTTAGCTGGAGAGCTTGTGACGAAAGAAGCGCAAGAATCCGACGGCGATGAGAAGAAGATTTTGACTGATGCTGCTTTCTCGCTTGAAAAGGCTGAGGCTGATTTAGAAGAGAGTACCGATTAGAATTCCATTTCAATTCGTAGTTCTGTTAGCGCGTTGAGATATTTCCCTATCATTCTTAGATGGTGGAATATTTCTTTTTCGTCTTCGTTTGCTTTTTGGTATAGCTCGGCTGCTTCTAAGAAAATTTCTTTATCAATATTCGAGATTTTATTGACTTTTTCTGGGTCGAATTTGTAAAATAAATCGTAATAAATGTTGAAGGTGTCGCTTGTTGCCTTGGCTAGCTTTTTTATGTTGGTGAATTTTTCATTTGGGAAATCTCGTAATAGGTGGAATGATATGTTTTTGAATTCGTCTCCGATAAGTTCTAGTAGCCATAGGGTTGAAAATAATAATTCGGATTTTCTTAATTCTTGGTTGCTTGTTTTGTTTAGGATTCGAATGCAATAATCGTGGAATTTGTCTAGGTTGACGTCGACGTTGTGTATATTTATTAGGTTGCTGGAGTTATTTTTGTTTATGGCCCCCAGGGTCTCTTCTGTCATTTGTTGAATCAATAAGAAGACTCGTCTTAAGGAATTGTCAAATTCTTTGCTTGTTGTTTCGCCCATTTCTTTTATTAAAATGAAATCTTTTCCGTGCTCAACGATTTCAAAGCCGATAAATCGGTCTACGAATCCTTGCAAAGCGCCTAGGACATTTTTCTTTTCTCTTTGTTTTTTATATCTTAGGTCGAGTTTGTGGGTTGTGAAAAATTTATAGGGGTCGTCAAATGTTTGTTTTGGATCAAATTTAACTAGGACTTCGTCGTAACCTTCTCGGTAAACGGCCATGAAATATTTCCAAATGGTTGGGATATCCATACCTTCTATGTTGAATTCGGCTTTTTTCCTTTCGCTGGTTTTTTCTGTTGTAATAAAAAGTCCGTTATCTTTTTCGATTAAATCTATTTCTTTTCCTGGCATTAAATTAAATTTTTTACTCCAGTTGCTGGGAAGAGTTATTGTTAATGTGTTGTGTCCTTGTTTGATTATTTTTCTTTTCATCTTATTATTTATAGAGAAAAATATATTTAAATGTTTTTCAATATATACACTAGTGAAGATAGGGTTATATATATTGGGTAGAGAATATATTGGAAATTATTAAGTGAGAATTTTGGTTGATTTTTTTATGGAAACTAGAGAAGTCCGAGGCTGAAATGACGTGTGAGAGGTTGAAAGAATTAATGGAATATGAGTTGCCTCATTACCAAGAGCAACTTAGGGAAAGGGGGGTTTATTTTGATTGGCTAACTAAGTATGATGTTTGGGATTATTTAGTTGAGAGAGATTTCCAGAAGAGATATTTTAGAGAGTGGGCTGCGAACGAAAAGCGAGAATTTTGTGGTGGGTGTGATGCTAATGGTAGTTGTGATATTCGATGATTAGTCTAGGTTTGCGTTTATGACTCTAACATCTGGTGACCATAGTGAAACTTTGTCGCCTTTGAACCTTACTCCTCTTGCTACTTTTTGGACTAGTTCTCTTCTGGCTTTGTCCATATAGAATTCCATGAATTTTTCTGGTTGTTCTTGTTTTAGGATTTTCCAGAATAGTCCTTGGATGTTTGGGTAGGGAAATTTTGTGACGACGATTGAATTGCATTTTTCTCCGGCGAAGTCCACTCCCCTTGAACATTTCGTTGTGAAGAGAATGTCTTCTTCGCCTGATGTGAATTCGTCGATGTTTGTGTTACCTCGGGATTGGATATCTCTTAATCTTTCTTGAGTTATTAGGTTGTCGAATTTTAGTCTTGCATTTTCTTCTTCGGTTGGGAGATCTTTGAATGCTGAGACATGGACTAGCGTTGGGGGCTTTGCATTTGCCATACACAAATCTAATATTTTTAGATACATGTTTCTTGTGATTGTCCCATTTTTGTAGTTTGAGAAGCTACAGTTTCTTTCGAGGCCTGTTCGTTGTTTGTAGATTTTCCCTGGGTTTTTTGTTTCGGCTTCAACTACTTTGAAGCTATCTAGGCCGAAGATGTCTTTTAGGACTTGCTCTGAATGTAATGTTCCTGACATCATAACTAGGACGTTGTTTTGGTCTACTAGTTCTTGGAGTTTTTGGGCGAGGTTGATTGAGACTAGGCTGACCATAATGGTGTCTTCGGATTTTTTTGAGAAGAATCCTTTTTGGTTTTTGTCTTTTTCTATTTTGTCGATTGCGATGTATGTTTCGTCTAGGAGGTTTTCGAATATTCTGGCAATCTCTACGATGCTATTGTAATAGTTGAGTTCTTCGTCTTCGGCGAGGTTTGGATTTTCAAGGACTGTTTCTATTAGTTTTATAATTGGGGAAGATTTTATTTTTTGAATGTCAACTATTGGTGGGGAGAAAAGCATGTCGTTTATTTCATGAATTAGTTCTTTGACTTTGGTTCGTTTTTCTTGGTCTTTTGGGACTAGGCTTGAGAGGGCAGAGTGGAGTCGGTTTAGGTTGATTTTTCTTTCGTTAGCGAAGCTGTCTAAGAATTCGTCGCATTCGTCGATTATTTCTAGGTCTGTTTTTGGCTTTCGTCCCATTTGGGTTTCGATTTGATATTTCATTGAGTTGAAGATTAGGACATCAGCGTCTTTGTAGGATTTGTATTGGTCATAATATCCGCAGCCAGTTTTTCTGCAGAATAAGGCGTATTCTTTTCCGCAGATTGCTTCGTATTTTTTCTTGTTGGTTTCTGGGAGACCTTTTGGATTTACTTCTGCGGGCATTAATGGAGCCCAGTATGGACAGGCTGGTGCGATATTCATTCTTTTGACGTCGGAGGCTGTGGAAAAATCTCCTTTTTCTACTTCTGGGTTCATGTCGACGTATTTTAGAAGTTGTTCTGTATTTTTGTCTCGGATTTCAATTGTACAAGGGAGTTCTGGGTCGTCGGCTCTTTCTCCGCTGAACGGACATCTGAAATTATTTCTGCCTTTGATGACTGCGATATTTAGAGGCTTTTTGTCTTTGAGGATGAATTGTTTTTTTGTGTAGTCTGTTTCGTATTGTTCTTGGAGGGATTTTATTGGGACGACTATGGAAGTTTTTTTGAAATGTCTTGCGAGGTTTAGGGCGATTGCGCTTTTCCCAGAGCCGCAAACTCCTTTGATGAAGATGATTTTGTTGCCGTCATTAATTGCGTCTAGGATTTCTTTGACTATGTCTGCTTGGGTTTTTCCGTTTGAGAAAGTTAGGGGCGGAAGTTCTTCGCTTGAGCTACTGAATAAATTTGCCCCATCGCCTGAATCGTCCTCGGTTTTTTTATATAATGACCACATATTATGCCTCTTTAGGATTAGAAATCGGGGTGATGGTTTAAAGGCTTTGTTGTAACTGAAGATACTTATTAATCATATAAAAATTTATATATATTTATGCTTGTGAATTGTTATGGATGGAGTTTTAGAGAAGCAGGTTTTGTTTGATGGTGGAGAATGCCCAAAAAAATGGGTGGAGTATGGGGGTGCACCTGGGCAAATCCCGGATGAATTTGTTGAAAGTTGTAGGATGGGTGCGGCGAATTTACATGTATTTAGAATGGGCTGGTATCGTGAGTGTTTTTCATGTGGCTATAAAATAGGCTGTCAAGAACGTGCTTGCAATACTGGAGAACAGGGCGAAGGCTGTTGAGAGTTGGTGTGTTATTTTATTGTGGTATATATATAGGTGGTTGATTTTTAGTGAATCGTCTAAATCTTTTTTGGCTTTTATCGACGGTGATGTTGTTTTCTTTATCCTTGAGTAAAATATTTTATCCGAATTTTCTTGAAAGTTACAGGTACTAATGTTTAGTGATGAAAAACTGGCGAAAGTGTTAAATAGATATATGTTTTTAGTTGGATATGAAATCGGAAAAAACATGTATTAGTTTGGTGGTTTTCTCGTTGCTATTATTGACTTTTGGTTTTAGTTTTGTTAGTGCTGTTCCGATTAGTACAACTTCTCATGATTCAAATCCTGAAATAAACCCCGAGTGGTCTACAGCTGGTATTCCTGTTGATTATACAGTTACTATTTGTAATTTGCTTGGTGGTGGTGGTGATTCTATAGATGAAGTTAGAATATATCAGAGTTCTGGATACACTATTATTAGTGCTGATGAGAAGGATAATTGGTTTAAATCTGCATGGAATCCAATATAGGAGTTTTACCAATATACAGCTAATGGTCCAATCTATTATATTGATGAAGATGAATGCACTGATTTTACCTTTACCGCTCAGACACCTGATGAGGCTGCTTGTTCTGTTGAATGGAAATTTGAGACTAGAGATTTAAATAATGTTTGGAAAGAGATAACTGACACCACAAGTGTTGACAAGCTTAAGCCGTCTCTTGTTAAAACGGTAACTGGTTCACAAATGCTTAATGGACTGAATATTCCTTGTCCTAATGGTCCTGCAGATGGAGAGGAGTGCTGGATACGTCAAAGTACTGATATTGAAGTAGCTGTTAGTGATCAAGGTGTATGTAATCCTCCAAGCGGACTTGATTGGTGTGAGATAACATATATGTTAGATGGAAGTGGACCTAATTTAGTTGTATATGAGGATTTGGATGGAGAATTGACGTGGGGACATACACTCTCTTTTGAAGAGGATTCTTTACATGTGTTAAGTGTTACTTGTATGGACCGAGCTGGTAACTTATTAGAAGATATTGAGGCATTTAGGGTTGATGATACTCCTCCTGAAACCACAAAAACATATGATATTCCTAATTTTGCTCCCTTTGGAGATATAAATAATGGTGCGCCATATCCTCATTATATTGACACAACCACCTCTATTGTTTTAGATGCTATTGATCCTGATCCTACTGGCGAATCATGTAATATTGGTGATGTGACAACTTATTATTTTGACACCATTGTGCCTGATTATCAATGTGAGAATGAGGGCGAGTGTCAGCCTATTTGCAAGCCTCTTCCTTTTTTACCTGTTGGTACATTTGGTGAACCATCTGTAACGCCTTGTAGTTGGGAAACTTATCTTGCTCCTTTTACAAAGGGCGAAGAGTCATGTCATATTTTACAGTTTTATAGTGTTGATGGTATTGGTAATATTGAGAATATGAATCATCAATGTGTATTTGTAGAAGATAAGCCACCTATTGTTAATAAGAACAATGGTGATGCAATTTTTGATTTTGGTGAACCAAATTTTATAACAAGTGTTAATTCAAGGGGGGGGTTTCATTGGATAACATCAGATATGCCCATAACTTTTACTTGTACTGATCAAGAGCCACATCCGTCTGGAAATGAGGAGCTTTGTTTTAAGGTTTCTTATGATTATCCTAATTGGGATTATGTCACTAATGATTATTGTGATGGTGAATTAGAAAATGGATATTGTTGTGTTGATGCGACTCCAAATGACCCTTTTGATTTTTACTTTAATGAAAATGAAGAGTCGATGCATAATTTAGAATATTTCTGTAGGGATGCTCTTGGTCATAAAAGCGATGAACATATTCAATATTATAAGGTTGATGATACTGCTCCTAGTTTGATTGAGAAGACTATCGATGGACCAAGGATTGCATTGCAAGGTGAATGTCCTCCAAGGCCTGGTACAGATGACATTTGTCATATTGATGGTGTGACTACTATTGGTGTTGAAGTAGAAGACGGTGGAGAGATTTGTGCTATTGGTGTTGACGAGTGTAGGTGGAAGTATAGTGTATATAATGAATTTAAAGGATGGTCTCCATACACTGAATGGTATTATACTTTCCCAATAAACTTCCCTGAAGAATCTAAGCATGAGTTAGTGATTGAGTGTTATGATGAATTAGGTAACACAATGGATGATACTGAGATATTTTATGTTGATAAGACTGCGCCTGAGACGACTTTTAGCGTTACTGGTCCACAAATTCCTGATCCAATATTGGAGAGTTCTGATTATCCAAGGTATGTTGATACTGTTTCAAGGATAGTATTAAGTGCGACTGATGATATTGGACCTCATGATTCTGGTGTAGATGAAACTTATTATAGAGTTACTCAAGTTGATGAACAATATTGTGAATCTGCTGCATCGGGATGTAGTGCTGCTCAAGGTGATGGTGTTTTGGGCGGATGGGCAACTTATTCTGTGCCGTTTGGAATTGATGAGTCTTGTCATTTGATTGAGTATTATAGTGTTGATAATGTTGATAAGATTGAAGATACTGAGAAGCAATGTGTGTTTTCTGACCATACAGCGCCTTTAATTGAGAAAGAATTTGTGGGTTCACAGATTCCAAATCCTGCAATTGATTACCCATATCCTCATTACATTAATTCAGACACTATGGTTTATATAGTTGCAACGGATCCAGAGCCACATCCGTCTGGAATGAATAACGTTAAGTATAAAGTTACTTTGGTTGGAAATGATGCTTGTATGTCTGAGAATGTTTGTGAACTGACTGAAGGAAGTGGAGAGTTTATACCTATTAATGGAGGAGAAGTGAGATTTCCAATATTGGAGGATTCTTGTCACTTGATTGAGATAGAGGCTGAAGATAATGTTGGTAAAAAATCTGCGCATAAACAATGTGTCTTTGTTGATAATCAAAAACCCTTAATTGAAAGAGAAATAATTGGTCCTAAGATTGGAGATTGTGCGCAGGGGCATATTGATGATTGTTATATTGACGGCGTTACAACTATTGAAGTAACCGTAACAGATCCAGAGCCACATCCAGTTAATGGAGTAACTTGTGAGTGGGATTATGATGTTTTGGGTGGAGAAAAAACAGGAACGGGAGATAGTGGATTAACGTCTCCTTTTATTATAAGTTTCCCCGAAGAATCAGAGCATTTGCTGACAATTATATGTAGGGATGATTTAGGAAATGAAGTTGTTTATGATGAAACATTATTGGTTGATAAGACTGCTCCTGGAATTAATAAGTATTATGGACAACCAAGGTATTATTCTGATATAGCTAATGATAATTTGTGTTATAAGGATGGTGATAATCGGTGGAATTGTTACGAGAGTTTGGCTCCTGCATTATCTGATATAGGTTATACAGAACTTCCAAGAGGGAATATAATGTATTCGACTGAGGGACCTTTGTTGGAGATAAGTGTTCAAATGTCTGGGCTTAAAGCTAATACAGATTATCAATTGACACTTAATGGAAGAGATGGTAATGATGGTAACTCTGAATTAGGAAATAATTGTGATAATCCAAACGGACCAAAAGCAGGATATGTTCATGCTTGGGAGTGTGGAACTTGGGCTGGAGGTACAGGACAAGAAGGATTTTGGAACTTTGATATGACGGCGACTTCTGATAATGAAGGTAATTATGAATCAACTTATTATTTAGAAATGCCTGATGGTCATTATGGAATAGGACCAACTCATAATTTTGGAGTAGGATTTATTGTGAAAGAAGCGGCAGATGTTCCTGGTGGTAGTAATTATCCACCAATTCTTATGGAATATTCTGGTCTTGACTGGATGGTTGGGCCGTATAGTTATCCAATGTGGATTAATTCAAATACTCCAATATTTGGTGAAGTAACTGATGATGGTCCTCATAAGTCTGGAGTAAGTGTGGTTAAGTATAGAACTACGAGAGTGGATGACGAATATTGTTGGAATGATGATGATAATTACGATTGTGAAGATGCGGTTGTAGATGGAGATTGGACAACTGTTGATTCTAATGATTA
>Ga0222638_1000542_pt1 | contig 13239 bp, 8 predicted proteins | sample AntAcemetagen183_FD_181153 | JGI IMG/M metagenome (GOLD analysis project Ga0222638, IMG submission 181153) | Saline water microbial communities from Ace Lake, Antarctica - #183 | ecosystem: Environmental > Aquatic > Non-marine Saline and Alkaline > Saline | place: Antarctica: Ace Lake | collected...
TCCGATCTATGCTTGACTAACCTTTCATAATGAGGGTTTGGCTCTGTGCTGTCCAGATATACCCTCACGATTTCATCCTCAAGTGCTTCAGTGGTATCGCGTTGGTTAGCATATTGAGTAAAGAAACTGACAATTACCCAGTCTTTATTTCCTGGATAGTCTATGTGCCGGGCCGAGATGTGATAACCAAGCCAAGGCTCTTTAACCAATGCGACTACATTCCCATCTGGAACAGAGACCTTCTTGACTTTGCCGTCATTACGGTGTTGATACACTATCCATTGAATCCCGTTGCTATCCATAATTATATCACTGTGTGTGCCCCCTTCACCGGTGGGTTCCAGATTCCTTATAAAGGTTCCGGTGGCAGCATTATAGCATGGGAATCCACCAGTTTTTACTATCAAGTACTTTCCATCCGATGAGATAATAACTTCCCTATCCCAGGCAGAGGGAATAACAGCTCCTAATGTGTCTGTTGCTTTATCATACCTGGCGCTTCCGTATCCCCCGACAATTAATTCACCTCCGACAACGAAGTAGCGTCCATTATTAGAACTGATTTTCTGTATGCTGCTTTGAAGATAATTAAATGTTGCACTGAAATCCTTTACCACAGATTTCGTTTTTGTGCTTGCAGTGTATTTCATCATTACCGCACCCTTAAAATAATAAAGCACATCGTCATCATCAGTTGCCCAGGTAAATGTTCCCGTTCCGATCCCTATATCAAGGTCATAAGGGACAGGATTTGCCGGTTTATCATTAATCTGATAGATATCAACTTGTTCTGACTTTCCGCTTTCCTGAGTAATAAGTGCAACATAAGTATTGTCCTTGGAAAATGCCAACATATCACTATAAACATGATGGCCCTTGCCATTTAAAGATGAGAAATCTTTGAGAAGTATAATCTTTCCACAAAGATCGGGATCAGTCCACCATACGCCTTCCGGAGGTCTGGCAGGCATGGTTTCGATAACAGGATCAGAACTTGTTGCCAAGGAACTGCAATCTGATGCTGCCTTGAGATCAAGGGTGGTTGCACTCACAGCCGATGACTGACCTGATGAATTTCCAGCATAATCATATGCAGCTACGGTGTAAGTGTATTGAGTGGTTGGACTAAGACTTATATCTGAGTACGAGTTTACAGTAGAAGTGCCGATTTGCTTTCCATCCCTGTTTATTTTGTATCGGGCTATTCCAACATTGTCTGTCGATGCTCTCCATGAAAGGTTTATCTGGTCGGCTGATGTTACCGTAGCCTGAAGATTGGTTGGAATTGAGGGCGGTTGATTATCAGAAGACGAGGCTTGGGAATACCGGAAGACTTCAACTGTTGACCCGCTGGATTGATTGGGAAAATGTACAATCAGGTCATTAGTTTCATCATATGCAATGAAATTATAAGCGGTATTAGTGCTATCCCAATAAGTTGCGGGGACTAAAGGATCTAGTTCGGTCCATGTTTGATCATTTGGATTATATACCCATGTCTCACCATTGTGCAGGCCAACCATTATATAAACATCATATAAAGGATGATACACAATTTTTCCCACAGGTACAGGCCCTGTACCACCTTCTTTTTGTGTTCCTGTGGGATTCATAGAGATAATTGTTTCTGTTTCTGTGGCCGGATCGAATGATAATAACTTCGGAATATTATCACCATATCGATCACTTCCCCAAAAAATAATTTGATTACGCTTCGTATCAACTGTTGAAGTTGATCCAAATATATTAGTCAAGCCTCCGCTTAACAACGACCATGTGTAATTTGACAAATCAAATTTATAAACTTTGGACGTAAATCTAAAATAGAGATAATTATATCCCGGAACATAATTTAGATTCCCTTCAAATAATTGACCTCCTTCCCAGGCAGGTAATTTGTCAGCAACTTTGGTCCATGACTTCATTTGGAAAGAGTATTTCCACGTATCATTCAAGTCGAGTACCGGATCTCCATCACCTCTTGAGTTCGCACCGCCAACTATATAGACAGCATCCTCAGAAGGAACATAAGCAAACTGTCCGTATGTGTGCTTGTTTGCAGGGGTAGGATCAATAGTATTTTCAGGAAGAGGTCTATCACCCCCATAGTTGTCGTAATCCCAATTACTGATTTTTAAGCCAGTCAATGTTTTTGTATTAAGGTCAAACGAATAAAGGCAGTTTGCATAAAGTGTATAACCTCTTGGGTCATCATTTGCGTCCCTATAACCTTCATAGAATAAAACAGATTGTGAAGAATTTCTGTAAACCATACTATTAAAACCTCTTGCCTCGTAACGACCGTTAAAATCAGGAGGATAAATAGTATTACTTGGAGTTATTTTAACCCAAGTATTTGCAGGAATATCACTTGCAGAAACATTGATGTGAAATAAAATTGATATAGAAAGTAAAATCAAAGTCTTCGAACTTATTTGTTTGTATCTAAATTTGTACATTGTGTACACCTCACTACATATTTTTTAACTCAAAACAATAAAAACTGAAATACAATATGCAAAAATCATGCAAGATTTAAATTTTAATTTAATAATTAGCATATCATTAAATTACAATTAGTTAATTTAAATGCCCAAATGTCAGACAATACGTTTTGTGACAAAATTTGACAATAATTGTGACATATTTTGACAGGAATTACGATCCTCTTAGCTACAAGCCATCTCAAAAATGCAGATTACGTTCAAGAACAAGTTGAGCGGTGCGAAACCCGACATTCGGGTGTACGAGCCGATGAAAAAGAGGAGCATACATGAAATCTCTGCACACTCCCTTTAAAAAGGCTCAAAATGAACCTTCCTTTCTGAAATTATGCTTTAAAAACTCATAAAAATCGCTCTTAAAATAGACTGAATTTATTGATTATACTCGATTATTTAATTATTTTACCCCATATTCTTCTTAAATTTTCCTTCTGGGGAGGAGAATATTGGCTTTAAAAATATCGAGTCTAAAATCGGAATTGCTCAACTATTTACTATACTTTCAATGCGTTAGCTTGAAGAAGCGCTTCCTTGTAAGGGCTGCTCTTAAGGTCAATTACCCAGAAGCAAGAAAGAAGAAATCTTTCTTGTGTATAAAAAAAAATTCAATCAGTTTGTTTATGGTTTCTGCCGGAATTCTGTTCGCTCAACGGAACCCATTCCAAAACCCCACTCATTACTGCAAGGTGAAAGGAGGATTCGGGGAAAGGGAGATCCAAAATATTTGCTCTCACGATTGTTATGTTGTCCCTTTGTTCTTGCTGGAATCGCATCTGCATAAAATCTATTCTTTCAACGACTGGCTCTACAGCCACAATGTGGCGGTAGTCGTAGGACAATGCCTCAGAGAGTACCCCACTCCCGGCACCTACGTCCAGAATAATACTGTTCTTATCTATGTCTAACAAGAGGTGCCAAAAGCTCTTTCGGAGGCTACTAATCATGCCATAGGCCGTTCGAACTTCAGGTATTTTGCTATGCTCAAAAATTGTTCTCCAATACTTCGTCTTCATCTGTCTGTTGATTTCCACCATGTTTTCATGGGAAACTTCACCCCAATAAGGTGCGCTTTCAATAAAGTGAGGAATGTTATTGACTATAGGCCAAGAGCTGTTGCAGTCGGCACAGATTATTTTGTCATTCTCTGAAATGAGCTGGCTTTTGCAATGCAGACATTGGAATTTTATTCTAGTCATAAAATCTATCCTCGAAATGGTATAGTAAAAACGGACACTCCGAAAAGCATGTTATAATAAGGTACTCCCCATCGTCAAAACAAAAAACAGGGTTTTTTAAGGTGCACTTTTGAGCTAAAAACGAAAACAATTTTCAAGGCAATTCAAAATTGATGCCGTGGACCGGTAACCGAACAGGGCTATAAGGTATCAGAAGCTGCCCGGAACCTTGGCATCTACCATAGTTCTCTGAGACGTTGGAAAAAGCAGCTTGAAACCAACGGCAACCAGGCTTTCCCGGTCAAAGGGCATATGAGCCATTAAAAAGGAGAATAAGACCGGCTCCGCCAATAGGTTAAAAAGCTGCGATTGGAACGAGAAACCTTAAAAAAGGCAGCGGCCTTCTTTGCCAACGATTCGGAATAAAATTCGACTTTATCCAGCAGCAATAGAAGGCCTATCCCGTAACCGTTTTGTCCCGTGTTATGAGATTCTGCCGGAGCGGATATTACAAATACCTTAAAACAGGGCATGAGAATAAGAGAGCTTCGCATAACCTACAAGATTTTTAGTGGCCAAGCCCAAGACCATCCTTTAAAACTCTGCGCAACCCTAATCTATATAATATTTCGTTAAAAATCCATAAATATGTTGTTTAGTTAATGTCATTGGCTTTCCACTCATTATCCCACTCTCGAACCTTCTTGTACCATTTGGCCTGTGGGTATCGTCGACAATTCTCTCCGTACCATGGCTTTCAAAATTATTACTGCGGCAATAAGCTGGTAGATTAAGTCAAAATAGGCAAGTCCCAAAAAAGCACCCCCAATACAATAGGCAACGATGCTCATTTTCAGCATGTCACTATAGCTTTTGATCCAACTTAATGACTCAAACTCTTCGGCGATTTTTTTCACTCTTATCAAGCTAAAATATGAGGATGAAAGCAACGCTAAAAACATAATTAGGCCCGGATACCCTTGTTCGGCAAGCATTTCAAAATATATGCTATGTGAATCATGGACATCATCAGGCTCCGGAGCGTATTCCTTAAAGAGCCTTCGTGAAAATACTTTAAAACCTCCACCTAAAATTGGCCGGTCATTTACAATATTGTAAGCAAAATACCACGCATTGATGCGCCCCATAGCAGAGGGGTCTTCTTGATAAGTTGAAATGGTTCCCATTCTATCGAACCATTTTTGAGGTATAAATTGTATCGAAGTTATTCCGATAACGATAATTAATACAATCGAAAGCAGTTTTTTCTTGGAAACAACTAAAACAAAAAATATTGTTAGGGCGACTAAACTCAGCAACGCCCCTCTCGAGTAAGAAAATATGACGGCACCAATCACCAATGCCGAAATAAAATAAAGAAATCGTCTTAACCAAATGTGTTTTTCTTCTTTTGCAAAGAATATAAGGATTGGAATCACCATTAGCTCGGCTAATGCAAGTGCATTGTTGTCCTCAATAAATGAGTTGGGTGGTCCGAAGATGATATATTGGCCTTTTGTAAATATGGAAAAAATGGCACCTTTGACCCCAAAAAAAGCAACGGATATCGCGATAACCCAGAAATATATTCTCAGTTTTTTGGGATCCTGAAAAAGCAATAACGTAACGAAAGTCATTAAAAAAATTTTCCAAACTCTTCCCCACTCATGCAACGCACTGGTTGGTTCCAAAGCAAAATATGTTGTTATCCCAAACCAAAGCAAAAGGAATATCAATATCCACGTTTCCAGTTCGAAGGGAAATTTTTGTTTGTCAGAATAAAACAGTGTCCCGGCCAAAGTTGGAACGGCGATCACGAAAGCCACAGGAAAAGTGCTGGCCTGGTATGCAAACTGATGAGGGTTCATAAGACCGATCCATAACCACATTAAAATTCCAATATAGGGCCTTACAAAACAAAAAGGTGTGCTGCCAAAGATTATTGACAATATGATAAAGTCTCGCATAATTTTCCGTTTATTGTAAAAAATAAGAAAATTTATCTAAGATATTCTTTTTAAAGCAACTCCTTTTGATGATCCGGCATATCGTTCATTTAGATTAGAGAAAATTGTATGCAATTCTTATTTGTATCTTTGGGGATAGTTTTTGATATATACCATGATAGCTTTCAATAAATCGAAATAGGTTTTTGATTTTTTGTATAATTGGCCGTTGTAAACAGTTCTTAAATCTTCAATGGTTAAATTAGAATTCAAAAAACTATTTAATCTGCCAATCGTCTCTTCTGGATGGAGAAGCAAGTCTTCATATAGGATATATAGATATTCTATATTGTGTGTTTTAAAAAAGGTCTTAATGGAATTGTTCACGAGCATATTATAGCTCTTGTTATAATTGTAGGATTGAATCATTCGCCTCAAGGTGGATGAAATCCAGTTTTGAAGAGGATCTCTATTTAATAAAATAAATCTGCAATCATTTAAATTGACCAAATTAGACCAAAATCGAATCGTAAGCCATAAACGTGGGTCCTTCCATACCCACGGCCTATTATCGTTACATTTCTTGATAAAATTTTCGTAAGGTACTTTATCGACTTTTTGATAGAGTGCGCCTATTGAATCAATAACATCTGAATCGAACACCATCGTATAATTACTTTTAAAATCCGATTCTTCAATCAGTCTTAAGTTAAGCTTGATTAGTTCTGTATTTTCGTAGGTATCGTAATCTCTTTTTTTAAATGTGTTTTCACCCAGCCAATACCCGGCTCTAGCAATTAAGCTGGTTAGCACAGAGCTACCAGCCAATCCACTTGTCATGATGATAATGTTTGCATCTTTGCTTGAATCCATTTTCTTATATTTATTCCGGCGCTACTTCTTGCCTTTTGAAAGATTTATAAATATCATAAATATCTGAAAAGATATTATTGAAATAGAATTTCAAGAAAATAAAATAACAAATTACCCCAACCCCAATGCTGCCCACAAGCATCGTCAAATCTCCGTAATCACTTATTGACCTATATGTAACCTGAAACAACATAACGCCAACAGTCATGGCTATTGATCCTATAATGGAAGGAAATAGATTTCGAACATAATCACTAATAGAAAGTTTGATCTCTCTAAAACCATATGTCCACAGAATTAGAGATAGGAAAGGATATACAATAGCGAAAGCCGCGGCAATGGCATTAATACCATAGCTGCTAACAACTATCATTGTTATGGGTAAGATAATAGCACATATAAGATTAAATCTAAAAAACAGATTTGGCTTCCCTTTTGCTAATAAAATCATAGGAATAATTTGATCAACGGATTTTATCAATCCCACCAAGCACATAAATTGCATCGGAATTTCTATAGATATCCATTTTTCAGTGAGAACCACTTTTATTAACGACTCTGAAGTTACAATTATTCCAGCGATAATTGGGAATGTTATCAAAGAAACAGCTTTTGTTATTTTTAGAAAATATGATCTTAATTCTTCATTATTTCTCTGAAGTTTTGAAAAAGTTGGAAGCGCAACTTGATTAATTATGGCAGTAATTTTCTCAACAGGTAAAGTAGCAATCTGTAAAGCCATCTGATAATATCCTAAACTCTTATCACCAAGTACTTTTCCTATAATTAATATGTCAGAACGATTATGAAAATATCGAAGCATTCTGGAACCAACGACGACAATGCCAAAATTCATAAGACTCTTAAGTCTATTTAGCGAAAAAATGAGTTTTGGACGCCAGGGCAACATATAATAAGATGCTATAGTCAATACGAAATATCTTAAAAGTGCGCCATATACCAAACTCCACACACCATACCCAAGGAATGCCAGAATAACAGATAATACCCCTCCGGAAATGATGGACAGAACTTCGGCGATGGATCGTTTATTAAAATCAAGCTCTTTGGTAAGGAGATTATAGGGTATCGTTTTTATAGAAGCGATGATAAATATTAAGCCCAGCAGTCTTATTATATTGGTTAACTCGATCTGTTTAAAAAAAGTCGCAATAGCAGGTGCAACCATATAGGTGGGGAGATAAAAGAACACCCCCATAAAAAGAGAGAACCAGAAGCATGTGTGAAGGTCTAAAGAGTCCAGATCTTTTTTTTGAATTATGGCAGCCCCCACACCAAGTTCAGTAATGAGATCTAAAAAAGCAATATAAAGCCAGGCCATCGCAATTATTCCGAAATCTGACGGCAATAAAAGGCGCGCCAAAATTATAGTTACAATCCAAGAGAATGCCTGACTGATTATCTTTGCTGAAGATGCCCACAGAATTGCACGTACTGTTTTTTGTTTCAAATTCACTTCAAATAATCCACAAATAATTTTATTGTTATGCCTATTCTTGTTTTAATTATCATCGATCATTATCGGCAGGATGGGTTAATTTTATTGTTTTTTTTTAGGTACGTTAAGCTCTGCCAATTTTCTCTTTAACAACTCCGATTTAGGGGAATACTTTAAACCTCTTTTCAATAATTGACGGGCCTTGACTGGTTCTCCAGCTGAGGTATATAGGTTGCTGAGACGAACATATGCCGGAACAAAATCCGGGCGTAATTTTATTGCAGTTATATAATGTTGAACGGCTTTTACGTTTTCTTCGAGAAGCATGTAAACATCACCTTTTTTGACAAGAATGTTAGGCCGAAGTTTGAATGTTGAATCGGTTCTTTTTAAGATATAATCAAATTCTCCAATTACAGTGTTTAATTGAAATTTTCGCTTTTTTGTATCTTTTATTTTAAATGATGAAAATGTTTTATCAATTCCACGGCAATAGTGGTGCATATGGGACCATCCCGGTCCAATTATTTTCCAGTATCTCTCACTTTGTGGACTTTCAAAATCACCGTCACGGGTATATTTGCAAAATGATGGAAGATATTTAGGATTGGCTTTAATGTAGCCTTTCACCGGCATACGCTTTGTATAATCACTTGCATACAAATCCGCATTATTAAAACTATTGCCAATAATAAAAAGCAACCCTATAGCCATTATACTAAAAGTTCGATTTAGCATTTTAACCTCCTAAACAACGACAATTGCATCATAGCCATAATGATGATATCTCTATCAAATTCCATATTCCACAATTCAGTCTATAGATTATTCATCCCAAACTGATGAGAATTCATATTACCGATCCATAACCACATTAAAATTCTAAATTAGGGCCTTATAAAACAAAAAGGTACACTGCCAAAAATAATCCCTAAAATTAAAATATCTCTCATTTGAAATTAATAAACTCCAGGATCTTTCCGAAAAAATTTATAGCGAAAGGAATTGGATCTTTCTTATTCCAAATTGAATAGACTTTCCGTCTCGCTGGTATTACATGAATAATCTTTGAAATTGATATTTTTCTTTTTCGAATATCATCCTTTATACTGCCTATTAAGCCATCACCTCTTATCCAATATACGTCTTCAGAATTCTGATTGATTTCTATAGGATTGATTCCCAAACAAAGATCCTTATATGCAAGGTAGCTTAAATTTACACCACAGAATGTACCCAAAAAATGCTGGTCCCAGTGTCTAGGGTTTATTTCAATCAATTTATACTCGTGAGAATCTTTGTCAAATTTAAATTCTAACTCAGCTAATCCTTTAAATTTTAGGGCATTCAATAACTTTTTACCCAAAGAAAGAATTTCGTTATTTTTTATGGTCTTATAGATGCAACCAAGGCCTATATCTGGAGGGAATTGGAGAGTTTTTTTAGCCGTAAATGCTCCTAAACATTCTGATTTTCGATTAAAATATGTTCCCATTACAAAATAATTACTGTCTTTACCAGAAACCCACTCTTGTAATAATAAATCCCTCTGATAAACGGCAATGCGTTTATAAAATTTCATCAGATCTTTAAAATTATGAAATATAAATCCTTTCCTATACCCTACGACAGCAGAGGGGCCTGGTAAACGCCATTGATTTGAATATATAGCTTTCGCCACTAAAGGAAACGTAAGGTTATTTTTATTTTTCTCCAATTCTCTTATTGAAGACACTTTTAATGCCCAAGGAGTTGGAATTCCATAATAGGCTGCCGTTTCAGTCAGTCTATATTTATTGAAAATCAAATCGAGTTCTTCATGTGATGGTTGTGGTAGCACAAAATATTTTTCCAGAGTATCTCTATAATTATTTATAAAATTTATATCAAAATCTGAAGTTGGAAATAGTATGCCCTGTCTACTTTCCGACTTGCCAACTGAGATAAGGAAGTCCAACATTTTTTCTGGTTCCTTTTGCAGGTCTGGACCGACCAATCCATCACAATATCGTGAAAAGTTCCCTGGCGCAAAATTATTATTGCTAATTCCCACTACTGGTATGCCATATTTACCTAAATTCCGGGCAATTCCAAGACCTGTACAATACATATTTAGAACAAATGCTTTTGGTATATCCCTTTTCATACTATATACATTCAAATATATTGTTTACTCTAAATGAGGATTTCAAAATCGAGAAAACTCACAAGGTATAATATTTTAGTTTTCCCCTACTTTCTTATATCCGATTATTAATATGATACAGCACTCTTAACGCCCTACACCTGAAGAACCAGCAACTTTGCTCTCATTTAGTGACATCGCTAAAATGAAGGACGTCCTCGTCAAATTCCATATAAGGGTATTCGTTTTATAGACTCTTCATCATTGATTAAAAAATAGGATAAAGAAAGTGCAAACAAATGCAGGTCATGCTCCCATGTTAAGATGCGTTTCCATCGATAATGATCGTCCTTTGAACTGTTTAAGCCATAGCTTGTGGTAACGGCAGCTTTGTATCCGACTTTTTTGAGTAATTCGATAATATCGTCATTGAAATCAGAAGGACGTCCATTCGGATAAGCAAAAAGTCGAACCGGCTGGTTTATACGGTTTCCAATAATCTCCTTTGAAGAAATTATTTCTCTTTTGGCTTCTTCAATGTGAATTTTGGATAGAATGGGATGTGTCATGGTGTGTGATCCTATGGAAATCCCGTTTTTTACCATTTCCTGAATCTGTTCCCAGTTCAGCATCTGATTTGGTTGGGTTTCAGGTTCTTCCACACAAAGAGCGGAGTAAATCTTACTGATCTCCTTCAGTCTGGCTGCTCCAGATAACTTTTTCAGTATTTCAAGGACCTGTACAGCAGTTTTATATTTCTCTTGAAGATTAGGAAAATAAAAAATATTTTCTGATTCCGGCAGTTTTAAATATTGTTTTTCTGTTTTTTCAAATGCATATAATACTTTTTCAAACCATAATGCTGTTCCGTTCTCAATACATCCTACCGTCAAAAATATGGTAGCAGGGATTTTATACTTACGTAAAACAGGAAAAGCATTTGTATAATTATCTTCGTATCCGTCATCAAAGGTAATCGCCATGCATCGTTTCGGCAACTTTCTTTTTTGTTCTAAACGATCCAGAATCTCATCAATTGAAAGAATATTAAAAATGCCTGAGATATACTCCATCTGTCTTTCAAAGACAAAGGTAGGAACCGCATCTATAGTGAAAAGCGAATTATTGCTGTTCACACGATGGTACATCAAAATTGAGAAGCTCTCGTTTTCTTTCAGCCTCACATAATAAAAGGGCTTTCTCTTACTTATTACTAAATATCCTCCGAGTTTAGTCAAGAGTTTCGTCAAACCCAAGTTGTAGCTTGAAGCAGCTATGAGTTTTTTAATACGATATTTTTTCACTGTTATACTTTCTCAATGAATGCGCTTAGCTAAAAAGTTTGTTATTTCTTTTTTTACTGCTTTAATCCAATTCAATGCTGATTCCGGCAAATATCTCTCTATAACCTTTTTCCCCATTCCAATGACGATCGGAATTTTGAAAATCAATATGTTTTTTAATGAAGGGTGCCCAGCAGATATTCGAATACTATTTTTAATATTAGGGCTCCAGGAGAGTTTATGATCGGAAACGCCTCCGAGAAAATCATAGACCTGGACTTTCCTCTCGATACAGTCCTTAATTATGTAACCTCTCAACACATTGCCAGCACCATTTTTGAACCAATTCGGGTCTAATCCTTCTTGCAAAAGAAATATTTTATTCTGATATTCAAAACAGAATTGATGGGCGATATAGTGGTTCTCGAAACTGAGCGAATAAAATCTAAGCCATCCATTCAAGAGAAATAGTTTGGAAATCTCATAATAAAGTTCCCGTTTTTGTTTTGATAGAAACACGCCCTCTTGCCCAACTTGTTGCCAACGCTTTTTATGAAGTTCAAATAATGATTTCAACCGGGGTTTTATGTCATCAATCAGTTCACATCGATCGAAATAAACCTGATATTCTTTCTCTAACCGTTTGGTTAAAGAGCGAATCTTAGTGCGCATCCGAGGCTTTAAAGATTTGATATAATCTTCCCAATTTTCAGGAAGTTTAATATATGTGCAGGGAATCTTCTCCTCATCACGATACCATCTTTTCTGATAAAAGATTTTGCGAAGTATAGAAATATGAGGTGAAGCGTCGGGAATCTCATTCATTATTAGAAGGTCCCATTCACCGTTCTTTTCAATAAGAAAATTTATTACGGATCGTGCAACAAGTTCTTCCTGTCCTTTTAAAGAAATAAAGTCTAAATAATCTGAATCACCAGAGCCGTCACCGAGTAAAATAATGCTTCTGTATGTAAAAAACCTAAATTTTGAAATGTTTTTTTTATAAAAGGGCGCTATACCTACAAGCGCACCTTCTCTTTTAATTAACAAAATAAAAAGTTCTTTTCCCTCACCATATACTTTCCACCAACGACTAAGCCAATCCAAGGTCAAAAAAATTGTATCTGAGCTGCTATTTTGAAGGATAACGCTCCATTCTTCCCACATTCTAAAAAATTCATCTTCCGAATCTACAATTGAAACCTCTGTTTCTACATTTGAACTAATTTTTATTTCTTCGGCTTCCATAAACCCTCATTCTAAAATTTTCAATATCACACTTCTATATATTACTCGTTTTATTAGCTCCACATTTTAAACTGGATGTTAAAGGCCTTAAGTAAAAAAAATGGCTTTACTATTTCTTTGGAATTATTATTTACAAATAACCGTTAATCATTACCTTTCCCAAGGAGGCTTGCTTTTGTAACCCATTTTTTTTGCCTTTTCATAACAATCACGGGCCTTGTCTAAGTTTCTTTTTTTATAATAGCCCAACGACCGATAGAACCTAAGTCTGTCCAATACCCGCTTCCCTTCCGTGGTTTTGGACAGCATCCATCAATAAAGGCAACCTTAAACTGAAAAACCGGTTTTGACAACCATAACTGGCTGAAATTTTTAATAGCAAATAACGAGATTTAGATTATGTTGGACAGCACTGATTCTCCTTAGAAGAATTATCACCTTATTGGCAAACAAAATTAAAGAAATTTTCGAGCCCAGAGTTCCATCATTAAAAAAACCCAAAAGTTACTCCCGTAATAAGACGTTGTATCTAGTTCAAAAGCAGACTTCATTTTGTTAAGAAACTCTAAACGCACAAAATCGGCAATCCTCGGGGTTTGGCTGAATAAGGTGTCGTTAAGCAGTTG
>Ga0222638_1000545_pt1 | contig 13224 bp, 15 predicted proteins | sample AntAcemetagen183_FD_181153 | JGI IMG/M metagenome (GOLD analysis project Ga0222638, IMG submission 181153) | Saline water microbial communities from Ace Lake, Antarctica - #183 | ecosystem: Environmental > Aquatic > Non-marine Saline and Alkaline > Saline | place: Antarctica: Ace Lake...
CTCATGGAGCAGGTTTTGTTGCGGCCCAAATGTATGGTGCATCTGAGATCATCGATCCTGGGCCCTTTGCCGCAGGCTCCATAAAAGTCGCCCTGGAAAAGTATCGGCACATAGGAAACGTCCTCCCTGCCATGGGCTATTACCCAGAACAGGTCCAGGATTTGGAAAAAAGCATCAATCAGGCGGAATGCGATTCAGTGGTGATAGGAACGCCCATCGATATGCGTCGTCTGATCGAGATACAAAAGCCTGCAACTTTGGTCCATTACGAGCTTGCAGACATGAGCGAGCCAACTCTGGGACAGGTCGTGGAGAAGTTTGTTGCAAATCTCGATGAATCGACCCAAGTCTGAACGATCTTCCCATCCCTCTCGACAGGCTTATCTTCTTTTTAGACTCCATCTGAATCCTGAGTTAAACAGCGCACCCCGCAGCAAACTGCGGGGTATGTTCGCGCCGGTCATCAGCTAGTCAAATTCTAGCAAATTCCTCTGCTTGTTGTCCCCTCGCTTCTGGGTTCTTTGTGACCCAACATAATTGCGAATTATGTCCGACATCGCCTTTCTCAGTTCAATCATCTACATAGATGTAACAATTCTTAAGTCGGTTTGGTGACCATCCCAACCGCAGCAAGCTGCGGGGTATTCATTTTAAAATAAGAAAACCTTTTTTGCCGTCATAACCCCTAAATCAAGCCGAGTTAAGGATAGTATTCATCTCCACCGAATGCACCGTCATTTTGAAGCGATATATTGGAGGCAGACCACCTTGGGAGTTCAGCACAGCCAACTATTTCGACTTGTGTGACAACAAATCATTGCAGGCCTTATTTAATATGCTTAATTGTTTTTGAGTATTTTGCAGCCTATCCCATCGGCTAGTATTAGAATTTAAATCTTCTAACAGTAATCTGAGCGGTTCAATATGCTTTCTGAAGCTTAAATCTTCGTCTATTTTCTTAAAAAATTCAGGGTAACTGAGGCATTGTCTATGGTTACCGTTTTGGACCATCATCAGCTCTCCGATTGCCCTTTGTTGAAGTTTGAAAACTTGTCTATCACCAGGGCCATAGTTTGGAGGAAAACTTCCAAGTGCTTGGCTAACGGCTTCGATTGCCGCAAAAAAATCCTGCCTTTCATGCTGTGTTTGGAACAATTCGAAATTAAGATTTTCTTGAAGCATTCTTATCCAACAGAAATATTGAGCAAATAAATATAGCGAACTTTTCAGGAAATAATCATATGAAATCGACCAATTTGTAATATCCTCTTCCAGATAATCTTTATTAAGAGCTAAATATCCTTGATTATCTAAAATGTTTTTCAATCTGGCTTCCAAATCTTGACCTGCCCCTAAAATTGGATTCGCCCAACGAGTTACCTCTTTCCTAATCCGGTCTTTTTTTGCATTTTCTGATTCGATTGTAACAAAAATGTTCTTTTTCTCTATATCAGAAATAACAGTATCTATTATTTCGCGGCGCTTAATATGAAAATAAGTCAAATAGCTTGAGAATACTCCGAATATAGCAGCTAAAGAATAAGCAATCAAAATCCAAGCAATGCTATATTGCGCATATGCATCAGTTAACCAACTAATATGGAATCCTCCTATCCATCCATAATTTGTTATCTAGAGCGATACCAAATAAATATAGTTTTCGGCTTTTTAAGTTCGAAGTTATCAAAGAAATGGCTGTGATTTAGTTCCATCGTTAATCCATTTTTGATCCATGTTGCGTCTCATAGTCAGTTATGTGACTATCAAAAAAATATTAGCGTAGAATGTCACATAACTAATTGCTAACCCTGCGGCTATGCAATATCATTGAAGAACCGGACCATTCGAATTAGGGAATACCCCGTGGCTCTGCAGTGAGATGAGCATATAACCAACAAACAATTGCTGTGTTCACATTTTCTGGGATAATTTTATGCGGCTGAGTTAAACAGCGCACCCCGCAGCAAGCTGCGGGGCATGTTCGCGCCGGTCATCAGCTAGTCAAATTCTAACAAATTCATTTGCTTGTAGCCTTCCTTCTCTTCGGGGGTTCCTTGTGTCTCAACATAACTGCGGATTATGTCCGACATCACACCATCACCTACAGTTCCGATGTATCCCCCATCACTCCAAAATCCACTTCCCCAAAGCTGTTTCTTGATTTTTGGAAATTGTTTGAAAAACTCCCTTGCTGTTATGCTTTTTATTATTTGCATCACTCGTGACGGTGAATATCTTGGTGCAGCCCCAACAAAGATATGCATATGATCCTCATCGGTTCCTATGGCATCAAAATCAAACCAATATTTTTCGCCTATTTCAGAACAAATATATTTGATATAATTAATGCGACCTGTATCTCTAAGGAGCTTTCTTCTGTATTTGACACAGAAGACCATATGATACCGAATCTTGTATGCACAATGACTTGCCTTTCTCAGCTCAATCATCCATACAGAATATGCAACAATCCTTAAGTCGGTTTGGTGACCATCCCAACCGCAGCAAGCTGTGGGGTATTCATTTTAAAATAAAATATCAAAATCTCTACAAATGTTTGAAAAGGAGGAATGTTGTATCAGAGCGTGCTTGTCAATATTTTTTGTGGCGCTTCTCGTGGCGGCGCAACCAGCGTTTGGCCAAGATAGTCCTGAACCGGATGAAATCTCAAGCATGGCAATTGATCTTGGGGCGATCAGCGCTCAAAATCCGGTCGTGTCGTATGAGACATCTTTGGATTATCCTGGCGACATCGACTGGTTCAGGATAGAAGTTGAAGAGACGATGGAGCTTATGATCTCTGCCATCTAATCTGGCTTGAATCCTTGGACGAGCTTTCGGTTGATCGTTCAAGATCAGAACGAAAGCTACATCGATTCAGGAAAGATCACTCTTCAAAAGGTGGTGGATCCTGGCAGCTATCTGATCCGCGTTGACTCGGGCGATCTTTCGACTTTGGATTACGTACTCGTAATCGGGAAAAACTTCGAGACCGAACCGAATGATTGCATATCAGAGGCCAATAACTTGGGCCATTTGGAACGTTGCACAGTTCTATCCGGTTCGATCGAGCCCATGGCAAACATAGACTTTTACAGGTTCGATGTTTCAAGCGGCACTGAAGGTTACGCCAACATATTCGTTCCCACATCCGATGGTGCCAGCACCGAGCTGGTTCTCTATGAGTATAACAAGACAAAAGAAACATATCTTCCAAGACATCTTAACGAAGATCAAATTGTGACATACCTCAATGAGGGATCCTATGCGGTCCGGGTGGAAGGTTATTCCATATACGACACTATACCTGGCTACGTCTTAGGGCCTGTAGAGAAATAACTTACACATGAACGTGTACCGCCATTATACGAAACAGACATAATGCAGATTCAGTATAATAATTACACAGCATTCATATGATAAGGTTATTTCTTCGCGGGCCCTTAGCAATCATCTTTGCCACTTTTAGATGCGAACCCGAGCCCAACGACGATTTTGAAGATGCCATAAACCTTGGCACACTCGACAGAGAAGGACTCTTACAGGAAAGTTGCATATCCCCCTATGATGATATCGATTACTATCTATTTGAAATAAACGGAACTGTTGTGGTGACGATAGAGGTTTTTGGCACTGCCAGTGGAGACTCTTATATCACTCTTTACGATGAATCTGAAGAAGAGATCGACTGGGACGACGATGGCGGCGGCGGATACTGGAGCTTGATTGAACGAGAGCGGACTCCTGGAATATATTACGTGTCAGTGGAATCGTCTTACTGGGGTGGAAGCGAATTTCAGTACAGTTTGGCCATCGAAGATGCAAGTGAAATTCCATAAGTTATGATGCGTAAGGTTCATTTTTTATCCCTTCGAGGCCACTTTGTTACTTTGGCAGAGCCAATGTATCTGGTCAGAGTTATTCGTGCGATAAGCTTAACGCTTATCCATGCCATGAACTGATGGGTAAAATATATTTGATGCTCATCTTGTAAGTGTTAACGATAGGGGGAATGAGCACGAAGGCAAACGCGAACAGAACATTAATCATATTGGCATTGTTATCTCTACAGTTCTTTGATGTGGGCGTCTGCACAGAATACCTGGCATACGACAAAGTGATCGATCTGTATGAAGACATCGCTGAATACCAGTTCAACACTGGATATACCTACCAGCAACTCTCTGAGGTCAGAGACCAGGAATTTAACCTGAAAAAATCGATCGAGGCCTACAATGAGGCCCTTGGAATATACACCTTTGAAGACTATCCGATAGATTATGCAAAGACCCAGTGGAACCTTGGAAACGCCCACGTTCGCCTTTCAGATGCTGATGACGCGGAATACAACTTGAATGAAGCTATCGAAGCCTACAGAAGCGCTCTTAGAGTCTTCACCTTCAAAGAGGACCCGATCGAATATGCAAAGACCCAGAACAACATAGGAGGTGCTTACGCCCGTCTTTCCTACATCTCAGACAAAGAAACAAACCTGAACAAGGCGATCAACGCTTGCAACGAGGCTCTCCGGGTTTACATCTTTGAAGAAGACCCCCTCGAATATGCAAAGACGAATCTTAACCTTGGGATTGCCCACACCAGTCTTTCTTATGTCAAAGACGAAGAAGCAAATTTAGACAAAGCGATCGAAACCCATGACGAAGCACTCAGAGCGTATACCTACGAGACTTATCCAGATGATTATGCAAAGACCCAGCTCAACCTCGGGATCGCCTATAGCTATCTTTCCTATATCAGAGACGAGAAAGAATATCTGGAACGTTCATTTGGAGCTTACAAAGAAGCCCTCAAGGTTTACACGTTCAAAGACAGTCCAACAGATTATGCAAAGGTGAACCTCAATCTTGGACTTGCATATGTTCACTTGTCTTACGTAGAAAACCGAACTGAAAATCTAGGACGGTCGATCGAAGCCTATGAGGAAGCTCTTAGAGTATACACTTCTGAAGACGATCCAACAGGCTATGCAACGGCCCAAATTTACCTTGGTGGAAGCTATTGGGAACTTTCTCATTCTAAAGACACAGAATATAACCTGAACAGATCAATTGAAGCCTACGAGGAAGCTCTTTGCATCTACATCTTCGAAGATTATCCTATCGATTACGCAGCGACTAAAAACAACCTTGGTGGTGCCTACAGCGACCTATCAAAGATCAGGGATGAAGAAACAAACCTGGAACGGTCAATCGAAGCTTACGAAGACGCTCTTTGTGTCTACACCATTGAGGACTGCCCAACCGATTACGCAAAGGTTGAAAACAATCTGGGAGATGGATACGTCCGCCTTTCATACGCTAAATACCCAGAATATAACCTGAACAGGTCGATCGAAGCTTACAAAGACGCTCTTTGCGTCTACACCATTGAAGATTACCCAATCGATTATGCAAAGATCCAATGGGACCTCGGTCTTGTTTATGGCAACCTCTCTGACTTTAGAGACACTGAACCCAACCTGGAAAGGTCGATTGAAGCTTGCAACGAGGCTCTCAAGGTTTACACCATTGGAGATCTCCCAATCGATTACGCAAAGACCCAGCTTTGCCTTGGGCTCGTCTACGGCAAACTTGCCGAATTCAGGGACGAGGTGACGAATCAGAACAGGTCGATCAACGCCTACGAAGAGGCTTTGAAAGTCTTCGAAAATCCGGAACATCAGAGACGTTATCCTCTGCTTTACGAATACGCCCAAGACCTGGTTTGTCACGAGGAACAGAAATGACCGACTAAAGATCGCTTTCTTCTCCCTTTTCGCCACCCCTTTCGTCTCATTTTTCGTCTGGTTTAAGTATGATCTCGCACACCCATCCAACCGTATGTCTGCTCTGGACAAGATAGACGAGCTCGTTTGGGCCTTAGAAGAGCTGCGCCTTCATGTTGGACAAAACGACCTTCAGATTGGCGACCGTGGCGCAAACTCACAGCTTTACTTCACAATCGCCAACGCTTGCGTGAGAAACAGAGTCGCCTTGCTTTATGGCGGGATGGGCGCAAACAAGACAACTTTGGTCAATTTGCTGGGATGCGCCTTCACAGGCCAGGACTTCGACCATGTGGAAAATCTCATGGTCACCGGCCATCCAGAACAGACCGAAGAGAAAATAGTAGGGTTCATCGATCCGCGCCAGTGGTCTTGCACTTCTGCATCTTTGGCATCTTCTGGCAACGAGCCCATCGAGGTGCTCTGGACTCCTTGGGCCAGATCCCAATGGAAGGTGATCAACGAGATCAACCGGTTCCCCTCGGGAAAACAGAACCTGTTTTTGGAGCTTTTACAGAAGCGAAAGGTGAGCTATGCAGGAAAGACCCTGGAGCTTGGTGATACCTGTTACTTTGCCACCATGAACCCAGATTTCAGTTCCACTTATCCTTTGGACGAAGCTCTTCTTGACAGGATCTCGGTTTCGGTTCCGGCGACTCAGCCAGACTTTCTCGCAAGCTTGGCTCTTGCCAAAAGAGAACGAGATGTATGGGAACTGGCAGATCTTCTCCCCCGCCTTTCAAAAGACGAGTTCGAAAGCTTACCAGACCTCGTGAACCAGGTGCCGCTAGATAGCCAAACGGAGCTTGCCATAATTACACTTCTTCGGGACTTCACCTTATGCGAACGGGCACCTTCCTATGATAAGACCCAACTATCGGGCGGGGTCAAACCGAGCAGGGGACTTTGCGCCGAATGTCACTACTTCAACAACCCTGAAGTGTGTTGTTGGCAGGTGGACGAAGGACTGTCCGATCGGGCACGGCAAGACCTGAGACTCTACACGAAAGCTATGGCGTATCTTTTCAGGCTCTCTGATGAGCCGAAGATTGAGGTTTTGAGGGTTGTCGCCCCTTACATCCTCTGGCATCGGGTCACGCCAAATCCAGCACTTTTGGAGAGGCCTCCCTACTACGGAGCAAAAAGGCTCGAGTACGTTCGAGATCTCGTGGAAAAAAGCATCAACAGAACGTTAAACGAGAGAGGCGAGATGAACGTGACCTTTGCAAGAGCCATTGACGGCGAGATTTCGCCCAAAGAGGCGATCGAAGAACTTTCTAGGTATGACGACCCAATCGCCAGGCTCGATTACATAAGGGCGTTGGAGAGGATGCTTTGACGCTGAAAGGTTTCATGAGTGACGCTTACGGCGGCAAAGTCAGGAAGAAAAAAAGGATCGAGAAGAAGACTGGCGAATTCGTTTTGGGTTTTGAAGACTTCGTTCAGAGGCTCGGCGAAAAGCCCAGTAGGGATGAAGTCGAAGAGCTTGTCTCTTCCGACGACGACGCCATCTTTGGCCTGATCGAATCAGCGTCTCCTCTGAATCCGAGGGAAGAGAAGATTCGGGGCTACTTATCTGGCATTGTGGCAGAACGATCCAGCAAGCCTTTGAATTTGGCTGCCGGTAACTTTGCAGGCGCCGAGATGAATAGTGGCGTTATCGTCCTGAAAGCAAGAGCGGGGGGAAAAACGCCGCCCGATCATGTGGGCGAAAAGATGCGAGGCGGCAGGATCGTGCTCGAGGTTGGTGCTGGCCACTACCTAGGTCAAGAGATGGAAGGTGGCGGGATCGTGGCACCTTCGTGCAAAGATTACGCCTTCAGGAACATGAAAGGTGGTTGGGGCGTGGTCAAGGGCGATTCTGGCAATTACGTGGGCGTTGGAAACTCCGGCGGCAACATATTGGTCAAGGGTCGATCCGGCCTCAGGTGCGGCTGGCTGATGCATTCTGGCAAAATTCGCGTAAACGGGAACGTTGGAGAGTACCTGGGTCTGATGATGAACGGCGGCAAGATATCGATCGGTGGGACTGCAGGATCGAAAGCGGGCTGGCGGATGAAAGATGGCAAGATAGTGGCCAGAGGATACGGACCAGAAGTGGGGGTAGAAAAGGTTGGAGGAAAGATCTTCAGAAGAACTTCTGACTGAAATCTGGGAGCGCGCCAGAGGCAATTGGCATCGACCGCCTCTTCCAAGGCCCAGGATAGGCGCGCCAGAAAACGGCGAGTTTCCGTTCCAAAACTATCATATCAAAGTTGGCAAAGACGACATCGAAAAGGGCGCGCTCTATCTCGAAAACCTCTTCGATCACCTTATAGCTCACTACATATTCTGCCCAAGATCTCTTGAGACTGCCGCAAATCTCGCGCTTGCAGCTCTCCAGGGACTCGAAAAGCCAAAGCCTGCCAGGGCTAGAGAGATGGTGAACCTCTTTTCAGACATAGTCGTGGACACTTTCCGGCTGAAACGAAGCGAAGAAGACGAAGAGAAGGTCTTCCTTGGCTGGAAGCATTTTGCAGAACGTGGCGATTTATCTTCCCTGGACGAGGTGGTCCTCGGCTTTCTTGGGCAGTATTGGGACCTGGATATTTCCTCGTCGAACAGGCCCGAATCAGAGAAACTCCTAGAAGTATTCGGCTGGGGCGTCTCGGATAGGTCCAAGTGGCCGCGGCAGTGCCAGCAGATGGCCCGGATCTTAGAGCCTCTAGAGCCTGGCGTATTGGGCCAGGGCGAGATCCCATCGCAAGAGGGACTAAGAGGATCTGCCAATGTTGCACCACTTCTCGGCCTTGCATCAGATCTTGAACCTGACGAGTACCGCGATTGTTTGAGTGTCTTGGGGATTGATGGCAACCTCAAGAGGTGGTATCGGGACCAAAGCTACAGCATCGTGATCCGTCCATCAATAAGACCGAGAGAGAGTTGGTACCCAGCAGGCCTGATCAAGTGGAGGTTTACAGATCCCCCTTCAGAGTTGGATGTTCCATATTCCTTGAGCTTGGCGCCGAAGCTCATCCCCGGCGTTACCACCTATCGGCGAGAGCATGAATGCTGCGAAATGATGGCAGGTTCCCAAGAGGTCCCAGACCTTCTGGTGGTTCTGGATAGTAGCGGCTCGATGGGCGGTCACGATAGAGGGACAAAGACTCACGCTGCCACTTTGGCGGCCTTCAAGGCGAGCCAGTTTGCCCATTCGCAAGGTGCAGAGCTTGCCGCCATAAATTTCAGCGATCGGCTCGTCCTCCAGGACTGGACACGAGATCTTGGTGCGGTCGAGGACGTCTTGGTCCAGCATCTTGGCTCGAGAACTCACATTCCAGGCGAAGAGATCTTGAAGTTCGCGAAAAATCGGAAGGGGTCGCTCATATTGTGCATAACTGACACTCATATCCAGAACCTTTACCGGGAATGGGACCTGGTTGAAGAGGCGTCGAGGTCTGGCCAGTTTGTCCTCTTTTGCATCGATGAGGCAAACAAGAACCGGCAGGTCGAAGCCGCTCTAAAGAGCCTGGGTGCAGTCTATTACATTAACCGGCCAGAGGACTTGATATCGCTCGTGGTGGATACAACGGAAGAAGCCTACAGGACCGGGCGCCCCATTTGCGGGGAAACATTTATCTCTGAGGAGCGAATGGGGGAAGTGCCTTAAGTTTAAGTGCCGGGGTAGGGTAGGGGATATCCTTTGGGACTGTGGATCCCATGACCCGGGTTCGAATCCCGGCTCCGGCCCTATTTTACTAGTATAATTCGTAGGATGTTAAAAAGCACAAGAACTGGATAGTATTGAACGTTTTCGGAGGGAAAAGTAGGATGATTTGATCCTCGGCTTGGCTTTTCAGGCACGAGGCAGATAGTCTCAAATTTGCCCTTTTATCCAGTTGCGTCCTGTATTCGAACCGCCATTTTGCAGTTTTCAAATAGCGAAAGAATGAAGTCACCTTGAGCGAATGGCTCTGACCAGATTATAGGTTGGTGGCGAAACAGTGGGGAACAACAACGATATCGAGAAGCGGTTGTGGGACGGAGCCGACGAATTGCGGGCGAACTCGGATCTTAAGTCTTCTGAGTACGCGCTTCCTGTTCTGGGGCTGATCTTTCTCAAGTACGCAGACTCCAGGTTCACCAAGCCCCAGAAGGATCTTGAAGGAAAGAACACCGGCCGAAGGCACCATCTAGAAATCAAGTGATTTCGAGGATTTTTGAAATATGACGACCCCCATTGAGATCTAAAAGCCCGCACACACATTTCCTGAGCTCGCCCAGCGTCATGATCAAGCCCGTTCGCATCCGCCTTTGGCATCGTCCAGACCCCTTCCGGCGGCCGTATGGACGTCTTGCCGTACTTGTCTCGGATGCGCAGGGGTATGTGCTTGGTCCCTGTGAAGAAGGGGCCGCCGGGATGGTACTGCCCGGACGAATCCGGCCCCCAGTCGAGGTTGAGCCAGACGTCACCGGTTGATGTATCGACGTGAGTGAATACCATCGAGACGTCGTAGCGCCCCCGGAGGGCAGTGATCACATCCTCAACCCGGCCTCCGGGCTCGTTCACCGATCCCAGATAGACCTCAGTGTAGGCATGACCCACGCTTTTGTTGTAGGCGAGGATGATTCTTGTCGTACCGCTGATGGACTCCACCAGGGCAGCCATGAGGATAGGCGAAGTCGTCGCAGTCGCCGATGCCGGATACGTTTATCTTTTGGCAGATCTCCAGGGTTTGGCTGGCGTAGGCGTAGTCGTCGATGCCTCTTGGATCTTGGACATACCTCCATCCCTGCGCAGAATCATCACCCCTCTTCATGAACTCGAAGATGGCGCAGACCTGATCGACCGATAGCTCGCCTGGATAATCAGCGGCCAAAAGCAGGGCTGTTTCTCGAACTATCCCCTCACCAAGGTCGACCCTGCTGTCGAATATGTCCTTCAGCTCCCCGGCCGTGCTCTTGGTCACGCCGCGGGCCACGGTCTTGCCACCGACCTCGGTCCATTCCATCACCTCGTCTTCGGGAACTTCGCTGACCTTCGGCACGCCCTCCAGCCCCGGGGCCGAGGCCGCGAGTTGTTGTAGCTCCTCCGGACTCAAGCCTTCCAGCGGCGGGGTGTCTTCGCCGAAGACGAAGGGCAAGTCGGCCGCCTGGGTCAGGGGCGACAGCAGGAAGAGCAGGAGTAGAGGAATGCAAACTGATATAGCCGACAGGCCGGAATGGTGCGACATCTGAAAACTATTTCCTCCATGCTTGTATTTGTTTTTTTCTGTGATTCAGGTCTTAAATTCTAACTTGTGATGATTTGATACATACCTCATGTTTACGGTCACTTCAACAATATAGGCAAGAAGTGAAGGGGTATTTTGCGCTCAATATCTGAAAATCACTCGATTTTTAGAGCGTGAGAAACGTAAGGAAAACAACCGTCACAACCGTCACAACCGTCACACCGTCACAGAGACGTCGATAGCTGCTGATTCTGGGTGTGACTGTACTCAATCGTATCGTCACCATACAGCCACCTACCGTCACCCCATCATATGGAACCGCTTTTTTTGAAACCAGTCCCTTTTATAATTCTCCGAGCTTAACACTGTAGGCCCAGTGTTAAGGATGATATTGTATAAAATTCACATTTTGGACGCCTAAACGGTGTGCGGACTACAAAGAGCTTGGCGTTCTGGCTGACCACATCACTGTTAGAAGCTTGCTGCGTGGTGTGCTACCGTCATTTTTACTTTGAGTAAGAAGGGTGTGGGGTAGTCGCCCTATAGAGTGTTGTTATTGCCCCTACCTCATATGAATTTCAGGGCAATTGGCGATCGTTGACATCATATAGACGTGAATTACCCCCACTTACTGTAGAGTCTGCCGCCACAATTCGCTCAGTGGTAAAATCGACAACTACAGTAGACCTATTAGTCAAATTAGACACGGTAGAATTGTTCAACAACACACTTGGAGGGGACATCCACTAGCCGCAACCCCTAAATCGAGCTGAGTTAAGACTTTTACATCACAATGAAGATGATCCAATGATAAGACGACTGCGCACTTTGGATATGGTTATAGGGGGGTACTTTACTCCTCACGCTCTTATGGAACGGGACCTGCTCGCTTTTTGCACCCGGTTGGGTTGCCGCTAGTGTGATCGTAGGGATTAACTGGCTGATATTCATCGTGTACTTTTTCGTGCGTCGGGATAAATTGGTGGGGCGGTTAATGCTCTTTGCAGTGACTGCTGGTTGGGTGGAGCTGCTAGCGGACTGGTGGTTGGTGGACATAACTGGGACATTGGTCTATCAACCGGGAGGACCTTTTGTGTTGTGTTCACCCCTTTACATGCCATTTGCATGGGGTGCGGTGCTAATCCAGACCGCCTATGTGGGCGGGAGAATTTGGGAGATGCGAGGACAAAAACTAGCGATCTTGTTCACTGGCTTGCTGGGGGCGGCAACGATTCCCTTCTATGAGTGGTGGGCGAAGGGTGCCATGTGGTGGTACTACCAGGATACCCGCATGTGGGGAGTGGTGCCCCTTTACATCATATTGGGCGAGTTCTTGATTGCCAGCGGACTGGTTCTGTTGGTAAACCGATTGTATGAACGATCCTGGCGGGTGGCGCTGTTTTTAGGTATGGTACAGGGGCTTTGGATCTGGATTTGTTTTGCTGTGGCTTTTATGCTGGTGGGATGACATAGCGCCTCGGAGAAGGGAACACCGTGATTATAGTCCTGAACGCTAAGTTTGACACTTATCCGGTTGCACAAAGACGATGCCAACCCAATAAACCGTGGGCTTTGTAGCAGATGATCTCTTTGGGAGGTCCCATTAAGTATCAAATCTAAGGTTCATGACTATAATAGATCAAAGAAGTTTTGAACCAGCATCAAGTGGCCGGGACCTCTTCGAACTCTGGCGTGACCGTAGGCGTGGCGGTAGTGACTGTTCTCTTTCGTACCGTCACACCTAAAACCGCCATGCTGCGGATGTGCTGTGACTGTGTGACGGTTGTGACGGTACATACAAGCGCAAACCTAACAAGAGAGGTGGAAAAAGGTGAAACTGGAAAAAGAGCGGGTGGCGCGTGAGAGAAGTAAGAGAAATGACCGTCACAAACGTCACACAATCACCGCGAGATCGAGGGATGCTGGTTTTGAGCGTGACTGTACTCAATTGTATCGTCACCCTATCGTCACGGAAACGTATGTGTTTAGCCTACCTCAATCAGCATCATCAAACCCGTTTTGTGATGTCTCGCGTGACCAGTTCCAAATAGCCGATTTCAAGCAACTTCGGCTGATGATATTATTTTCCTATCTGACGCAAGTTGTTGGTCCACGTGCCTTCATTGGCCAAAACCAACATCAAGCGAGCAATTTTGGAGGACGGAACACATACCCTAAAGCGTAGGGAGTCCTAATTCAATATATGAAAAGAATTTTAATAATTGC
>Ga0222638_1000554_pt1 | contig 13051 bp, 14 predicted proteins | sample AntAcemetagen183_FD_181153 | JGI IMG/M metagenome (GOLD analysis project Ga0222638, IMG submission 181153) | Saline water microbial communities from Ace Lake, Antarctica - #183 | ecosystem: Environmental > Aquatic > Non-marine Saline and Alkaline > Saline | place: Antarctica: Ace Lake...
TGATTACAAACCATGAAGATACGGCGGGATGCGCAGGTGGTGCACTCGGCATCATCCTCTTGCTCGTCTGGGGATTATGGATTGTAATCACCGGAACATGGGATGCCACAAATGCCAAGCAAAAAGCGGGGCTAATCGGCGAAGTCAAAGTCATAGAAGGCAACCTCGCAGAAGTCATTACCCCCTCCGACAACGCTCACATCCTGCAAGTGCCCCCGGAAAGAGCATTCAAAGCGGCACAAACGGCCCTTAGCAAGTTCAAGATGCCGAACAATGTCGTGCCAGGCTCAAGATACGAAATCGGGGAAGAACCCACCATCCAGTTCGTTAATCAACATCTTTGGTATATCTACCCCGTAGAATTCCAAGGATGGAAAACATGGCGTAGAGACCCACAAGTTCCAGGCTTCCTCAGAGTCTCGGCCGAAGATCCCTACAAAGAAGGACAGGCCGTACAGCATAATGCCCAGGGCGAGGAAATCCATATCAAGTACGTCAATAGCGCCTGCTGGGGATATAAAGCAAAGCGCAAATTACGCGCTGAAGGTTACCGCTTCACTATACTAGAAGACTGGACCTTCGAAGTAGACGACAACTGGAACCCTTACTACACCGTCTCAACGATAGAGAGAAAGCACGGCTGGAGTGCCCGCCAAGTCACAGGTATCGTAGCCTTCAACTTGGTAACCGGCGAACATGAACATCACTCAATCGATGAGCTTCCGAAATGGGTCGATCGGGCAATGCCAATAGATGTACTCGAATCCAACATCAAGAAATGGGGCTGGTACCGAAACGCCGATTGGATGTATACCATATGGCAAAGCGACAAATCCCAGCAGCCAACCAAAGGTTGGTATATGGTCTACGACCACAAAAGCCAACGAACCAAATGGTACAGCGGCTTCACAAGCATGGAGTCCGATCTAGCGCTCACCGGATTCATCGTCAGCGACACATGCACAGGAGAAACAACCTTCTACAGTACTCAAGGTGTAACCGAAAACGAAATCTACCAAGCCGGCAACGCCTTGTGGCCAGAGTCTCCGGGAGTACTCCCAGCTTTATTCGTTCCGTACAATATACACGGACGACTGACTTACATCATGCCGATGTGCCAAGAAAGCCAAATGATAGGCTACTCGGTAGCAGACATTACAAACACCCTAAAGGCGAAAGGGACGACAGTAGAAGAAGCCCTAGATAACTACGCCCAGAAAATCGCAACCGCCGGCCAAGATCAACACATCCCTGGAGCTATGCCGGCCAAGATTCTCCACCTAACAAGAAGGATCGTGAGCGTCAATCTTCTAAGTCTCACGAACGGCCAAGCCGTCTACGGATTCCGTCTCGAAGGGATAAGCAAAATATTCAGAACAAGCTATTCCCTCAGAAATCCAGAAGTGGCTGCAATCGCACCGGACGAAATGGTCAAGGTGTCATACCCTGAAACCAGAGAGAAGGTAATCACAGTTTCAACCTTCGACATCATATCCCTGGAACTAAGGGCAGAACACCCAGAGCAGGCACGCTACGAGGCAGCAAAACCCATCACCGACGAAGAAGTCGATCGCGTGCAAAAAGTCCAAGACGTCGAAACGATGCTCAGAGGAGTGGATCCTTCAAGAATTGATCCAGAAAAACTCAAACAACTCCTCCAAGAGCAAAACAACTAACCTAACGACACACCCCACAAACTAGACGGTTCGCCGTCCGCCTACCATTGATTCTATATGATGGTAGGTCACAATGCACCGTCAACAACCCAAACAGAAGAACAACAAGATGGAAAGATATCAAGTAGAACGTCTCAATCCACCAGAAGAAGAAGGCGAACAAAACCTAAAACTCGTAGTCACAATAGTCCTTGCGAGTTTCGCCACAATCCTAGCCTTCGCAATCTAGCTCTCCGCAAGACGTAGGACCCGGCTCTCCTCACATGAGAGCAGCATTGCAAGGGCGCAATGGAGACAGCTGCCCCAAGCGCATTTCTCCTTCCTCTGCAACCGGGTCCTACATTATACTAACATGGCTCAACAATAAAGCATAGCTTTCGTAAAGCTAAGGTTGAAGATTCGAATCCTTCCGCTGGTTTTCACAGCCAACCCCTAGTTAAGGAAAAGAGAATGAATACCGAAAGAGTTATCGTAACACTGGCTTTGATAGGCATGATTCTGGGAGGAATTTGCACCCCCACTCAGATGGAAAAAAGCACAGAACCCATCGAAACCTCCGCCCCAACAGAAAATCAAATTTCCATAACCAAGTACCTCCAAGGAGCTCGAAAGTTCGCAGCGAAGGGGGATATTATCTATGTCACCTATTTGGAACTGGCCAAAAACATTGCGAAAAAAACTGGGCTCGATATCTCGGAAGAAACAAGAGGTATCGAAAAAACTGGGCATCAAAATATAATGACGTCCTCTCTCAAACAAGCTCGAAAATTCGCACTAAAGAGCGAAAGAGGATGGGTAACCGATCTGATAATAGCGGAAATACACGCGGATAGCCTTGGTCTCGATATCTCAAAAGAGGTAGAAGAGATTAAGACAATGGGAACTCCGCTGATGGTCCTCCATTTTCTCAAAGAGGCTATGAAAACCCAAGACCCCCTTTTTGATGGAATAGATATCATGCTCGCAAAAAGCTGGGCCGAAAAAATGAGCATAGACATACAACCCTTGGTCGATCTCATAGAAAAATCAAGGGAAGGGAAAGAGAAGAGGCCAAAAGCAAATCAGGAAAACTCTGCGTTGGTGGCCTCACTGCATCACTAGAATCAGCCAAGTAATCAGCGTAGCTCAACTGGTTAGAGCGTGGCTTTCGTAAAGCTAAGGTTGAAGGTTCAAATCCTTCCGCTGGTTTTCAACAATCGGCTCGCACCAGAACCAAGCAATAGGAGAAGCAACAAATGAGAAATCAACAAATCGAGAAAATCGCCATAGAGGTACTTGGACACGGACCCGAAGCAAAAGGAAATCGGGAGATCATGATCCAAGAGATAAGAAGGGAGTCAGGAGGAAAGTTGAAAGAAGGGCTCGAACGAACAATTTCGAGAGTCATCAAGGAAATCGAGAGAATCGAAACCGAAGAAGTCCTTGTGATAGAATACACCCAAGAAATCATGGAACCAAGGGCAGAACTCCATGTAGCTTAAATCTCTCCAAAACACGGGAGAGAAGACAATAACGGGGTGTAAGCAGCAGGGTCAACGTAACTCAGTTTGGTAGAGTGCTGCTTAGTCAATAGCAGAAGTCGAGGGTTCGATTCCCTCCGTTGGCCTTATTCACAAATGGAACAAAAATCTTAGCACAGAAAAAAACCTACAAGAAGGGAGTCGTTATGAATATAGTAACAAAGCATAACGCAGCACAACGAATGGCGCAAGAGATGAAAGGGAAAGGAACAAGGGAAATCGCGCAAACCCTAATGACAACCTTTCCCACAAAAGTAGCCATCAAAACACTCCATTCAGAGAATGGCTGCAACGCAACACTTGCAGAAATAGCGGTGGCCATAAATGGAGTGTGCGGCCTTGACCCCCAGAAAATCCGACAGGAGATGCTGGGGTGTGAATTCGATCCGGAAAAGATTGAAGCCGCAGTCACTCAGCTCCACAACTGATTCATTACGATGGTGGCCGAAAAAATCCTGGGCCCTTAGCTTACAGTTAGGGCAAAGAAGGATCCTCCCTAAGTTCGCTTCCAAAGGGATAGGCCATTCGCGAACTGGGTCAGGTCGACACTTACACGACCGCATCACGGCCCAGTTCGCACCTCCAACAACAAGCGCAAAGCCACCGGCAACTTTGACGAAAGCAGTCACGCCACTTAGTAAACCGGTTCTGTGTTTTATCGTTTTCACCAAATCCACCACTCTATTAGAGGAAGGTATTATGACCTGGACACTAATCATAATCATCATCGCATTCACAATAATAACCATGGGCATAGTTATGATCATTGGCAAGGAAAAAAACTTCGCAATCGCCTGTGGGATAAATTTCGTTCTCATCGGGATTGCCATTATTCTTCTCTGCGAAGGGATAAAGAGCTTGCCAATCACCACGATCAACGACACCCCTACCATCACAATCACCGACCCGAACAACGAATAACCCATCACAGCGACGGCTCGGGGCTGAACACTATTTACAACTAGCGAATTAACTCCAGTCAATCAACGCAGATGCTACCTCATACCACCAAAGGTAAGCATCTGATACTTCCAAACGTGGAGCCAGCATCTGGAACAGAGCATTGCTCTGGCTGGCTCCACGTTTATTGTTAACACCAACCATCACTAAATGGGGAGAACGCCGATGACCGCACGACAAAACAGAAAAGAGTGGATGGAGGTTTTGGCAAAAGTAACCACAGTAGCGGCTTCCATATTCCTAATAGAAGCCACAAGAAAGCTCTTCATGCAACAAGAAGGATGGAGCTTACTTGGAGTAGGAGTAGTAATAACGCTCCTAGTCATCAGAAGAATCCTGATTCGCAAAACAACAAATTAACCAGTAACCTTAACGCGAGGAGGGACATAATGAGAACGCAACAAAAAGTAACATATAGTTTGTTCGCAATCGCAATACTCTTTGGCGCGATTGCATTTTGCAACCTAGGCAAAGCGGTAGGTCAAGATATATTCCAGGGATTTGAACTAATCAGAAAAGCTCTTGTTCCTGGTTTCATCGCAGGAATTACCCTAGCTGCTGCAACATTCTCGTTGAGAAACAGCTAGAATCGTTCTGAACCAACATCGTTCAGATAACCCAAATGACGAAGAAGTATGCAGATAGTATCGCCCAATTGGTAGGGCCACCCACGTTTCATATTCAGATCTGTGGGGAGATGGAGGTTCGATTCCTTCTATTATCATTATCTCAAAGGTGATGCTTTTTACTACGGCGCACCCAAGGGAACAAACGAAACCCAAAGGAAAGAAGGAGAAATGGGAAACGACATTTTGTTGTGGATTGGCCTCACGCTAATCACCATCTACCTAAGAAACAATTCTTAAGGGTTCACAAGATGAAAAGACAAATCCTCATCGCAGTAGCACTCGTAGCAATCACCGCCCTCACTGGCTGCGCAGGTCAAACCGGAGGCACCAAATTCTCTGGATTGACAGTCAACAAAAACGGCATCAAGGTTCTTGCTCTCGAAACCGCCGGTGCACAAGTAGCTGTCGGCGGACAAGAAATGGTCGACAGAGCCAATGAGCGGTTCAACAGAACCGTCTCAGAAAGAAACGAGCAGGCTCACATCGAGGCCACACAAGAAACAATGGCCTTGAAAGAAAGAAACGAGCAGGCTCACAGGGAGAAAATTGTCAAAACAAAATCCTCCCTAATCAAGACTCTCGTCGAGCAAGGAAAGTCTACTGAGGAAATCCAGACCCTCACCCAGGACTTCCTTGCGCGCAAGAAATAGTTTCTCTTTGCCTCTCGTTGTTGTTATAGGAACGGATTGAGAATCAGGCACGGACGCCTTTTCCCCATTTTGAAAGGAAGAGGATGTCTAATGAGAACATAAAGAGAGTTTTGGCAGCGGTAACACTCATGAGCCTGATTGTACTCTCACAAATCAATCAGGAAGCATTCTTCGTCGCAACAGCGATTGTTCACATAATAATCTCGTGGAAAATCGCATCAGTGCTTCCAAAAGGAATCATCGGAACGCTCTGCTTCGTCGGACTATTAAGCCTAATCCTATTCCCCATCAACGGGATAAACGGATTAGGAAACGGACTAATGGCTACCATACAAGGATGTACCGAGTCCATCCCATCAATATACCAAAGAATGGGAGAAGAGCTGCTCCAGATTCCAAGTATAATCAAGAGCAAGAGCACAAAAGATATCACCTTACACATCTTCATTCTCGGTCTCATCGGATCGCTTTCTTTAGCTAAACTGATTGCGATCAAAACATACAAGATGACCGAGTTAACGATAAGGGAAGCAAGAAAATAACACTAACATCTGCATCACCTGCTGCAAATAAAATAACATACCATAACGCAGCAGCCCGGGGCGTAGCGCAGTTTGGTAGCGCGTCAGCTTAGCAGAAGCTGGAGGTCGAAGGTTCGAATCCTTCCGCCCCGATTCATATCAACATCAACCCCGGAAAGGAGGTAAACAAAAAGGGGACGTGAAAACAAGAAAGAACATAGATAACGAAAGGAGGTCAATTGTAAGGGTGTTAGATTGTACTAAGAGTGAGAACTAGAACGGAAAACGGATTTGAAGGGGAGCTCTAGTGTCAGGAAAGTGTAAGAAGAGACCACTGACAAAAGCGGAAATAAGAGCTAGGAGCGGAAAGAATCCGAAGAAGAAAAAACCAAAAAAGGCCAATCGGTGAACGGCCATATTAATGAGCACAGAAAGGAGAGTATCACTACAGAGTGCTAGATTGCACTAGAGAAAGCGTAAAAAACTCGCAATGGAAACGGAATGCGAAAGGACGCTAGTTATGCTGAAAGAATGCTCGAACGAAAAGGGAAATTGCCCCATCGGGACAAGAGAACACAGGGCGAGAACAACCAGATGCAAAACATGCAACTCGCCACTCATTGAAGTTCTGAAGGCAAGGAGAAGAAATAACACTGCCCCAAAAATTACCAGAAAAGGGGAGGTGGAAAGGAAAGAACCTTGTCGAAGAAGGGCAGCTTCCTTACGAGCAACACGGGCAGCGTAGCATAGCAAAGGAAGGACAAGAGTAGCTCCAGAACACTATGAGCCCATGAGGCTACTCATATCACGCTCATGGGCTTTCAAAAGATTCAAAGAAGAAAAGGAAGTACATCGGAGGAATGGAGTGATGAAAGGTAAGGAGTCGGAGCATGGGTTGTTGTTGCCACTGGAAAGAATAGGAACAAGAAGAAGGTGGCGACCCAAAAAGAAAAATAGGAAGGCAAGCTGGTGGGTAAGAGACTTAAGAAATAAAAGGTGGAAAGGCCCACAAGCGCTAACGGCAATATAGCCAGAAAGGAGGTTTCTGAGAAAAGTGTTGCGTTGAGATGAAACGTTGAGGAGGAGAAATGTTAACGGATTGTCAGGAGCATAAAATTGGAAACGATCAAAGAAATATTCGTAGCAAGAAGCGGGAACATACACATTGTGAGTACAGATTTGGAATGCCTGAAAAAACGAGTAGCCACCCACCCGGAGGTCGAGCACATGCCCATTTTCAGAGCATGGGAAGACTGCTCAGTCGTCGTCCAGGCCACAGATCACAACTCAGAAGCCAAACATGAACCACCCGTATCGGCTACAACAGAGTTGCTCCAGATATACGGCCCATACTTCCGAGCCGGCAAAACCCTCGGGCAAATCAGAAGCGTCCAGAAGGAACGTGGCGTTAAGATAACGGTCCTCAGAGAACCGACCCAGTCTCGCCGTCGCAAACCAGTCACAGTCTAAACCACCCCCACAACATCAGGCCCGCGAGCGAATCATCACTAACACCGCTCGCGGGCCTTACCTTATTGACAAGCCCACATAACGACATGTTTCAATTTATCATTAATACCATATAATGGTAAGTCGTAATGTGCCGTTATCAACCCCACAAAAAAATTTGCAAGAGGGCAAAATGAATCACAAGAAGGAAACTTGCAGGATAGCAATTATTACCGTAATAACCATCTGGGCAATCATATGTATGTTTGCCTGGTAAACGAAAAGTCCGAAACTCGAAGAGGAGAAAACCATGAAACACCTTACAATCATTCTAGCCATCGTCATCGCATCACTAACATCAACCGCAACCGCAACAGACATCAAGTTCATTACCGGAAGCGACATCAAAAGTAGCTATGTCGCCCCGTCAGGCAGCCGTCCTTTTTTTCTGCCCAAACCTATATACTCCAATATACTATATTACACTATATACTTAACATACATTTTTTATTTCAAAGAACCTATATACTCGCATATACTATATCACAACATATATATTGCATAACATACGAATCTCCCCAAAAACATTTATATAATCCTTGACCTAAGAATACACATGGGTGACAACTACATCAAATGGCTCTCAAACTTATCTAAAGAAGACACTGGAATCGCAGGCGGCAAAGGCGCAAACCTCGGCGAAATGTTCAGAGCAAAATTCCCAGTTCCCCAAGCCTTCGTAATCACAACCGACGCATTCTTATATTTCCTAAAAGAAACAAAAATTCAGGGTCAAATCAGAGAACTCTTAAACAGAATCAATGTTGACGAAACAGAAAAATTAACAGAGAGATCCGAAGAAATAAGAGAAATAATAATAAATGCAGAAATGCCCACAAAACTCCAATCAGAAATAATAGAAGCATACGACCACTTCAATATAGACCTCACGGGACTCCAAGACTCACCAGGCGCTCTAGCAATTCTAAAATCTTCCCGAGAACCAGTCTTTGTCTCAGTCAGAAGTTCAGCAACAGCAGAGGACACAAAAGAAGCAAGTTTCGCCGGACAACAAGACTCCTACATAAACATCAAAGGAAACCCAGAACTAATCCAAAAAGTCAAACAATGCTTCGCCTCAATCTTCACAGCAAGATCCCTCTACTATCGAAAGAAAAAAGGATTCGACGACCTCGTAAGCATCGCAGTAATCGTTCAAAAAATGGTCAACTCAGACAAATCAGGAGTAATATTTTCAAAACACCCAATAAAAAACACCGAGGAAATATTAATCGAAGCAGTCTTCGGACAAGGTGAGGGAATCGTCTCAGGAAAAATCAAACCCGATCAATATGTAGTCACAAAAAACCTAGAAATAACAGAAGAAAAAATCTCAGACAAAAAATTAGCAGTCGTGAGAACAGCCGGCGGGCTTACAAAAACAATACAACTAACTCCAGAAATATCAACTAAAAGAACCCTAAAAACTTATGAGATAAAACAACTAGCAGAATTAGCAATAAAAATCGAAGAACATTACGAAGCCCCTCAAGACATAGAATTCGCAATTGAAAACGACGATATCTACATTTTACAAACAAGACCAATAACAACCCTAAAAGAAGAAACCAAAGAAAGAGAAGAACTAGACGGACAAATCATAACACAAGGCATGGCCGCCTCGCCAGGAATCGCTTCAGGTATAGTAAAAATTATCCACTCAATGAAAGACCTAGGAAAAATCAAGCAAGGAGATATTTTAGTAACAACAATGACAAACCCAGACATGGTCGTATCAATGCAAAAAGCCTCAGCAATAGTAACTTCCGAAGGCGGCGTCACAGCACACGCAGCAATAGTCTCAAGAGAAATGGGTATACCAGCAATCGTCGGAGCACAAAACGCACTCGAAGTCCTAAAAGACGGAGATGAAATAACAGTAGACGGATACAACGGAAAAGTATTCACAGGACGAACCCAAAACAAAAAAGTCGAAATCTTACCAGTAGTCGAAACAAAAACAAAAATCAAAGTCATGCTAGACCTCCCACAATTCTCCAAAAGAACAGCCGGGACCAAAGCTGACGGAATCGGACTCGTAAGATTAGAAGGAATAATAGCCAATTCAGGCAAACACCCTATCGCCTATGAACAAGAAGGGAAATTAGAGGACTATAAAGAAATGTTAAAAAAAGGATTAGGAGAAATTGCAGACGCCTTTATCGGAAAACCAATCTGGGTCAGAACTTCAGATATCAGAAGCGACGAATATGCAAACCTTGAAGGCGCCCCAAAAGAAACAGAAAAAAACCCAATGCTTGGAAACCACGGAATAAGATTTTCACTAAAACATCCAAAAATTCTAAAAGCAGAACTACAAGCCGTCAAAGAATTAGCCGACAAAGGACACAAGTTAGGAGTCATGTTCCCACAAGTAATTTCAACAGACGAAGTAAAACAAGCAAAAACAATTTTCCAAGAAATGCAAATCGACAACGTCAAATTCGGAGTCATGATAGAAACTCCAGCCGCATCAATCCTAATCAAAGACATCTGCGAAGAAGGAATCGACTTCATCTCATTTGGAACAAACGACCTAACACAGTATACCCTAGCAACAGATCGAGGAAACGAAGACGTCCAATACGTATACGACGAAATGAACTGGGCAGTCCTAAAACAAATCTCAAGAGTAATCAGAGAATGTAAAAAACAAAACGTCGAAACCTCAATCTGCGGACAAGCTGGTTCCAAAAAAGAAATGGTCGAATTTCTAATCAAACAAGGAATAGACTCAATCTCAGTAAACGCAGACGCCGCACACGAAATTTCACGGATAGTCCAAAAATTAGAAAATGGTGAAAACATTAATGAGCCAGAACCCGAGCCAATCCAAGAAGAAGCTCAAGAAAAACCAGAAATAACCTCTGAAAATATTGCAAAAATTCAAAAACCAGAAATAAACTTAATGGAGGGGTTAGAAGAAGAAGCTCAAGCCAAAGAACCAACACAAGAAGAACCTCAAGAACAACACGAATCAAAAATAGAACCAATAGGCGAAATGGAAGAAATAAAAAATAAAATGGAAGAAATTGAAAATGCAGAAGTCAAGCCATTCAAAGAACCTAAAAGTGACATTGAGATTGTCGAAGAAAAGCCCAAAGAAAATCAAAACAAAGAACTAAGAGCAGAAGATATTTTTAGTTAATAATTTTTATTTGTCTAAATCTGTTACCCCTCATCAGATACAACAAATAGAAAAGTTTATATACCCTTTATCACTATATTTAGTATGGCATTAGATACAATTTTAGGAAGTCTAACAACAATAGAACAAGGAAAGAAAGTTGCTAGTCCTAAATATAGACCTGAAAACTTGACAGACACAGCAACAGGTCTAGATAAATTAGAAAAATTTGATCTTACAACTACAGCTGGCATAAGAGATTATGCTTCGTTTACAGGGGACAACCCCTCAGAACACTCAACAAGAATGCTAGACAACAGAAGAGACGCTAGATTAAATGGAGGACAGGAAGATCTTTCTCTTTATGTGGACAAACATTTCTATAGTGTAACAAAAGAAGTAAAAGAACCAGATCAAATTAACATTGGATACAAATCTTGTCCAACAGAAAAAATCGAAGGAGGCAACAGAAAATACAATGAAGTAATAGAAGTTGTAGAAACGTCAAAGAAAACCAGGGAGACAATAGCCAACACCCCAGAAACATTCATAGCTGAAACCATAAAAAATGAATCTAAAGTTATGGGATCATACATAGTACGTTTCGCAGATCACTTTTTAAGAATAGAAGACGAAGAAGCCCAAGAAAGAGCATCACTCGCACTTTTCCACTACGGAGCGGGAGAATTTATAACAACAACACGAAACTATTTCAAAGAACATGCAGACGCGCTTTCCACAGCAAAAGAATCTCTTGAAGAAAAAATAAAACTAAGAATTGATATGGCAAAAAAGAACAATAAGGGAAAAATACTATCAGCGATTAAAACAGCAGATATTCTTTCAGGACTAACACAAGAAATGAAAGATCTACACGAAAAGCACGCAGCCGCAGCAAACTTAACTCCATTAACTCAAGACGTAGCAACATATGCAATAAGGACCATAGCAGAAAGAGCAGCTGCCTAATTTTTTATTTTTTATTTCCAAGAATTCTAAGATTGAGTATCAATCAAATCATCAACTAACTTTGACATCTCTCTAAGAAATTCGTCAGCCTTAACAAACATTTCATCAAGATCCTTCCCTCGAATAGACGTCAACTTCCCATGAATAATTTGCTTAGCAACAGAATGAATCTCCTCATAATAAGTAACATACTTCTTATCCAAAACCTTGATCTTAACAAACTCTCTACTCAAAACCTTGGGAATTTCCTCAGGCGACGAAGGCATAATCTGAGCAGCAATCAAAGCCGCATGAGCACTATCAACCATCGTCCAATAAAGCCCATCAACAACAGCCAACATAGACTGCCTAGCCCGAGTCATATGAGTCGGCGCCCTCTCCAAAAGAGTATAAATCGATTCTGGAGTAGAACGAATTTTTCCCTGTTTCAATAAAACCCTCAACGGATTAAAAAAACCACCAAAATCAATCAACGCATCACCATATCTCAAAATATTAATAACGACAGGATCTCCCCTCATCATATCATCCCACCACGTCGACAACTTCACGGAATTAATATGCAACGACTTCCGATAAGGATTTACCTGAATCAATTTCCCTAACTCTTCACGATACCAAGCAATCAACTCCTGATCCCACACAACAGAAACATCATCAATAATAATCACAATATCAATATCCGAATCAGGTGTCGAAACCTTCTTAGCTGAAGACCCAAACAAAACGACAGATTTAATCATTTGATCAAATTTCTCATAAACCTTCAAAGCAAAATCACTAGCAATCTCACGCTCCCCAACAAGCCCCAAAGTCGGAAAAGCACTCTTCTCTTTAGACTTCTTCTTAGAAACACCTTTCTTTTCCTTTTTTTCTACCATCTCTTTCACCAATCAATAGTAATTATATTTTATAAAACCTTCCCCGCCCAATGAAGATAACGTACAAGATTTACCCTTGGAAATTATTCCTACGAACTCTACAGAGCTCACCCAACGATTTTTTCACCAGCAAAAATGTTGACTCTAAGCCATCGGCGTCCCGCCAAATCTAGACTGCCCACCAGCACCAGGCATCATCCCGCCAAACTCAACCGGCATAGTAGTAAACCCCGACCCGTACATCGAATGATGTTGCTGAGGATCCACAGTCCCATACCCAGCAAAATACGGTCCAACAATATCCATCGCCTGATTCCAAGTAGGCCCCTGCTTCATACTATAAATCCCAGAACCAAAAGCAGACATCGTCGAAGGATGCGGAGATTTCTTAAAATGCTGAACAAAACCCGGAGCCTCAACAATCTTCCTCATACTCTTAAAATCACCATTCTTCTCAAGCTCTGTCATAATTTCCTTAAACGGAACATTCCCCATCCCAGGCGCCAAATGTGAATCCCCAAAACCAAAATTATCAGTCAAATGAATATGCTTAACTAGCGGCCTAATCTTCTTAGTCTCCTCGACAACATCCTTATCAGTAAAACCCTT
>Ga0222638_1000560_pt1 | contig 13021 bp, 7 predicted proteins | sample AntAcemetagen183_FD_181153 | JGI IMG/M metagenome (GOLD analysis project Ga0222638, IMG submission 181153) | Saline water microbial communities from Ace Lake, Antarctica - #183 | ecosystem: Environmental > Aquatic > Non-marine Saline and Alkaline > Saline | place: Antarctica: Ace Lake | collected...
CGTCTGATGTATGAGATCCGGGCAGATGTGACACGCGAGTCGTTAAACGAGATCTTGGCCCCGGTCGGTGGCAGGGTCGCTCCTGCCAAGGAAGGTTTCATCGAGGGCGTGACCGAAGAGACCGTTGACGAGACAAAAGAGGTCTTAGACAGGAAGCTTAACCGGCTCGGGTTAAAGGACATAAAGGTCAGAGTTGTCGATAACAGTTTCATCCTCATAGACCTCGCCGGAGTCGATGTGGCCACAGCCCAAGAGATCGTGGGAAAGCCCGGCGTCTTCGAGATTAGGATTCAGACCACGGGCAACGAGACGGTGCACGTCCTTTACGGATCTGAAATAGTCAATGTAGAGTTGCCCTCAGGCCAACAAGGCGGCGGTTGGGGCGTTCCCTTTAGCCTGTCTGAAGAAGGTGCCCTGATCTTCCAGGAGGCTGCAATGGAGACCGGTGCCACGAGGAATAGAGAGGCTCATTACATCTCGATGCACCTGGACGAAGAAGAGATCTTCAGCGCGCCTTTGGCCCAAGATCTCGCGGCGAGCCTTGAGGTTGCACCACTCAGGAACATGGTGGCCCAGGTTGGTGGCGAAGAGGCGGCCTCCAGAAAGGCTCATGAGCTTTACATCCACCTTCGCGAGGGCGCTTTGCCCGTTAACGTCGAGATCATTGGGTCTGGCCAGGTGACCGCCTCCTTGGGCGAGCAGTTCAAGAAACAGGTCTTTGCGGCCGGATTTTTGGCGATACTTGCAGTGGGATTTGTCATCTTCTTTAGGTACCGCGAGCCAAAGATTGTGTTGCCGATGGTGGGCACATCTTTCAGCGAGGTTCTCATGATGCTGGGAGTTGCGGCACTTCTGGGGTGGCAGCTTAACCTTGCCAGCATAGCTGGGATAATTGCCGTGATAGGTACTGGCGTTGACCATCTCGTCATCATAACAGACGAGGTTTTGTACGAGGGCAGGGTTCCAAGCGGGAAGGTATATCTTGCCAGGCTCTCCAGCGCGTTTGGTATAATCATGGCTGCAGCCCTCACTACGATCGTTGCCATGTTGCCGCTCTTTGGGATGGGCTTTGGTACTTTCAAGAGCTTTGCCTTGATCACCATAACAGGTGTTCTCATAGGCGTGTTCATAGCCAGGCCCGCTTACGGCAGGATCATCGGTTACATAATGAGGAGCGAATAGAGAGGAAATTCACATTAGTGCTTAACGATATGAATAGGCCAAAATGTTGAACTCTTGCGAGTTAGAGATTTGGCCAGAAATGTATCGTTAACCACTATAAAACGAAAAAAGAGAGTGACGATTTGATCCCGCAGGTCAAGTGCGATCTGTGGGATCGACGTCTATCTCGAATTATTTTATCGGGTTTCTATCCATATTTTGTTAAGCACTATTCTTGCGAGATCCGAGTAGTTTCATTCGATTGGTTCTCGGCTAGAATAGTGCTTGACCGTACATTTTCGCCCATTTTGCTGACCCAGTCTCTGATCTTCCAAGCTGCTTCAATGGTCTCACCACAGTTTTGGATTATGAAGTCTCGAGGAAGATCTTGGTACAGCGGGATGGTTTCGCTGGAGGCGAGGGCATTTGACCCGTCGAAGTTCACGTAGGCGATTCTGGCAGTAAGCTCGTGAGGAGACCTGCCAAAAGAAGTTCCAGGGAGGATCGCAACTCCTGTATCTTGAAGAAGTCTTTCGCAAAGTTCGACGCTGTCACTTATCCCTTGTTTTGCGAGCCGATTTCCAAGCAGCGAAAAGTCCGGGAATAGGTAGAATCCGCCCTCTGGTTGGTGGAGTCTGATTCCAGCTTCGATGAGTATTCTGTAATATTCTTTTCCGAGGGCGTCGAGGATTTTTCTTGCGTGCCAGAGGTATCGCTCGATGGTGACGCCGCCCTGGAATGCGCGGACTGCAGCGTATTGGATTGGAGCGCTGACTGCGGTATAGGTTTCGCTGGCAACAGTGGTCATGGCGTCGAGGAGCCAGTCGAGATCTGGCGGGAATGTGAAGGTTCCAAGCCGCCAGCCGCCTGCACCGCACCATTTGGAAAGGCCCGAACTTATGATCGTCCCTTCGGGGTAGAACCGAGCCACTGAGACGTGTTCGCCTTTGTGGTGGATCTGGCCGTAGATCTCGTCAGACAAGAGGATCACTTCGTAGTCCCTCGCGACCTTTGCGATCTTTTTTAGCTCTTCTGGTTGGTAGGTCAAGCCGTCGGGGTTTCCGGGGTAGTTGAGCACCAGGATTCGGGGCCTGTAAATGTCGTGTTCGCTTTCGAGGAATCGTTCGAGCCGTTCGGGGGTTATGTGCCATTTCTCATCGTAACTGGTGTGAAGGAGCCTGACTTTTTTTCCCAGGATCTGGGCCTGGGGGACGTAAGAGACCCAGGCAGGTGTTGGCACCACGATCTCGCCGTAGTAGACGAGCTGGAGAATGAACATAAGCTCTTTAGATCCGGGGCCGACGAGGGTGAGGTCGGGGTTTGCGTCTACGTTGTCTTTGCGCTGGTGAAATTCAGCCACGGCTTCTCTGAGTGCTGGAAGGCCCTTTACTGGTAGGTAGTCTTTCTCGTGGGCGTAGAGCTTGAGGGCGTTGACGACGGGGGTTGGCACCGGAAATGGTGACTGGCCCAGTCCCATGTTGTAGATCCGTCGTCCCTCGCATTGGAGCCGTTTGCATCGCTCGTTGATGGCCAAAGTTGCAGAGGGCTCAACACCTCTCACGTTGATATTGAGGCTCACATGTTTGCTCAAGTCCATTATTCAATTTCAACTCCGAAACTGTTGAGGTTATTGATGAGGACATGCGAATTCAGGACGGGGATTTTAACGTGTCGGTCCGGGCAGGATCGTTTGGTATAAAAGTTGGATGATTTATGTCGATTTTAAGTGATATTATGAAAAATTTCATACTTAACTATAACAAGGCCGAAAGAGAGCTAGAGCCGAGCGGGTAAGCCCAGCGGCTGGAAGATGATGTTTATCGCGTCACAATCCTGGCAAGGGACTTTCGGGTCAGGTTAGCGACTTCATTTGGGTAGATGGGGAAGGGAGCTAGGGAAACTTGAGCGCACCCTTGCCGTTTAGTCTCAGGACTAAGAGGCACCCTCCAAACGGCGCTTGAATGGGATGCCACCCTCAAAATAAAAACGATCAAAGAAACTTATAAGAATCAGAGGTTCAAAGTCGTTGGATAAGTTTGGCAGATCCCTCACGACATGTGGCGCTCTTTCCGTCTTGATCGAAGTGAGGGTTGTGGAGGAGATGAGTGCGACGATCTGCAAGTGAACTTGTCGGGTGGCGGTCCACGCAAAGCCGATCACCAACAACTACCAAAGGAAGTAAAAATATCATGGCTAATGGCTGGTGCGTAACTGCACAAAAAATTAAGGAATGGACCGAGGGTAATCGCCGTCAAGCTCAAGATACACTGCCACTTTTAGTCAGAAAGCTCATACTTGCAAGCCTAAAACCTTCTTTGCTCAGTTTTCCTGCGGGAGATAGTGTTTCATCTGGAGGGTGGGATGGTCACCTAATATCTGAGGAGGAAAATGCCTTTGTCCCCGAAGGTTCTTCTGCATGGGAATTTGGTACTGGGGAACGTGTCAATACAAAAGCAGATGATGATTACGAAAAACGTACAAAAAATTCACTGGGAATTGATAAAAAAAGCACCACATTCATATTTGTAACATCACGCGCCTGGATCAAGCGAGATAGTTGGGTACAAGAAAAAGATGCTGAGGGACAATGGGGACTGGTCAGAGGTCTTAATGCTGACGATTTAGAAGCTTGGCTTGAACAATGTCCGGCGGTTCATCGTTGGTTTGCTAGGCTTACCGGTAGTCGGTCAGATGGAGCCAGGGATATAGAACAGGCATGGGGAAGTTGGAGTTGCGCCACCCAACCAGAATGTAGTGCAGATTTGGTACTTGCTACTCGAGAGGATCAAGCAAAAGAGTTAGCCAATAAGCTAAACGCGGAAGTGGAACCTTCTGTCATCCGCGTTTGGGGTGAATCGGAAGACGAAGCATATGCTTTTGCGCTTGCAGTGGTAAATCAACATTTAGAATTTTCAGCTCGTTTTTTGGAAGTCAAAAAATCAAATGATTGGGATATTTTGCTTGATAGCCAACAACCACTTATTCTCATTCCTCGATTTGATAATTTTACAGGTACTGGATTGGGTTTAGCGACAAAACGTGGTCATTGGGTAATTTTACCCGCATCCTCAAAGCAACTTAGGACCCGTGAAGAAATAACCTTGTCATATGAGTACTGCGTAATTATTATACTGAATCCGATTCATGTTGGTTTCGTGTAATGGGTGTACACGTATATGCGCAAGTTATTTCGCTACGGGCCCTTAGTGGTCAAGAAGTGGGAATTACTCTCGATAAGGCGGACCGAGATCCGCAAATCAAAGCATTAGTTGCCATGGGCTTAGAGAAGGAAACCGCTGAAGATGTTGTGCACTCATGCCGAGGATCTTTGAACCCTATTCGCAGGCATCCTGCACTTGTTCCAGTTGACTATCGAAAGCCTGATTGGGCAAGTCCTAAAAATTCTGAACCATTGTTAGCTGCGCTGCTTGCAGGGGCTTGGGTTTCTGACAATACGAACGATTGTGATAGTGTGGCCCAGCTAGCGGGTGTTCCTTATGAGGAACTTGAAAAACAGTTACATATGTGGGCAATGATAGACGACCATCCCGTCCGTCTTGTGGGAAATGTTTGGCAAATCGCATCTCGCCAAGACGCTTGGTCGCTATTAAGCCCGTTTATCAATGCAAGCGTCTTGGAGCGATTTGGCCAGGTGATAACCAACGTGTTTCAAGAGCTTGACCCACGTTTTGAGTTATCACCTGAAGAAATATGGATGGCAAATGTACATAGTAAAGTGGTCAAGCATTCAGGCTATCTGCGCCAAGGACTTGCAGAAATGTTGGCGATGTTGGCCAGTTACGGAGATAGAGATTGCCAGATTATAGGTGAACCTTCACTACAAGATTGGGTCTCTTGGTGGGTAAGGCAGCTGTTAATAGAAAATATGTCTGGACACCATTGGTATTCGCTCAATAGTGTTTTAGCATATTTAGGTGAAGCCGCTCCTGACACGTTTTTAGAGGCAGTGGAAACAGGCCTTCAAGGTGAGGATCCACCACTTATGGCGCTTTTCGTTGATGAAGGCGTTATGGGGGGTTGTCCACATGCTAATCTATTATGGGCGCTTGAAGGTATATCTTGGAATCTGGAGCATTTGACACGTGTAGTCCACATTTTGGCGAAGTTATCTCGCTTAGATTATCGTAGTAGCTATCCTAATCATCCTTCTGAAAGCCTTGTGCGAATTTTTCAGGGCTGGTTACCTCAAACGAGAGCCTCTTTAGATGACAGGCTTAAGATTATTGATTTCTTGATGCGTTCAGAACCTGAGGCAGGATGGAAACTATTGTTAGATCTTCTCCCGGAGAGGCGCGATATTTCAACGCGGATACACCGACCAAAGTTTCGTGACTGGGCTGATGAGTGGACGCCTGATGTAACGCAAGACGAATATTATCAACATATAGTAGAAATTGTAGAAAGAGTCTTGCTGCATGTTGACGGAAGTCCTGACACACGTTGGCCCGAACTTTTGGAGAAAATTCCACAAATACCGAACGAATTTTTTGATGCTGCAGTATCCCAACTTAAAGAGAAGAATATCGACGACTTCTCCGAAGATGCAGTTACTGAAATGGGCAACATATTGAGACAAATAGTTAGTCACCATCGCAAGTTTGCAGATGCAAATGGGGCGCTTCCAAAGGATGCGGTTGATCAGTTGGATGAGATTCTTAGTCGGTTTACTCCAGATGATTTGATAAAAAAGCATCAATCCTTATTTGACGACTATTTGCCAAATTTGACCGAACCGATACTTCCGCGGGACTGTAAACAGCGAGAGAAATTGGTTAGACAAATACGCAAAAATGCTTTAGAAGAAATATGGGATGCTCAACAAGCTCTAGGAATAGTGCAGCTGGCGTTGAGTGCGAAATATCCCGCGGTGCTGGGGACCACTCTCGGCAGTTCAAGTTTTACATGTGAAATAGAAGAATTTGTGTTAAGTTGGTTAGGTGGCGATAATAATTCACTAGATCAAACCGCCAAAGCATATCTCTTTGCTAGATACAGACAGAACAACGATTGGCTTGAGATCATAAGAGAGCAATATAGCGAGCGTTGGACTGATGAGATTTGGGCGGCTTTTTGTTTAGGTCTGCCGTTCAACAAAGCTGTGTTCGACTTCCTAGAAACACTGCCAAGCGACGTAGCAAGCCACTACTGGAAGAAAACTGGGTATTATCTTCAGAAAGATGATGAAGAATACGCTAATTGGGTTATTGAACAACTAATGGAACACAGAAGACCTGTTGCGGCTATTCATGCATCTGCACATTATTTAATTATAGGAAAGACGACCTTTAGTGACGATCTCTTAGCGAGAGTTCTTGAGTTGGCTGCAATCGAACCAACAGATCACGAACTTGTACGTTTAGATGGATATGAAATTGTTGAAATATTTAAAGCCATTCAATTCTCTGGTGACGTCGATCATGAGCGTTTGGGACGGATAGAATGGATGTACCTCCCCATCTTTCGCCATAACGATATGCAACCATTAGCTTTGATGAAAGAGATTCATTGGTCATCGGTTAAGACAAAAATCGCAATGTGGCAATGATCTCGGTAGCAAATACGATGAAATCGACTGGATTAAAAAAGGTACAGGGGATCCGTTTCCGAATCCAACCCCATTTATGTAGTGCATAAATCGTGTGAATAACTGATTGATTATGTAGCTCAAACTCCTTAACCGATGACCTATGGAAAGAGATTAAGAAAAATCCCAATTTCTTTGTTTATTTGATATGTTTAGCTTTTAAAGCTGATCCACCTATTGAAGCTGAGTTCTCTGAATTGTCGCCAGAATTAAAAGAGCAATATGCAGAAAATGCTTGGTATTTATTGGAGTTAATAGATCAGCTGCCAGGACAGGAAAATCGAAAGGTTGATGCTGCACAATTACAAGAGTGGGTAGAAGCAGTAAGACAAGAGTGTGCTAATCGAAATCGAAGTAGCATCGGTGACAGTCACATTGGTAAGCTGCTTTCGCATTCTCCAGTTGGAAGTGATGGCGTTTGGCCCCACGAGGCTGTAAGAGGTGTAATAGAAGGATGCGAAAACCAAGATTTAGACAGAGGAATTGAATTCGGAATATATAATCAAAGGGGTGTGGTTACTAAGTCTTTAAGAGAAGGCGGTAAACAAGAGCATGAACTCGTGGAGAAATACAAACAACAAGCAGAAGAGATTCAGTACATCCATCCCAGAACTGCAGCAATGCTGAGACGAATTGCTGGGAGGTATAAGCGTGATGGGGCCAGAGAAGACATTAATGTTGAATTAAGAGATTAATACGACCACCCTGAAAAATAGCGGCCTTACGGTTCCTGAATACCTAGCACACATGGAGACAGAGTTAGTCGGACTCGATCAACCAACTCTGCCCATCACTCACTACAGATACATCTCAGGGATCTTTCGACCCTCGGCCTGATCGTTCCAGATGATCGAAGCGACGCGCCAGGAGCCGCCAACCTCGATGAACTGAATGCTGTTAATCCCGATGGAGAACGGCTCAGAGGCGCCAGGATCGAACTTCGCCCCGTAGGTGCTGAAACGGTGACTGATCTTTCCGAAGATCTCGGTGCGGCTCGCAATCTCTCCCTCGTAGAATGACTTGAGTTCGCCACGAGAATGCTGCTCTTCTACAGCGTCCACAAATTGGTTGATGCTCATTATCAGCGGGTCACCGTTATTGTTGATCAGCATCCCCTCTCGGATGAATAGACTTTTCAGCATCTTCAGATCAGGACTTTCGCCCTCATCGAAAGATATGGAAGAATAGAGAGCCTCTGTCAACTCGTCTATCTGCTTTTCGTCTTCGCCATATTCCCCTTGACCCAAAGCTTCATCACCCCTTCATCAGACAGGTTACATCTATAAACTGTTTATCCCTTTTCGCAACCTTTTGCAGCCTTCGGCAGTGACTCTAATCTTCGATCCCCATCCTTTGGCCTTCCGCAGGTTCCCCGAGCCGGCCGGCGGCGCTAAAAATAAAATTTTATATATTTTCAAATACCGCTATCAGGAAAATTATCTCAGATCAAAGTTCGCCCTGCCGAAACACCCATGATTCGTAGACTCATCCCCAAAGCATGAAAATCGCTATGTAATGATTTCATATTGTGGACATTTTCATGGGAAGTCCTAGCTTGCAAAAGAGTGGAGGGATTTCGAGGAAAAACCCCAATGCCACCTGATTCCCATTTTCTCATCGTGACCTTCGATCCGTTCGACCAAATCGGCCGCCTTACTTGAGGGTCGCCTGGAAAGAGTGCTCGACGTTGTGAGATTTTCCTTCAAGATCGGAAATCCCAAGGTAATACCATCCCGGATTTGCAAGGTCCTGCTTCAGGTTCGTCAAATCTCCAGGGTTCGAAGCGTCGATTCTGGAGATCCAATTGAAGTTCTTGCCATATAGGTCGATCCTCGCCCTCATATCCCCCGGCGAGTCGATCAGTTTCACCTCCAGTGCCCCGGGGCGGTCCACGCGCAGCTTGTAGAAGTCCCCGTCACCTTTCGGGAATATGAATCCTTTAGCGACATCGCCAAAACTGATCTCGGTGGCGTCACCGATCTCGCTGTTCGGCTCGTTTGAATCCACCACCAGCTTGAACGCGACCTGGAACGTGTACTCGATGTTGTGGGATTTTCCCCCAAGGTCGCCGATCCCGACGTAGTACCATCCTGAATTTGCAAGGTCCAGCTTCAGGGTCGTCAAATCACAGGGGTTTGAGGCGTCGGTTCTGGTGATCCAGTTGAAGTCCTTGCCGTAAAAGTCGATCCTCGCCCTCATATCGTCGGGGACCGAGTTGAGCTCCACCTCCAGAATTCCAGAGCTGTTCACGTAGAATTTGTAGAAATCTCCGTCGCCCTTGGTGAAGATGTGACCTTTGATATCCTTGTCAAAATCGATCTTCGTGGCGTCACCAATCTCGCTGTCGGGCTCGTTTTTGTCCACCACGGGCTCAAACTCTACGTGGAACGCATACTCAACTTTGTGGGATTTCCCCCCAAGGTCGGAGATCCCAACGTAGTACCATCCCGGATTCACAAGGTCCAGCTTCAGAGTCGTCAAATCGCCGGGATTTGAGGCGTCGGTTCTGGTGATCCAGTTGAAGTTCTTGCCGTATAGGTCGATCCTCGTTCTCATGTCGTCGAGAACGTTCGGGCTTGTCGAGTCGAGCTTCACTTCCAGGATTCCAGAGCTGTTCACGTAGAATTTGTAGAAATCTACGTCGCCCTTGGTGAAGATGTAACCTTTGACGGCCTCGCCAAAATCGATCTTCGTTGCGTCACCAAGCACGTTGTTTGGCTCGCTTAAATCGACCACAGGCTCTAATGCAACCTGGAAGGAGTACCCCGCATTATGCAATTTCCCTCCAAGGTCGCTGATCCCGACGTAATACCATCCTGAATTCGCAAGGTCCAGCTTCAGGGTTGCTAGGTCACCGGGATTTGAGGCGTCGGTCCTGGTGATCCAGTTGAAGTTCTTGCCGTAAAAGTCGATCCGCGTCCTCATCTCGTCGGGAACTGCGCTCAGTTCCACTTCCAGGATTCCAGGATTTTCCACGAAGAACTTGTAGTAATCAGCATCCCCCTTAGGGCTGATGTATCCACCTGCCGCCTCGCCAAAATCGATCTCGGTTGCATCCCCAAGCTCGCTGTTGGGTTCGTTTGCGTCCTCCTGACAGTACGCGCCGGATATCAGTAATAAAAAGGCAAAAATTGCGGTGATCAGTCCGGTCACTGATCGTCTTATTTTTCCTACCATATCGAGAATATATGGGCATTAAATATAAATAACTTTGTGAAAAGCGCCTCATGACACAAAACGCTCAGAAGTCGAAGCGAAGAGCGACTTTCACCCTCATCGAAAGATATGGACGAATAGAGAGCCTCTGTCAACTCGTCGATCCGATTTTCGTCTTTCCCATATCCCCCTTGACTCAAAGCACTGTCACCCCTTGACTCAAAGCACTGTCACCCCTTCACTAGACCGGTTATAGTCGAGAACCGATTAGTCTCACCTATAGTCATGAACCTTAGGCGTGATACTTAACGGAGCATCCCAAATAAATCATCTGCTACAAAGCCCGCGATTTATTGAGTTAGCATTGTCTTTTGCGCATGGGATAAGTGTCAAACTTAGCATTCAGGACTATAATTGGTTCTCGCCAGAATAGTGCTTAACGATACGAATAGGCCAAAATGTCGAACTCTTACGAGTTCGACATTTGGCCACATTCGTTTCTGCCCGACTCTACTCGCCCATTATTTGGACTACGATCTTTCGGCTCCGGGGCCTGTTGTCCAGGTCCAGGAAGACTATCTGCTGCCATGTGCCAAGTGTCATCTTTCCTTCGATGAAGGGCACGGTGAGGCTCGGCCCCAGGATCGAGGCTCTGATGTGAGAGTGGCCGTTTCCGTCACCCTATCGAAGGTTATGGGCGTAGTCTCTATCCTCGGGCGCAACCCTTTCCAGGGCCCATTTCATGTCCTCGACGAGGCCCGGCTCGTACTCGATGGTGGTTAAGGCTCCCGTGGCCCCGGGCGCAAAGACCACGACGACTCCAGCATCAAGGCCTGATTTCTGGACTGCGTCTTTCACTTCGGTGGTTATGTCGATCATGTCAGCGTTTCCGCGCGTCTGAAACTCGACGTATTCAGTCACTATCAAAGTGGATCACCACTAAAACTGAATGGCATAAATTATGTATCAAGTCTGTGGTTTGCGGAGGCTGGGTAGGAGTGCAGGGTCGATTTCGTCCTTCTGGCGCTGATGGGGCTATTCGGGCCCAGAGACGAGAAACGCGACGCCAGCCGCTTTTTTCGAGGGCTTTTCCGCCCCAAAATTCGTTTTACCTGATCATCACGTTGCCGAGAGTGACCAGGAATAGCGCCAGGAGAAGCCAGCCGAGGACATCTTCCAACATGACCGCGTATTTCCAGCCTTCTTTAGGCCGCCAGTCGTGTGGAGGCTGGGAGACGAAGACCATCGTGCTGAAGTAGAGTGTGTCTTTGAACGAGAGATCTGTGACGAAGGAGGCGTTCAATATCCTCCCGAGCAGACGGCGCAACGTGCTCGGTCTTATCTTGAGCAAGGTGCCCGGTATTTTCTTCAGGGTTTTTGGAGCGCCAAGTATTCTCCTCAGTATATTCAATATTTTATTGAATGGCAAGCAGCATATCGACGAAATGCTCCACCTATTCCCGCCGCCCTCGTGGGCGTTTTCCTGGTATGGCATCGCGATTCTGTGAATTCCATTGCCTGCCCAGAAAGCTATTCCAAAAATGGTGATCAACACAAAGCTCCATGCGAGCGTGTAGCCTGGCCGCACTCCGTATCCGCACGTGAGCCAGGCGAGGATGTCGATGTACTTGGCCACTTCCCGCCAGTTCCTCATCGATTGCTTCTCTCGCCTGTACTGGTAATAGCAGCCGTCTGCGTCTTCGAAGTACTCTATGTTCCTGAAGTTCTTAACCAGCGTCAGGTAGACCTCGCCGTTATAGACGAATCCATCTTTTATCTGGTCCCAATGGACATACAGACGCTCGTAGTCGGAGCCGTTCAGGCAGATCGTGGATTCGTTCCTGAAGGTGGAGTTTGAGAGTCGCAAGATGCGGATGTTCTTTGAATTCTCCAGAGTCAGGTTTGCGTGATCAAAACTGGAAAACTCGAAATAGACATCTTTGCCGAATTCTGCTCCGTTGAAGTAGGCATCGCCTCCGCTGAATTGTACCCCCCTGAAGTAGGCATTGCCTCCGCTGAACTCGGCCTCCCCGAAATAGGCACAACCCAAGCAAATCTCGAAAGATCTGCTAAAAACCAATTGGTGGGCACCACTAACACCTCTGAACCTCCTCATTCTAATAATGGACTCAGTCTCACTAAAAATGAGCTTTTTCTCCCTAATAATAATACCGCTGAACTTTGTCCCCTTAAAGTTGGCATTGTCGCTAAAGACTGCTCCACTAAATTCAGCATCGCCACCGCTGAACTTTGTCTCCCCAAAGTATGCACCTCCACCGCTGAACACTGCCTTCCCGAAGTTAGCATCGCCACCGCTAAACTTTGTCTCCCCGAAGTTAGCATCGCCACCGCTAAACTTTGTCTCCCCGAAGTATGCACCTCCACCGCTGAACTCAGCCCTCCAGAAGTTGGTATCACCGCCGCTGAACACCGCCTCCTCGAAGTCAGCGTCTCCTCCGCTGAACACCGCTAATCCGAAATCAGCGTCTCCACCACTAAACTCAGCCCTCCAGAAGTTGGCAACACCACCGCTAAACTCAGCCCCCCAGAAGTTGGCAACACCACCGCTAAACTCAGCCCCCCGAAAGTTGGCAATACCACCGCTGAACTTGGCATCCTTAAAGCAGGCAGAACCATCAAGGTCGGTGTAGATGATCTGAATTCCCCCAAAGTCAGCGTCGACACCACTTAAATCATAGCTGCCACTGAAATTACCTTCCGAAAACCAGGCTTCTCCTGTGAAATTTGTGCCCCCGAAATTGACCAACTCCTGGAAGATGGCATTGCTGAGGTACACATCGCCTCGAATCTCGGAGTTTGTGATGCTTATCAAAGAATTGATGATCTTTGCTTCTCGAGCCAAACTCCAGCAGATTTCGCCCTCATAATAATTCCTTTTCTTCACTACAGACTCTATCGGCAGATCCACCTCGCTCAGGTCCAGGTCGCCCTCAACGATCACGCCGTCGTACTCGACCGGTTCGCCCCGCTCGATCTTGGCCAGGATCTCGCTCGCCTGGACAATCGGCCGAGGTTCGTCATCTGGCGCGCCGAGGGCCGGGCCTGCGAGAAGAAATGCCAATAGAATCAGGGCCAGGA
>Ga0222638_1000582_pt1 | contig 12626 bp, 20 predicted proteins | sample AntAcemetagen183_FD_181153 | JGI IMG/M metagenome (GOLD analysis project Ga0222638, IMG submission 181153) | Saline water microbial communities from Ace Lake, Antarctica - #183 | ecosystem: Environmental > Aquatic > Non-marine Saline and Alkaline > Saline | place: Antarctica: Ace Lake...
ATGTAACTAGAACATTAGCGCTTGCGTTGATTTCAAGGGCACAAGTTGTGCCTGGAGTCGTACCAACACCAATGTTTAGTAAGTCATCAGTTGTGTCAAATCCTACATAGAAGTCATTAGTCTGACCGTCAAGAACAATAGTTGCATCTTCATCTCCGCCATCTCCAATGGTTAACATAGGAGTTGTTCCGCCTATATCAATACCACTCCCGGCATATATAACACCGTCGGCATCAATATAGACGTCATCTCCCCAATTTGCCTTATCGGCTGCAAAAGCCCCCCAAGCAAATAAGATTATGCTTAGGAAAGCTACCAAATATTTCTTGTTCATAGCATAACCTCCATTTTCTTATTTACTTAAACGCCTGTACTTGCTAATCCTGCTCTCCAATCAAACGCACCTGTATCATAAAGCATACGTCCCTTGAAGTTGTAAAATTCGTCTTCTTCGTCTATCCAAGATGTAAAGTGAGGCTTAGCTGACCATACTACCGCGAGTAGTTTTAACTCAGGATAGATGATATACCAAGCTGTGTCTGAACCACCAAGAGCTGCTGAAAGGTATCTCCATTCTATTGGTTCATACATTCCGGCGAATCTGTTGATTTCTCTTAATGTAGTCCCAGGTCTCTCTGTTGCTCTGTCTGAGAATACTCTCATAATAGCCCCTCTTAGTGCAGGCGGATAAAGTATGATTGGTTTCTCTGATGTAGCAATCGGGATTCCTTTAGGGTCAAAAAAGTTGTCAGCTATCTGACTTTCGGCTAGTTCTAAGGTGTCATGGGAGAAAGCTCCTGATAATAAATTATCATAAGTTATCCCAGTTTCTTCTCTGTTCTTAGGATGTGAATTGCTGAATAGATACTGACCGTCAGGACAAGCTGTTGAAAAACCATCATAAAGTATAGAGGCTGTCTTTTTCTCGACATTCATTCTTGCGCCTCTACCCATTGCTGAGGCATCTTTTAGTTTACCTAAAAGAGCATATTCCTCTTGGTCTACAGCTTCAAAAGAGATTGAAAGTTTCTTCCATCTTTTTGCCTGTGTCAATGTCTTGGCATATCCAAGTACAGGATCTTCATATCCACCAGAAGAACCTTCAGTAGCGTCTACCCATTCACCAAGTCCACTTATTCCGTCAAACTTGTATTCCTTAGTCTTGTCGTCGATCTGATCAAACACCTTTTGATTGACTTGTTCATCTTCCTTGAAAGTCTGAAGTAAGAACTTGTCGTAAATAGGTGTATATAGTTGGTCTAATACATCTTTAGTAATCATTAGTAGTCCCTCCTTTTAATTAAGCAGCATTAACTTCAAAATGACCAATGGCATAACCATAGGTATTCGCAGCTATCGCAGCATCTGTTATGTCGATCTCATCAATAAATAACCCTTTGGCATTAGCAGCACCTGTAACATCTGAGATGTCAAGAGTATTGACGCTCTCAAGGTCACAAATAAGTCCTACTGCTGTCTGGGTTATTACTGCATCAGCTTCAACAGGTACAATAAACTGATACTTGCTTAAAGGTGGGATAACTAACACACTTAAACCATCGTCACCAGAATTATCTTGTGCATGAGCTGCAATTCCTAGAAATGTACTAGCAAACGCTGTGGTTGCGTTAGTTGCTTTTCCATTTCCATCATCATGAAGAGCATCACCCTTCAAGATAGTGTCAGAATCGCAAAGATAACTTCTTAGTCCGCCCTCATCTAATTTATTCAACAGGCTAAAACCTGCTGCTTTATAAACATTAGTTTTCATACTTTCCTCCTCAATACTGGTTTAAGTCAATTTTAATATCAGGAGGAAGTTGTTTGTAGGGCTTCTCGCCATGAGCATATCCGCAATCTGGACAAGGGATTTGGGAATCTTTACCCTCAGAAAGTAGATAAAAGATAGGCGTATTACACCTACCACATATATACGTTCCTTGTAAATCCTCTGTCCTATCACTCATAATCCGATTTTCTTCCTACGATCAACTGAATCTTTAAACTCTTCCTCTGATACCCCAGACCTTCTAAGAATTTCTTTTTTCTTCTTTTCCATCTCTGGGCTTAAATTTGACTTAGGTTTTGTTTCTTTATCTCTTGATGAACCATTACCCTCATCTAGTGAGGATATTCTTTCTTTCTCAGTTTCAAGAGCGTCATTCCTAGCGTCCTGTTTAATCTTTTCTAGTTCTTCATCCGTAAACTCTTTCTTGCCACTAGGCTTACTTAGTCTCTTTTCCATTTCTTTAGCAAGGAGTTCCGGACCATTTTCAACCCAATACTTTTTAGGGTCCTCTTTCATGATGTCATACATTAGGCGATACTTCTCATTCTCTTTGTAAAGAATCAAGTGTATCTCTTTATCTGTTTTGCCATCTTCTTTGAGTTCCTTTATCTTTTCTCTAGTATTAAGTTCAGGATGCTTGGTTTCCACTCTCTTAGATGATTTCTCCATCTCAGCAGTTAGTTTATCAACAGATTTCTTAGCTTCTTGACTACCTCTAAAGGCTCGTTTCTCACCGGACCTTCTTAGACTTCTTTCCATAAGCCATTCAGTAGCGGATACATTGTCTTCTAAGAGCCATTCTTCAAGGTCTTCTTTGGACATTTCACGCTTCTCTTCTCTGGGCTTATCTTTGTCATCTTCGAGGTATTTCTTGACCCTTTCTCCTTCGGCTTTCTTCTCAACGTCCTCTTTAGGAGGATTGAGTTTCTCATTAACCTCACCGAGTTGTTTCTCAAGTTCATTGATTTTATCTCTGTCTTGGGTTTTCTCAGTCTTTAAGTCTTTGATTTCTCCAGTAAGCTCACCAAACCTTTTATTCAAGCGGTCTTGGTCGTCAGGTTTCTTCTCTTCAGGTTTATCAGGTTTCTTAGCCTTTAAGATTTCTTCCTTACGTGCTTTCTGTTCTTCATCAAGTTCGTCCTCAGGTGTATCAAGAATCCTCTCATCGCCTTTAGCTATCTCTTCTGCTGTTGCTACTGTTCCTTTGGTCTTTTCTTTTTCAGCGTCAGGTATAGTTGGAGTTTCTTTACCCTTCTCTGCGGAAGCGTCCTTTGATTCTTCCTTTTTTAAGAAATTATCTGTAATTTCTTTGTGTTTCTCGAAATCGTTCATATTCCTCCTACCATAGCTTAAAGTGCTACGAACTTATATCTATTATTTTAAAGCTTTTTTAGCCTTCCCTATTTTCATTCTTAAGCCAACCACTTTCTTCTTTAGTTTCTTAGCTCTCTCTTCTGCGGCTGGACTGTCTGCCATAGCTTCTGCCTTGGCTGCTTCGTCAATTAATATGGCTAATTCATTCTCTAAGACTTCTACATCATTCTTAGATTCAGGCTTAGCGTCCTCTCCTGCTAGGAGTTTCTTCTTATATTCTGCTGTCTTTGCTTCGACTTCTTTCTCTTTTTCGTATTTAGCAATGAACTGTGCCTTACTTAGTTTAAGATTCTCTGGAGCATCAGGCATCCTCTTTACTGGTTTTTGTTTCTTCTTACCCGTCATTATTGGCATCTTTCTCCTTTATTGTTTTAACCCTATCCTTTACTTTACCCAAAAGTTTAGGGATTAAATCCTTCTGGGCTAAAAACTTCTGAGCGCCTGTACTATCCCCTTCCCTAGTGCATCTATTCACCTCCTTTTGTAAATATTCTGCATGTTCTTCCAAAAGATTAACGTATCTTCTCCATTCTGGCATTGATAGTAATGTCTTCCAATCTAGGAACTCTGTTAATAATATATCACTCATTAGAATTGACCGCCTCCTGGGGTTGGTTGTTGTAAAGGTTGATTAGTCGGCATATTTGGTTGAGATGGGTTCACGGGTTGTCCTTGATTTGGTTGTTGCCCCATAGTCGGAGCGTTTGGCCCCTGTCTCCCTATAGTTTGACTAGCGAGTTGATTCGCCATCTTCTCTTGTTGGGATACTTTCATAAATTGTCTTACGTTTACTATAGTCTTGAGTAAATGATCTTCAAAGTTAGGTCGATACTCTTCGGCTAGTTCGTGGATTTTCTCTTGTTGAGATACGTGTCCTGCTAAGTGTTGTAAAGCTTGAGCAGTCGCCCCCTCTGGTGGGTCGAAGGCATCTCCTTGCATAAATCTTGACCATTCGCCGTTAACTTCTTCTAAATCGCCCATCTTGCCTTTAGGTTCTTTGCCTAGATAGCGTTCTATATCTATATCTCCTACCATTTCTTTGACTGTATCTGCTGTTAGGTTATAATTCCCCTTAGGATTGAGCTGTGGATGAACCCATACACTCGTCTGTAATGCATCATAAGCCCACGCTAGAGCCTGTCTCTTGAGTGTTTTAGACCCCATGTGTATATCTGGTGTCATGCGTGCGTCATAGTTACCTCTTAGGGTTTTTACTGATAGATTAGGAAAGATTTTCTTCCCATCCTCTCCTAGAACTCTCTCTCCTAGTGTTGGAGGAGCCCAGTCTTGGTACATATTGATAAACATTGTGATTGCTTCGGTAATCTCCTCGATTATCCTATTAACCCATAAACCAAAACGTGTCTCTGACTTCTCGTTGATTATATTATCACGCGTCGCGGTTCCCGATACTCCCTTCTGATTACTCATAAAGTAAGAAGCAGCACCGGTTAGTCTTTCAAGCATCTCTAATAATAGGTTGATTGTATTGAACTCCCAGACGAATGATCTCTGGAGATTAGGGAAATATACACTATCTGAAGGCTTATCATCCCCGGTAGGATAGGATACCCCACCTCTTAGTTTATAGGATTGTTTCGTATACCCCTCGTCTGTTACTCTATGAAATCCGAACGGACAGTTAGTAAAGAATTGGAAATCTGATGCTTGGTTAAAGATGTTATTTATAGCATTGACTATCGGAGCAATGAGTTTCATTAAGGATTTACCTCTTACCTTGCCCGGTCTTCTGATTAGCGGACCGCCTATGAAGGGGATTTTACCTGTTCGAGTGATCTTCCTTAAAGGTTTCCCTGCCAGAAGAGTCATAGTATAAGGTTCTACTATAAAACGGAACTTCTCTGTCTTCTTACCCTTTTTGAATGTCCCATACCATTCTAGTAAGTCGATAGGGAATACTCTTGGGTCGAGGTCTTTGGTATCTTTGATCCCTAACTGGTCGTCTTTTATCTTCTTGAGTCCACCGCTCTTTTCTATTCTTGCTGACTTAATCTTACTTAGGAACATATCAACATCATCATCGGGGATATTCTTGAAGATTTTTCTTTCAGTTCTGTCTTTGAATTTATCACTGTCTATATGTAGAACGTGGATTAGAAAACTCTGTTCTTGTAGATTCTTACCATAGTCAGGGATTACAATATCATCCACATCAGCTATGTTCTCAAGAACACCTTTCTCAAATCTCTCTTTTACTGTCTTTATGTCATATTTCTTAAACTTGTTATTCTTATCTTGGACTGGGATTCGCTTATCTACCCATTCATACCAGACTTTCCAATAGACTTTAAATACTGAAAAACCTAAGCATATCTTATTATGGATATAATCATCTATCTCAGGATAGACGTTGCCCTCATTCTTACTTACTGCCCATTCAGCGAACTTCTTTATATTATCTCTGTTCTCGAAATCGTTCTCTTCTACTGCTACCCAGTGCATTCTTGAAGGATTCCATGAAGTAGCTAAGAGAGTAGCTTGGTAGGAATCAGCAGTTGACGGGGCTATCCCTAGGTTTCTATCAGCCATATCAGGCTCTTTAGAGAGGTCTTCTAGGACTGAAGGCTTCTCAGCTTCGTATTGTTGGATGTCTTTCTTCTTCTGGGCTAGCCAGTCTGCGGCTGCGTCTGTGCCTACTCGGTAGTCATCTTCTATCATAGAACAGATTTCTTTCTGCATCTTGGGAGAGTAGGAATCCGACTCTAATTCTATAGGAATCGGTTGAATCTTCTTCTCGTCAGGTGTTAGAGGGTTCTTTTTATCTTTCATTGATTACTCCTAATTGTGAGTCTTACCGAATGCTCCCGTTTTCTTACCGAAGGGGTTTATTATCCCACCTTTCTTCTTTTCCTTCAACGCATCCATCTCTCTTAATATTTTATCTATCTGATATTGGCACTCACTCTTGGTTAAGTTGTATTGCGTCCTTCTTGCGCTCCCTGTGTAATGAGCTATGCCTCCACTTGGGTCTCTTACTGCGCAGAATACTATCTCTTTCATGTCTATAAATCTATCAGGCTCTTTCTCGAACGCTGCTTTCTTCTCGGCTAATATCTCTTCTGGGGTCTTTATTTTGGGTTGCTCTTGCATTTATCTCCTTATTTATCTATACCTTTCTCTCAAAAATCCACTATCCGATCCTCTCTTGAAATCATATTTTATAGTACCAATCTTTTTTGACATATACAAGTTTAGTCCTATTAAAATAAGAGCTAGTAATACTTCTGCCATTTATATCCTTAATTACCTTTTTGTTCTAGTGCTTTTATTCTTTTATCCATATCATCTAATTCTTCACACACAGCATACGCAAATCTCTCAGACTCGGTCAATATCTGACCTTTAATATCTTCGCAATTCATTCTTTCTTCTACTCTTTGAAGAAACTTAGCTCTTCCTTCAACATTTTTCCACCGCGTAGTCACTAACTTATCCATGTTCCTCCTTAATATAATTTCGGTACATTCGGATCAAACTTGCTTACTGTTATGTACCGTGGATTACTCATCGCAAGGTATCTGGTTACATCTGAGAAATCTTTGTACTTCTCTCTTGGTTTCACTTTGTCTTTCACATCTCCGCTTGAGGTTAAAATGTCTCCTCTTGCATATCTTGATAAGTGTCTAATTGTATTAATACAGTTCTCTGTTATTAAAATCTTAGGTTGGACGACTATCTCTTCGTCCTTCTTCTCCCAGTATAGGAGTTCTCTGACCTTTAAATGTCCTGCTTCTAGTGCGTCTATACCATCTACGAACCTTAATCCACGCTTTAGAAGCTCTTTCTTAGGTGTTGTGCTTGACTGTCCGCCTTGTCTCTCGGCTAATTGGACTGTCTTGTTCCCGAAGTTGGGATCTATAATCCTCTTATGTATCGGTTTCCTGAATATCTGTCTTAGTGATTCTTCCTTCTCTTTGATGATTTTAGCATACTCGGTATAGGTTTTGTCATCTGAATACATCTCGTTGAAGTTCCTTTCAGGATACTCGTCTACGATATAAATTGTACCGGTGATACTTACCGCGGCCCAGATGATCGCCCAGGGTTTCCTATCGTGAGGATCTAATACTTCGTAGAGTGTAACTTTATTGAATGGTACGTCCTCGAAGGGGATTACATGAATACCTTTGTTGAACTTCATGTATATCTTCCCTGATAGATTGATTGGCATACCGTAGATACGAGACTTGATTTCGTCTTTAGTCATCAACTTAGTCTCTAAAAGTGTTCTCTCTTGGTCTATATAAGGATTCTCCGTAGTCCAGAGGAGGTAAAAGCGTATTCCTTCCTTCTCTACTACTCTAGGGAGGGTCTCATCTACCAATGGAGCGTACTTTGACTCAAGCGTATCATGGTTTTCAAAGATATTCTGTAAGAGATCAGTGACTCCTTTCAATGATGTCATGGTAAATATCATCTCACCATTTCTGTCAATAAGTCTCATTCTCTGCTCTCGGTATATATCGTAAGGGGCTTCTTCATCGTTCCATATACCGTCCAAATCTTCACCCTGGAAGCTTTCTCTTTCTTGGTCATAGGACTTGAAAATACCTATTGAACCATTCTTTAGAACTATCTTCCGATTGGTGAATCCTGTGATTTCGTTATATTTCCCATACTTTATACCTAGCTTGGGGAGTAACGACCAGACCTTTCTTTGTTGGATATTCACACTATCTTGGAATGTCTCTGCACATAACCACCATCTTTGATTTGGTTTCTCTCTCATCTTGTTGAGGACGTATTCAGCACCTTTCTCAGTCTTGCCTGAGCGATTTCCTCCAAAAAGTCCTTTGACTTTAGATGGATCTTTGCCAAACCTTTCTTGCTGTTCCAAATTTTCAAAGAACGCTAAGGGGTCAAGTTTCTTGCGATACTTTAATTCCCTTTCGTTTCTCCATAATTGCTGCTGCAATTTGAAGAGACTCGTTTTCGATAGTTTCTTTTGTTTTACCATCATTTTCAGTATATAGTGATTGACTAAAAGTATGATCTAACCTCTGTGCATCTGTCCAGCCAAAGTTCTTTAAAGCGAATATGTCTCCACTTCTGCCATGTTTTCTAAGGGCTTTCTCATAAGACTCTTCTACTATTAGTTTGGCTTCAGCTACAACTTCTATATATCCTTTCCTTCGGCTATAATCAGAAAGACTGGCTTTAGAACCTACAACTAGTGCTAAACCGGATACAGTGTATTCTTCTTCTTTTGTTTTATTGAGATATTTATTAAACGCTGTTGATAGGTGTTGTGGGGTAGGGAATTTGCGAGGACGTCCACCTATATTCTTTTTTAAGGGTTCGATAACTTTGTCTTTAACTTCCATCATTCTCCTTAAATACAATAAACATCTATATGTTTTAATTCTTCTTTAATTTTTTGAGCGTATTTTGTCCCGCCAATCCGTAGGGATTCTTTTAAGACAGTTTTTCTAGCTCCCTTACCCAAGACTTTCATAAAATCCATACAGTTTTTAGTCGTGATACTGATTATAATATCTCGTTTCATCCCTTCCCTTATACTTCCTGAGGTCATTTACTACTAATACTACGAAAATTATGAGTATTACTAGGTGTATATCAATCATTTGGTCTCCAATCTCCTATGAGTTTACCATTACCGAGGTCTAATACTAATCTGTTTGTTAGGGTGAATAATCTAATTTTATAGGGGCATTGCCCTTTTTTCATTGCTTTGAATATACTGTCTACATATTGTGCGTGTGTCATAAGTTATTTATTAATACAAGCCCGGATAATTAGTCCGAGCTTCTTGGTCTCTCACTGTCGGCTAAGGTATTTTTGAACAAGTCCTGCCTTAAACCTTCGTTTTCGGGTGTTTTACCTAAGCGAGATTTTCTTTTAAAAGAACAAATCGGTGCAATTAGTAGCTATGTTAGTATATTATTCCTCTTCTTTGTGAGCCTGATTAGTCCCTTCAACTCCTTGGCTAATGCGAGTTTTAGTTCTTTCCTCAAGCCACATCATAGCCTCTTCAATTTTAGTAATCGCAACTGCATTCGTTCTGCATCTAAAAGGACCCTTTTGGAATCCCCTTAAGCGATTAGCTAACAACTCAAGCACATTTTCAATGCTCGTTCCATTTACCTTGTGTTCCTTTATTGGACCACATTGAAACTTTATATGAATATATCCAGCTTCATCATTCACAATAGCTGGACTACCATCTAAAGCCTCTTGTTTTTGAGTGTTTAATCCTCTTAAATCGTCATTCATTCTGACCTCCATTTTGAGGCTACTATACTACACCGAATTATAAAAGAACGTTTATCCTGTATCTTTTTCCTCTTCAGCTTCAGCTTTTTCTTTTAGGAGCAAAGTCCAACCCCTTTTCAAATATTCATATAATACTTTATCTTCAACTACCATCTTGCTTCTTCTATTCTATCCATTAGTAGTGTCAATGGAACCTATATGACACCTATGCCCTTCTTTTACGACCTAATCCTCTTCCTGAACCGCCTCTACCTCTACCTGAACCTCTTGCTGGCTTTGGATCGCCTGCTTTACCTACACGAGGAACAGCCCCTTTTCTACAACTACCTTTCCTTGCTACTGCCATGTTTCTCCTTGTTTAATTCATAATAAATACTACGGTTTGCAAGCTAGCTTCACTTACCATAAACTACTTCACCATAAAGCATTTTATAATACAAGTCGGTGGCAGTTGGTCTGCTTTAGTGATTTATGCCTCATCCTTATTAGCTTTATAAGGGGCTTTCCATATAAACGGCTACCACGCCACACCGACATAACCCCACTCAAGCCCTTTCGGGAGTCAAATGGGGAGCAAATAAGAACGTGGATAACCCCCGAATACTCAGTGATTACCTTTTAACCGACCTTCCTAAGCACTATAACGCTTAGATTAATTTCAAAGAAAAGCAGCTCATGGGTGAGTTCTCTAAAAACCTTTTTATCGCTTAAATCGCTGTTTTATTATAACTACACCCTGAGCAATGGTGCATTATAGCATATATGGTAATTTCTGTCAATAGTGTTGTCTAAGTGTAATGTTTTCAATGACTTATTGAGGTTAGAATAACTGCTAAAACTCGCCACTTTGGATAATAGTTTTTTTGAAAATAAATGAGAAATACCCTTGACAGGAATAAGATAGGTGTTATAATCTTATCGTGGTCGATATTAAACAAACTTTATTATTGAAAATTAAAACCTTTAGCGGAGATGTTCTGTTTGGTGACAAACAGACCTTCAGCGGCCACGCTCTTCGCTAAGGGATTCTTCTCAGGAGGTTAAGATCAAAGATACTTACGTCTATCTTTGGAGAGATTTATTACATACTTCTTTTTATAAAGATAGTTACGCAGTCCATTTAGCTATCCATTTAATGATGAAAGCTAACTTTAAAGAGACAAAGACAGTCTTTAATGGTAAAGAGATAGTAGTTCCAAGGGGTTCTATGATTACTGGTCGGTTTGCTTTGTCATTAGAAACAGGTATAACACCTGGAACTGTGTATGATAAGCTAAGATTATTACAAAATGTCAGATTTCTCAACATCAAATCCAACAACAGATTTTCAGTAATAACCCTTCTAAAGTATGAAGTATTCCAATCTGTTAAAACAAAACGAACAGCAACCCCAACAACCAGCCAACAACCAGCCAACAACCAGCCAACAACCAGCCAACACATCTTAAGTAAAGTAAGTAAAGAAAGTAAAGTAAAGAAAGAGAGAGTATTCTCTCCTCCTTCACTTAAAGACATAGAAGAGTATATAAAAGAAAAGAACTACAACATAGATGCTGAAAGATTCTACGATTTTTTTACTGTGGCAAATTGGGTTGATTCCAAAGGGCATAAAGTTAAAAACTGGAAACAAAAGCTAATAACTTGGAGTAGTTATAATAACGAAGATCAATCTACCAACAAAAAAGGAGAAAAGTGGGAACTATGATTGAGCATATATCACATCCCTCAGATACATTTAGAAAACATTGGGAAACTATCCTTAGTAGAGATGGAGCTCCCAAGGAACTTTCTATAGATTTTCTCCCTGAACTAAACAACAAAATATGGGGGTTAAAGAAGAAAAAACTTGTAGTTGTAGGTGCTAGACCAAGTATGGGTAAAAGCTCTCTACTCCTACAAATGGCTTATTCATTCGCTTTACAAGGTAAAAATGTATTCTTCTTTAGCTTTGAAATGAGCAAAGAAGTATGTGTGGAAAGATTATTTAGTTGTGCTTGTGAGGTTGATAATTGGAAAATGACTACAGGCAAGATTGCTAAAGAAGCCAAAGGAGCAATATTCAATGCTAAATTAACTAATTTCTATAGTAAATTAGAAAAGACAAATTTTGTGCTTGTAGAAAGTATTGGTAGAAACTTACCTCATCTTAGTAAGATAACAACAATGTTCCCATTCAAACCAGACGTGGTATTTATAGACTATGGTAATATGGTTGATACCGAGACAAGAAAAACAAAGAAAGAAAGTATTGATGAATATATCAAAGGGCTTCGAGCGTTAGCTATCCACAATGACTTCTGTGCCATTATGGCTGCTCAGATAAACCGTAAGACGCACGATAAAAAGGCAAAAGAACCCCAACTGTGGGAGCTTAAAGACTCTGGAAATCTCGAAGAAACAGCAGATATGGTTTTACTTCTCCACTGGCCGTATTGGTATGATAGAGAAATTATCGCAGTAAATGATTATAGAATAGATATTGCTAAAAATAGAGACGGAAGAACAGGGTATAAAAAAGTATTATTCTATCCCGAATGGTCAAAATTCAAAGAAGATGCTAACACTTAAAGACATAACCCAAGGTTTAGAAGGTCTAAACGAAGAAGAGATAAAAGGCAGACTATCCTTTTGCTTACAATACATTACGGAAATGATAGAATTTTCTAAGAATGAGATTAAAGGCTTAAAAGAAGACAAATCATTCTATACTGATAGATACACGAATAATTTTGAAGATAACGAAATGCGTAAAATTACAACAGAAGGATTGGAAATAGTAGAAGATTCGCTCCCTGAATGTGATAAAGAAATCAAACACTACACAAAATTGAAAGAGATAGTAACCAATCTTTTAAAGGAGACTAATGGATAACACATACGAACAAGAAAAAGATTTAATCAAGGCGCTTAACTTACCTGCTGAGGAATACGAGCAAAAGATAAAAGACTTAGTAAATAGGTTAGGGTATTAAAAAGGAGGGGTATGAAGATAAGAGTAGTATTCGAATTTGATGAAAAAGGTTTGGGAGAAAAGTGGATGAATATTGACAATCTAAAGTTACTTCTATATTTAAAGGGATTTTCAACAACAGAAAAGTTATTTAGAATTGCGTCATATACAGAAGAAAAGGAGGTCAAATGAAACATTGTCCAAACCATTGTGTGATAGCTATTACAAATGATAACTTTTGTTACAAATGTGGGGCTA
>Ga0222638_1000588_pt1 | contig 12578 bp, 20 predicted proteins | sample AntAcemetagen183_FD_181153 | JGI IMG/M metagenome (GOLD analysis project Ga0222638, IMG submission 181153) | Saline water microbial communities from Ace Lake, Antarctica - #183 | ecosystem: Environmental > Aquatic > Non-marine Saline and Alkaline > Saline | place: Antarctica: Ace Lake...
GCGGAGCTCAACATCAGTAACGAGGCCGGTCCGCTCAATGAAGTCGTCACGGAACTTGTCCTGGCGCTCTTTGATGGCGAACTCAGAGAGCCCCTCCGCCTCCCCTTGTGTTCGGATACTGCCCAGCTCATTGCCGAGCTGATTCTGCAAGCGATCCAGGCGGGCGCGGTCCAGGGACTCGCCGGCCTGCTCAATGCCACCGATCAGATTGTCGAAGAACTTGTTGACGCCATCAGCTGATTCGTCGCCGAAGAAGCCAAGAGCGACCTTTATTGAATCAAAGCCATCTGACACTATTTTTGCGCCATATTCCACTACTTTGGCGATCAGCTCAATGCTCCTAGCCACAGCCACCAATAACGCCAAGAGAGAAAACTTCACGACCGCGGACGCCACGCCCATCAGATCAAGCACCAGCCCGCCAACAGAGGCCAGGACACTGCCGATCGAAGTCAGCACAGAGAGCACCGGGCCCAGGATCTCCAGCAGGGGGGCCACCGCCTCAGCAAGCGATGACAGCAGCATTTCAAAGCTGGACTGCAGGTTCTGGAACGTGGTCAACACGGTTTGAAGCATGGCGGCGGAAGAAGCCTCCAGCGCACCGCCTGATTTCGCCGTGATCGTCTGGCTGACGGACTCGAAATTGCTCATCACGTTCTGAAGGCTCACCCCCAGCTCCTTCTGGCCCTCGTAGAGGGTTTCAAGCTTCCCCATCAAAAAGTCGTAATATTTGCCCTGCTTCTGCTGTTCCTTTACATCAGAAGATGTGATCTCCAACTTCTGGGCCAGCATCGCGTTGGGATCGATGTTGCCCATCATCAGAGCGTTTGTCTCCTGCATCATCTGGTTTTGCGGGATCCCAAACGTGTTCATACCTGCCGCGATGCGGGTAGCAAGCTTGGAAGCGTTCTGCGGGGTGCCTTTATCCCCCAAGCTGTTGCTGTGGGTCATTATGATGTTGAAGCTATCGTATATCTGAGCTGCTGTAGAGCCGCTGATATTAGCTACTTCCTTCTGGATGTATTTGTATTCGTCGAGAATAGTGCCACGGACCATTCTCATCTGGCGGGCGGTGCCTTCAACGATCTTTCCATCAGCAAAAATAGCGAACTGGTTTGCCATCACGGCCCCAGCTTCATTCATTTGCCGGTTGAACAGCGCCGTCTCAGCGGTCAGCGCCTGAAGCGGGCCGATCACGGCGCCGATCGCTGTCGAAACCGCGCCAAACACCACCTTGACGCCCGCTGCCGCCAGGCCGAGCTGGCCGAGGATCGGGATCGCCTTCCCGGCCATGCCCACCATGCTGCCGAGCGCGGCGCCAGCACCGCCGATTCCACCAGCCGCGCCGGCACCAGCAGCGCCGGCGCCTTTCAGGCGAGCCGCCATTGCGTCCCAGGCTGAGCTGTCGCCAGTGATCCCTTTGCGGAGCTGCTCCAACGTGCCCTGCAGCCGATCAAACCCGCTCTGGGTTTCAGCGGAAGGCGGCGGGATCTTGGGCGCCGGAATGTTGGTCTGCCGCCGCTCCATGTCGGCGATCATCCGCCGCATCTTGGCCAGGTCAGCCTCAAGCGGCTTCAGGTCGCCCCTAAGGGTCAGGGTGGCTGTACCCAGGGTGTATTCGCCGCCGCCCCCGCCGCTGCTGGTCAAACGTTCACCTTGTCTTGAAACCATTCTGAGGCCGCAACGGCGTCAGAGTTTGGAGCGCTCGAGCTCTTCCACTGCCAGCACCAGCACCCGGAGCGGCAGTTGGCCATCACGAAGCAGGGAGCGGATTGTGGCGGCCACCTCTGGCGTGAGCCGCTGGGCCCGCTGGCTGTCGGCGTCGCGGATGTCAAACGGCAGGAACTGTTCCTCTGTGCGGCCTTTGCTGCCCAACCCTGGGAAGCCGGCCATCTCCACCAGCACCGCCAGCCGGGCCGTGGTGGTGCTCAGCTCATTGGTGCGCTTCGCCTTCTCTTTCAGGGCCCAGCCGTAGGCCTTCAGAACGGCGTCAACCGGTTGGAGGTGGAATCGATCGGCCTGCCAGCGGGGATCATGGGTGAGCCCGCTGGTGAGCACCAGCTGGATCTCATCCCAATCAGTAGGAGGGGTGCTCAGGAAGGCGTCAATGCGGGCGAGCTGTTCGTCGCGGGTGAGAGTTTGGTCGTTCGGGGCCTCTTCTGGGCCTTCATCTCCGGCGGCTTTCCCGCTTCCACCTGCGCAGCTCGCTCGCCCATCAGGAAGTCATGGAGCTCATCCACCATGGGTTTCGGCAATTTCCGGGTGTCTTCCATGTCCCACTCGCCACGCTTGAGATGAATCCATTCCTCAGACTCATCTTCCGCGGCCATGTATTCAGCGCGACCAAGCAGCAGCGCTGTCACCAGCGTTCGCTTGTGATCACTCAGCAGCGCCTGACTGTTCAGGAAAGCGCTGAACTCCTGGGCATCGCTGCTCAGAGCTCCAAGCGCTTTGAGCTTCTCATTGATCGCCTGGGTGTCGTTGATGTCGCTGCTGGTCTGGAACTGAGCAATGATTTGGTCAACATCCTCAATCGGCAGACCTGTCTCCCTGGCAATGGATTGAGTGAGGCGGATGTAGGCGCCATAGGTGACGGTCTGATCACGCTGCTGTTGCTCGAGCAGCTCCGCTTCACCCTGGAGCAATTTGCCGTAGACAGCCAACCGGAACGGCCCCAGCACCTTGTAATCGGTGCGGAAGGTGGCCAGGATTCTGCTGCTGACGCTCATGCGGCTGGCCTGATTGGGGAACTGATCTGCCACCCAACGTAGCGCTGCCCTGCATTGAGAACATCCTCAGGCAAGGCCAGATAGAAGGCCGCGCCGCCGGTCGGCGGTGACACCAGCACGTCGGAAGAGATGGTGCCGGCCTCAACCACCAGCATCCCCACCTTCAGTTGATCGCCAGCCTCGTTGAAATTGCAGTGGATCGCCACCACGTTCTGCATTGGCGAAACCAACAACCGGTGAAACATGCGGCGGCTCAGGCCGTTGCTTCGATCGCCAGGCCCATCGCCGCTGCTGCTTCTTCAGCCGCGGCCGGGGAAGCGTAAAGGCCCTCGCCCTGGGCCTGGAGGTGCAGCTGCTGATAGTTGGGCGCCGATTCGATCAGCGCAAGGAAGCGCCGCCGCGTCGTGGGGCCTCGGCGCAGGTATCCAACCACCACGGCGAGGGTGTGGCTTACGTCTGGGGGGCGGGTGTTCATGCGTCGAGCTGGGGATCTCTGGCTGCAACCACAATAGAACGATCCCAGACCACCCAATACTCCTCGGCATTGGCATCGAATGTGCGGGCCAGCATCGCTGTTCTCTTTGATCCCAGCGATCTCTTCCTTCGTGAGAGTCGGCGCCGGCTTTGGATTTGCCCCTGGCACTTTGCCCATGAGCAGCGCGGGGCCTGCATCCCTGATTCGGATCTCTTGCGCTCTGGCCTGAAGGCGCTCGGCGTCTCTATGCCGACCAACTGACCAAAAAGAAAGGGCCCCGAAAGGCCCCCTCTCACTATTCCTCCCAGCGTCTGCGTTTCTTTGTTTGGCGACGAGGACCGCAGGCAGCTGGGGACATCAAAGGAGATTCCCCCCTTGATTTTACCTGCTTCACGGGCTGCAACCCGTGAAACCACCATCCCTAAATCGGGATGGAATTGGTCCAACAATAGCGCAAGTGTGCCGCTGCTCGCCCCTAAGGGAGAGCCGGCGATCAAGCCGACACATAGGGCCGCAGCCGAGCTGAAGGCGCTCGGCGTCTCTATGCCGACCAACTGACCAAAAAGAAAGGGCCCCGAAAGGCCCCCTCTCACTATTCCTCCCAGCGTCTGCGTTTCTTTGTTTGGAGACTAGGACCGCAGGCAGCTGGGGACATCAAAGGAGATTCCCCCCTTGATTTTACCTGCTTCACGGGTTGCACCCCGTGAAGCCACCATCCCTAAATCGGGATGGAATTGGTCCAACAATAGCGCAAGTGTGCCGCTGCTCGCCCCTAAGGGAGAGCCGGCGATCAAGCCGACACACAGCGCAAGGAAGCGCCGCCGCGTCGTGGGGCCTCGGCGCAGGTATCCAACCACCACGGCGAGGGTGTGGCTTACGTCTGGGGGGCGGGTGTTCATGCGTCGAGCTGGGGATCTCTGGCTGCAACCACAATAGAACGATCCCAGACCACCCAATACTCCTCGGCATTGGCATCGAATGTGCGGGCCAGCATCGCTGTTCTCTTTGATCCCAGCGATCTCTTCCTTCGTGAGAGTCGGCGCCGGCTTTGGATTTGCCCCTGGCACTTTGCCCATGAGCAGCGCGGGGCCTGCATCCCTGATTCGGATCTCTTGCGCTCTGGCCTGAAGGCGCTCGGCGTCTCTATGCCGACCAACTGACCAAAAAGAAAGGGCCCCGAAAGGCCCCCTCTCACTATTCCTCCCAGCGTCTGCGTTTCTTTGTTTGGCGACGAGGACCGCAGGCAGCTGGGGACATCAAAGGAGATTCCCCCCTTGATTTTACCTGCTTCACGGGCTGCAACCCGTGAAACCACCATCCCTAAATCGGGATGGAATTGGTCCAACAATAGCGCAAGTGTGCCGCTGCTCGCCCCTAAGGGAGAGCCGGCGATCAAGCCGACACATAGGGCCGCAGCCGAGCTGAAGGCGCTCGGCGTCTCTATGCCGACCAACTGACCAAAAAGAAAGGGCCCCGAAAGGCCCCCTCTCACTATTCCTCCCAGCGTCTGCGTTTCTTTGTTTGGAGACTAGGACCGCAGGCAGCTGGGGACATCAAAGGAGATTCCCCCCTTGATTTTACCTGCTTCACGGGTTGCACCCCGTGAAGCCACCATCCCTAAATCGGGATGGAATTGGTCCAACAATAGCGCAAGTGTGCCGCTGCTCGCCCCTAAGGGAGAGCCGGCGATCAAGCCGACACATAGGGCCGCAGCCGAGCTGAAGGCGTTGCAGCAACTGGGTGATGCCGCCGGCTGGCCCCCTGAGGCCTATGCCGCGATTGCCCATTGGCACGACCGCTGGAGGCCTGATGAGCCGGCCCTGGGCCACCGCTGGCGCCGCTGGGCGGGCTGTGGCGTCACGGGTCAGCCACGTTCCGGTTCCGGTTCATCGCGGATCGGGGGTGACCAGGCCCTCCTTCCGCACCGTGATGCACGTGCTGCCGCAGCTGTAGCCAACGCCGCACTTCTTCCGGGCGGCGTCAATGCGCTGTTGTAGAGCTCGGTAGCGACGGTTCATTGCTTGGAAAGGGGCCAGAGGCCCCAGTCCTTAGGACGCGGTGCGGAAGGTGCTGGCGAAGCCGGCCAGCGGGCGCTGGATGCCAGCTGCATCAGCAACCAGCGACGCATCCACGGCTTGAACGATCGCACCGTTACGGGCGACCAGGCGGTAGATGGTCGAGGCCCCCAGCGTGGCATCTGGGTTGACTGTCACCACACCGGTGCCAGCGTTGAGGCTCACCGCAGCCGGCACCTGAACGCCGCTGGAAGCAACCTCCAGGCGGAAGCCGCTGCCATCGCTCGCACCCAGCGCCAGCTGGGGCAGGGCGGTGCTGCCATCACTGGTGTAGGTCACCGTGATGTTGCCGGTAGCCGTTACGTCGGTAGCGTTGTCAGCCGGGGCCAGCGCATAGCGGCGGCCGCCGGTGGCTGGATCAGTCGCCAGGATCACGCTTTGGATTGCTCCACTGGAGAGCGGAGCGCCGCCGGCATCAAAGCGACCAAACACGGCCCGGCCGCGGCTCTTGCCGTCGAAGGTCACATTGATCAGATCCTCAGCAGTTTGCGGCTCTTTGTAGTTCCGCAGCGCGCAGTTGAACCCGGCGTAATCGTAGATGTAGTTGCCGGAACCGCCATCAGAGCGGCCAAGCTCTTTGAACATCTCGATGAACACCTCGAAGTCGGTGTTGTCGCGGGCTTGCGCAACAATCGCGAACTCTTCGGAGTAATCGCCGATGAACTCAGGGCAATTCCCTGTCGCCTTCCGAACGATCGCCTTCGAGAAAAACGTATCGAAGTTGGCAGATACCATGCTGCCAGTGGTTACGGAATCGCTCCACCCGTCATCGCCGATCAGTCGGAACTCTCGGTCGTTGTTGTCAACGGAGAAACTGACCTGTTTCACGGTCTGGAGCTCTCGCGCCCAGTCGCCAGTGTCAAGGGTGGGGCGGGTGATCCAGCCCATGCTGTCCCGCGTGGGGAAGTAGCGGCATGGGGCGGTGAGCGGCGTCATCAGCAGGATGCTGCGGTGCGCCTTGATGAACGTTTGCCCGATAGCGAAGTCGGCCATTTGAATCAGCTCCTCCTAGAGCGACAGGGTGAGAATTGGGTCGGGCAACTCAGTGATGAGCCGCTCATAGCTGTCATCAGTTTGAGGCTGATGACGTTGGTTCGAGGTTGGCCATGCCCGGAAGCAGAGCAATCGCACCGCCTCCAGATCGCTGGCCGTGTCGAACTGGGTGAAGGTGACGGTCCAGCGGCGCATAGTCGTCAGGGTGCGCGTCACGCCGCCCAGAAGCTCGCGCTCCGGGGCCTTGTTCAGCACCGCTTCGATGCCCGTCGCTGTGAAGCTCGGGCGCACCTGGCCGGGGGTCACCACCCAGAAGGCTGGGATGGGGGCCCCGCCTGGCCTGCTGTAGGTGCCCAGCAGGCCGCCGAACAGCTCGCGCAGGTCGTCGGCCACCTCGCGGACGCTGGCGCCAAGCTCCACCAGGCAGGGGTCCGTCATGGCGTCCCCCCCAGGCGGCCGGCCCGGCGTTTCGCGGCCATGGTGAAGTGAAGCTTGAACGCTGTCTGAAGCCTGACGCGATCCCGGATCACCTCACGGGTCCAGGGCCTAGCAGTCATGGTGCGGGCGTTCCCTTCGGCGTCCGTTGCCTTGAAAACGGCGCCGTCGTGAACCGTGGGGGCATAGGGGGCGCTCCACCGGTATTTCGTCTCGAGCGTTCCTGGCTGGCTGGCCACAGTCATGGACTGGGAAGCGCGCAGGTCCCCCGTGTCCACGATGTCCCGCGGTGATTCACCGTTGGGCCATGGCCATTTCGGTTCTGTGATTTCCTTGGTAAGGCGTTCATCCACGTAGGCGCTGAAACGGCCCCACGCATCGTCAAGAACGCCCTGCAGCTGAGCATCAAGCGCCATCGCCGCGGCCTCCAGTGACCCGGAAAATCCCGGTGATTTGCTGGCGAAGCAACGGCATGGCACCCACCGGGGCGCCCAGGTCTTCCCGTAGCTCAAACCGCCCCTGCCGGCCGTTGATCACGGCGGCCGCCTTGCTCCCCGACACGATGCGCGGATCAAGCTGAGCAGGGCTGAGCAGCCGGCCGGAGCAGGGAAATGTGGTTTCATCCACGCCCACCTGCTTGGCCCATGTGGCGTTGCTCACCTTCAACGTGGCGAGGTACTCCACCACAACGGAATTGGCCACCTCATTGCCGGTAGTGGTGTCCACCGTCAGGTCAGGCCCAGCCACGGTGAACGCCAGGCTGGCGTTGGCCAGGTTGCCGTAGTTGGTGGCCGGCGCAGGAGAAAACATCAGATTGAGAATCCACTGGTGCAGGGCAAGCACTGCGAGAGCTCGTCAAACTGCTGGCCGTAATGAGTGGAGAGCAGGCCGCTGCCAGCGCTTTGCACCGGCTGGCCCACCTGGGCCCCCACCTCGCGAACACGGGAGGCAATGAGGTGCGCGGCATAGAAGCCGGCACCGTCGAACTGAAGATCAGCCCAGACGGATTCGGGGCACCGGCGGCCGGCCGCGGCCAGGGCCTGCTCCAGCTGGCCGAGGCTGTGGACCTCAAGCTCAGGGAACCGATCGATGAACTCCGCCATGGTGGGAATGGCCATCAGAGCTTGCCTTCCTCCAGCTCCTTGATTCGAGCGGCCAGGCGCTCGCGGATCTGCTGGCGATCCTCGGCGCGCAGCCACTGTTGCAGGCGTGACGTGTCGCGGCAGCCGTAGATCAGCCGGGTGGCAGCCGGCGCTTGCAAGGCCTTGATCTCCAGGTCAGGGCCGGCCGCGCCATCGGGCGGCAGCTCGATCTCCTGAAGGATGTTGCGACCCATCAGGATTTGGGTGTCTGGCCTGGCCTTGGCCTTCTCCCATAGATCGCGGGGAATCGGGCCATTGAGGCCTGGGTTGATCCGCAGAGTGGTGGCCCGGTTGATCGGGCCGAAAGCCCAGGAGATGCTGCCCCCGGGGCAGGTCTGCAGGCTGGGCTCGTTCACCTCAGGGGTGTAGACGATCGCCAGGAGGCCGGCGGGTGCTGAATCCTTGGCGCTCTTGGCGGCCACTGGAGGGTTGGAGGGGGTAGTGCTCATTGGCTCGGGGGCGGAGGGGTGGAGGTGCTGCGAAGGAAACCGGATCAGGTGTTGCCGCCGTCTTCGATGTAGATGAAGGCCAGCGGGAAGTCAGGGATGAAGCCGCCGAGCTTGCTCATCGAAGGGACAATGAACTTCAGGTTTCTGGGCTGCGGGGGCAAAAAGGTGAGCTTCAAGGGGATGTGAAACTTGCCTTTGGTCGGATCCTTCCGGTAGAACAGCATCCGCTTGGCGGTGAGGTTGCCGCCGCTGTTGGCTGGATCGAGCTCGTTGATCGGCTCCACCGAAGTGATGCCGGGGTTCTGCTTGAGGAACAGCTCCAGCACCGATGTGTTGTCGGTGGTTGAACGGCAGGTGGTGCTTACAATGCGGTGGTCAGATTCAGCCATCAACAGGGTGTTGGGTTGCTCCACCTGGCGGCTGTTGGCCCGCATCGCGGTGACGCCGAAGTTCAGCAGATCGAGCATCTGCTGCGGGGTGATGTCGTCGTCGTCAAACCAGGCGTCCGTGTTGTTGCCGGTGACAGCAACGCGGGAGATAGCCGGGTGATTCAGCATCCCCTTCAGGCCCGTGCCGCCGCGGCCAAACAAGCATGTGAGGTTGTTGCGGCGTTCGTAGGCGTCGCGCACAGCGTCGGCCCGCTCAGTGGTGAGCGAAACGCCGGCCATCTTTGCGGCCAGCAGTTCATCCTGGGTGTAGTCGAACGAACCGCCGAAGGTTCTGATGCCGTTGACGATTTCACCCACCTTCGTGCCAGACCGGGGCAGATCGTCGGCGGCGTCGCCGATCAGATCGAAGTCACCGGTGCGGTCCCAGATGGTGCGCTTGATGGACGTTGCGCCCGGGTCCACCTCATAGCTGACTGGGCAGATGCGGGGGTAGACGATCTCCGCGTAGGGCTTGCGCAGCACTCCAGGGATGAGGTGCTGCAGTTGGTCGGCCAGAAACGCCCCGGATTGGTAAGCGTCGGCATCGGTTCGATGGCTCATTGAATTGCCTCCAGGGCGTTAAGTGGTCGAGATGGTGGGATTGATGCGGTGATCAGGCGTCAGCCGTGACGGCGATGGCCTGCGGGGTGTTGATCCGCAGGACGATCAGGCCACCGGCGCTGGCCGGCCGCTCGATCTCCCAGGAGCCAGCCGTCAGCGCGAGGCTGTTGCCAGCAGAGGCTGTAGTGCCCCACTGGCCGGCATTGGCGCCGGTGGCGAAGTAGCGGAGCGCAACGGCAACGGCAACGTCTTCCCAAACCGGCAGGTAGATCGCGCCGACCTTCAGGACGTTGACGGCATCGCCGATGGCCGGGCCGCCCAGGTAAGGGTCGGCGTTCTCGCGGTGATTCAGAGAATCCCGATCGGTCCGGTAGCTGATGCCCAGCAGGGTGGCCGCGCCAGCCGCAACGGAAACGGAATTGGGCAGGAGGCCGCTGCCGTTGCGCACCAACGGCGAGCCGTAGGCGATGCGGGCAGCCGTTTCGTTGTTCCCGCTGATTGTGACGGTGTCCGAGATGTCGAACAGATCACCGGCCTGGCCTGGGGCCAGCTGCATCGGGTAGTCGGTGCCAACGCCGACAGCAGGGCCGGTTCCGGCGTTCGTGGTGTAAGTCTGGGCCATTGGACGGTTGCAAAGGGGCGGGTTAAATGGTCTGGATCAGGAGTTTTTCCAGGCGTTCGAGGTTGTGTCTGCCATCTCCTGCTCGGCGGCGGCGATGTTGTCGCGGGCCGCGTCACTGCGCGGGGTAGTGAGCCCCTGCAGCTGCAGGGCCAAGGCCTCGGCGGTGCCGGAAACGAGCGGGGCGGCCGCTTCATGGGCCGCGTCGAAACGGGCGGCCACGTAGTCGTCGCTGCGGGTTTCGATCTGATCCACCTTCACGCCACCGGACTTCAGGGCCAGCTCCTGCACCTGGCGGTTCGTCAGGCCGTCGTGGCGACTGCGCGCACCGGTGATGGCGGCCGCCTTGTCGAGCACCTCAACCCGTTCAGCCACCAGGGCGTCGAGCCGCTGCTGGTCAATGGAGCTGTCGGTGCGAGCGTCCAGCTGCTTTTCGATTTCAGTGATCTGTTCCTCCAGGGCGTCGAACCGCTGCTCAGCCGCGGCCAGGTCATCGAGGGAGGCCTTGTAGACGGCCCAGGGAACGGTGCGGTTGTCGGCGGAATCCGTTTTGGCCTTGGCCTTCGGCTTGACGGGAGGGAAGCTCATCCCTTCTTCGTCGTCGTCGTCTTCCTCCATGTCTTCCATGTCTTCATCAGAGGCCATGGGCTTTTCTTCGTCTTCGTCTTTGGGCATTCCACCTTTAGGAGCCTCGGGCTTCATGTCGGTGCGGGCGGTGCGGGCGGCCATGTCGGGCTCCTCGGTAGGGGTTTGGAATGATTCGGTGCTGATGCCAACCCAGGACGGTTGATCGGCGCTGTCGAAGTGCAAGCGCACCTCAGAGCCGGCGCGAGCCTTGCTGGTGATGGCGTGATGGTTCCCGCTGATCGACCTCTGGGTGCCGTCGAAACGGGTGCCATCGGGTGCGACGCCAGGGGTTGCGTCGTATTCGCAGCGGTAGCCAACACTGAGCTCAGTGGCATCACCACGCTTCACGGCCTCAATGGCCTCGCGGTCCGTTAAGACCACGGTGCCGTGAACAAAACCGTTGTCGTAGGTGACGTGGGTGCCGCTGGCGCCGCGCTGGTACTGCCGAGCGGTGTCGGGGGTGAGCAGCTGCGGCGGATGTTCCAGGGTGACCGGGAGGCCACCAAGGGAGAGGAAGGAATCCTCTCTGGCCACCTCGGATTCAGGGCGATACTCAACACGTTGCGATCCATCGAAGTTTCGATAGGTCTGGCAACCAGTTCGGGCGAAGGTCGCACGAATGCGCAGGAAGCCTTCAGGGGTTTCCTGCCAGTTGCCAATTGCTGAGCGATCGAACCTGAACTCCAACAGCACCTGAATGCAGCTGTGTGCAACTTGAGGCCGCTTCTATTACGATCTGGCGATGGTTGCCAAAAACGCACCAGTGCCAACTCTCCTGCCTGACGCTTTGATTCGTCAGCTGTTTGGTGCTCGATTGGCCGTGATGTTGCGCGATCGGGAGATCAGCCAGGCGGTGCTGGCAGAGCAGCTGGAGGTGGATCGAAGCACGGTGAGCCGTATCTGCTCGGGCGAGCGGTCGGCAAAGCCTGGGCAGATTCGGAGCATCTGCATCTTGCTGAACATTGACCCGGCCCTGCTGCTGGGCCTCTAGTCGTTAGCAAAGTGCTACGGTGAGTGGAAAGGCTCCCCAGCACAATGACCGCCGACACCCAGCAGCTCTACCGGGAGCGATTGAAAGGAAAGCAGCCACCTGCAGCGCGATGCAACTGCAACCGGGTCCTGCGCAGCAACTTCCCAGGCGGCCTCTGCCGGGCCTGCTGGTGGGCAACGCCGGAAGGGCTGGCAGACAAGCGGGCCAAGACCCTGGAGCGGACGCGCAAGGCGCGGTCAGCAGCCAAAGACCGGGCCGCGGCCGGCTGATCCCCTTGTGGGGTGTTAGCAACGTGCTACAATATGAATGAAGGCGAGAGGCCTTCGCGTCCCACCGCTCCCCAGCCATGACAGATGACCGCCTGCGCCAAGAGATCATGCTTTGCATGGCTGCCGACGAGCTCCCTGTCACGGGAGACTTTTGGTTCCAGCTGATCTTTCTCTCCCGCTCAAGCCTGCTGGCGATGGCCCAAGAGTTGGGCATCCAAGGATTGGCGCCCTTGGCCCCGCCCTAGCTTCCGATCGGAAGGGTGCTCATGCACTCGCAAGCCTCGGTCTACCGGGGCTTTTTTCTGTTCTGCGGATTCAGGCGAAGCATCTCCTTGGTTTCAGATGCCACCTTGGCCCAGTTGATGCCAGAACCATCTTGCCGGCGTTCAGGGGCGGCCTGCAGGTCGCCTTCCCACTTGAAGGTCGCATTAGCCATCCGGTCGCCGAGAGTGCTGCTGGGGGGGTTGCTCTTGGCCATGCTGCTGCCCTGCTGTTGGTTTGATGTTGGCACGGTGTTAGGCGCGCTTGACCTTGACTTGGATCATCTTGCCGTCATCCTTCACGCTCAGCACCGTGAAGCGCTCTGCCGCGGGGATCAGCACCTCTTTTTCATTGCGGAACTCGCTCAGGCCTGAGATGTCGCGGCCGCCGTGGCCAAGGGCGAACTCCATCAACACCGCAGCGCACCGCTGCCGCATCGATGAGGAGCGGGCCCGGCTTTACCGCGTGGTGGCTGAGCCTTTGCCGGCTGGCAGCAGCTGTGACACACCGAGCCCTGCTACTGG
>Ga0222638_1000594_pt1 | contig 12500 bp, 10 predicted proteins | sample AntAcemetagen183_FD_181153 | JGI IMG/M metagenome (GOLD analysis project Ga0222638, IMG submission 181153) | Saline water microbial communities from Ace Lake, Antarctica - #183 | ecosystem: Environmental > Aquatic > Non-marine Saline and Alkaline > Saline | place: Antarctica: Ace Lake...
TCCCTCACACCACTCACAAGATTTACTTGGGCAATCTTCATTTAACATTTTCAAAGCATCTTTCCAAACCTTTTCAGCACTATCCACATCAACTTTCATCTTAACCAATTCAGTATCAAAAATAACTTCGCCTGTTGCCATAACTTCTTTAGGGATATAAAATAACAAGAAAAAATAATCCTCTGTTTCATATCCGTTTTTTCTTAAAAGAAAATTATAAATATTTTGCTGTTGTCTATAATGCTCTGCTGTATCTTCTTTTAATGGATAACCACGGGTCTTATAGTCCAACACAATCAACTTTTTTCCTTTCACAAGAATATTATCTACTGCTCCATGCAATTCATTCCCTTCTTTGTCTGTCCACGAAACACCTTTAAAATTACTTTGCCAAACTTTCATCTTTTCTTTATCAGTAAATAACTTCATATTTGTGCAATCAGAATTCTCACATATTTCTGGAGGTAATTTATCCTGCTCCATGAATTTATCAAAGTGGATTTTTAGAATCTTATCCATTCCAGAGGGCAAACTTGGAAATATTCCTGCTGGTCTTTTCCAGACTTTGTGTTGTGCTAACCAAAAACAACGAGGGCAGTCTTTCATTAAGTTTAAAGCAGATGGGGATAGTTTGAACGTCATTTTAAAGATCTAAACTTGCCCCATTTAATTTTAACCAATTCTTTTTATCATTATAATCAGGCATAATTGATTCAACAATCTCCCAGAATTTAGAAGTATGGTTTAGTTCTATTAAATGGGCTAATTCATGAACAATAATATAATCAATAACTGAAAGTGGAGCCAACATAATTTTCCAATGAAAATTTAATTTATCATTAGACCACGAAGCCCATCTATTTTGTAAATCCATTATCCGTATAGATTTGGGATTTACTCCTAACTTTTCTTTAAAATAATTAACTCTTTTTGGAAGATGTTTTGAACCCTCAATTTTATAAAAATTTACAAAACATTTCTTTGCATTTTTTATATTTCCAAAATTAAGTGTGAAATATCCTTCAGATAAACTCAATGATTTATTTGGACACTCTCCAATCCTTAACCTGTGACTCTTACCTAAAAAGAAGAACCCTTCTCCATCCACTATCTCTCTATCAATCTTTGACTTATTCAGTTCTTCTAATTCTGCTATTGATTTATAAATCCAGTATAGTTTGTTTTCAATTATTTTATTTAATTTTTCTATTTCTAAGTGATCTGGAGCCAAAACTGAGACAGAACCATCTCTTTCTACATAAATACTCATTGTTTTTCTTTGACTTCTTTTTAATGTATAATCTAATTTATCAAAACTATCTTTCATTTTCAAATATTCTCCTTCGGTTTTTAGCAAGCTTCATTATCTCAGAAACAATCTTCTCTTTTTTATCATAGATGTTCTTATTTCCAATTGTAATAAGTTGATCGTCAATCATTCCCCTAAGATGTTTTATTTTTTGAGGATTTGTCCAGAAACCAACTTTTATAATTTCTTCTGAAATAAGATTAAAAAGTTTAATAACCCCTTCTTTAATATTTTCTTTATTTGTAACTTCTTTATTTTCATAAGTTTCTTGAATAATTAAATCATAAAATGGTGCATGTTTCTTTGGATCAAGACCTTCTTCTTCTTTTTGTCTTCCTTCCCTCATTTGTTTTTTTAATTCATTTAAATAAATTAATTGCTCCTCCCAATTATTCTTAAAACCTAAGATTATCTCTTCCAATTTTTCACTAATATTTTTATAATATGTTGGGTCTGTATCAAAATTAACCTTACAATGCTTTCTTATGGCATGTTCCATTTCAGAAGCTTTTGATTTTGGAGACTTATTCTTATCAAGTTCTTCATCAAAGTTATCAGAAATTATATCTATTGGTTTAATTTTGGTTTTTATTCCAATCGAAATAAGATGTTCATTTATCAATTTTTTAACTCTTTTACCCGCTCCCAATAAGTTTATTGTATCATCTCTAAATCTATGTTGAGCCCTATTATGTATGTGGCCATATGCTCTCATTACAGGAAGATAAGGTCTACAAACTGGTTTAGTAAATAAGACATCCAAACTATCAATAAATAATTTAAATTTAACATTAAACTTAGCCCTAATTTTTACTTCTTCAAGAACATCTAAACACTTTTCTAAAATCTCTAATTGCTCATTAGTATTTTTGATTTGATAATTAACATATTCTTCTATTTTTTTAACACCCTTATCCATGAATAATTTATTTAACTCATTATACCTATTTTTTAAGATTGGTAGTTCTGTATCAACATCAGTCATAACATCATTTAAATCGAGATCTTCTGAAGAATATGCTTTTAATGCATTTCTCAAATGATTTGTTATACCATAATAATCAACAACATATCCATATTCTTTGCCCTTTGAAATTCTATTAACCCTGGCAATAGCTTGTAATAAGGTATGATCTGTCATTTTTTTATCAAGATACATTACTTGTTCTATTTTTGCATTAAAACCTGTAAGCAACATATCTTTAACAATTAAGAAAGTGATACCAGTATTAGTCTTATTAAGGTCATAAGGTTTTTTGAAATTAATATTGTCTTCACCCAAAATTCTTTTTGCATCTTTAGAATATCTTAAAATTTCTGGAAGATCGTTATTAAGCAAATGAACTAAACAAGCAGATTTAATAAATTTCATCAAAACTAATCTTTCATTATCACAATCTTTTCTTTTAGAGTATTCTGTAACATATTCCTCTACTGCTTTGTCTATGAATTTTTTATATTTTGCTGCAGCAACTCTACTACTTGCAACTATCTGTGCTTTAAATCCATTATCAAAGATATTTTCAAAATAATGTTTAACAATATCTTTAGAGATTTTTTCTATTCTTTTATCTGCTTCTAAAATATCTCCTTTAGTTCCATATTTCTTTTTAATTAATATTTTTTCTTCATTAGTTTTATCTTCAAACATATCCTCAAAATCCTTGTCTAATTCTTCCTTATCCTTTATTTTTGAATTTACCGTTTTGCCAATATATTTAATTTGAAGAGTTGCTCCATCATCTCTTGATTCTTTCATACCATACTTATCAATATACCTATTTCCAAAAAGATCATATGTGGATTTCTTAGCTTTCTTAGATTTTTCTGTAATTATTGGAGTTCCAGTAAATGCTACCCTTGAAGATTTTGGCAAGGATAATACTAAATTTCCTCCAAAAGTTCCACTTTGAGTTCTATGTGCTTCATCAACTAATAGTAATATATTTTCTGAATCATTTAGCAAGGGAAATACTTCAAATTCAGGGAGTGCTTCAATATTTTTTTTAGTCTTTGATCTTTTCAAAAATTTCTGAATAGTAACCATAACTAAATTCGATGTGTCTGTTTTCAGTTCCTTGATTAATTTAGCTGTATTAGACATGGTATAGACTTTCTCAGCTAAACCTGCCGTGCCTGAAAGTTGTTTTTGTAAATCTTTTCTATCTGTAACCATTACAACCTTATATTTCATTAAGTCCCTAATTGTTCTAAGCTTTCTAATAAGAAAAACCATAGACAAAGATTTTCCAGAACCTTGAGTATGCCATACAATTCCAGACCTTTCTTCAGGAGTTTTATTATTTAATATCCCTTCAGTTACCTTATTTACGGCCCTATACTGTTGGTATCTCGCCACTAATTTAATTTTTGCACCATTGTCATTTTCTGTAAAGATAATAAAGTTTCTAATTAAATCAATAAAATTATTTTTCGATAATGAACCTAAAATCATTTTTTCTTGAGAATGTAATTTTTTATCCAATGGAATTGGATGTGTATCTTTCCATTCAAGAAAATCTTCATATCTGGAAGTTATTGTACCCATTCTTGCTTCATCCTTAGTTGTTGAAATTAAGATTTGGTTATAATAAAATAATTCTTTATTTCCTTCTGCTTCTCCTGCTTCTTCTCTTGTGTTTGAATATCTTTTAAGTTGATCAATTCCATCTTCCATTGCATTAGAATCAACCTTATCAGGATATTTGCATTCAACAACTCCTAATGGAAATCCATTAACAAAAATAACAAGATCGGGTACTATGAACTTTCTTAATGTGCCAGGTGCATTAACCCTAAATTGGTTTATTGCTAAAAAGTCATTTTCTGAAGGATTATCAAAATCTATTAATTTAATTGACTGACTTTTTTCCTTGGGTTTCTTTTTATCTATAAAGGCTGGAGGTTCCAATAAAAGATTTGTAAATTGTTCATTAGTTTCAATTAAACCTTGTCTCTGTCCTATTCTTTTCATATCTTGATATATTTGTTCTATTTGTTCGTCATCTAACCAATCATTTAATTTTTTAATCGCTGCTTTAAATCTGTCTTCTAAAATTACTTGATCAAAATCTTTTCTTAATGTAAGTTCTGGATAATATTTGCTTCTTTCATCTCCTGCTTCAAACAGAATTGTATCCCATCCTAATTTCTTTAAACTTTCAATAAATGGTTTTTCCACATATTCATATTCATAATTCATTTTTCCACCTTCACTCTAACTTTTCCAGTTAGTAAATCTTGAATTAAGCCTCTTTTAATTTTAATTAATTTGTTAAGATATTTTTCTTCGGACTCAATTTTGTTATCTGCTGATGTGAGAATGTCAGCTATTCTTTTTTGTTCTTCTGGATCTTTTGGAATTGTAAACTCAAAATTAACAAAATCTTTTTGATAAAGATGAGAGATTGTAGAACCTGCCTTTAAATTTTCGATAAATCTATCAAATCTTGAAGACATTAATATGTGATACATAAATTCAGGATTATAAGAATTATTTTGAGGTCTTAATACAAAAACTCCGCTATTTAATGTTGTGGGTTTTGAAATTGAATTTACAAAAGCAATTTTCCCTATTGTTCCATCTTTAGTTATGAGAATATCCTTAATTTTAACTTGAATATTTTTATCTTGATCGTACCTATATTTTTTAACAAAATGACAAGTATTCCACGCCACTTTTCCATCCTTAAAGTCTGTTCCAGTAATTAAGAAATAGTCTCCTTCTTCCAAATATTCTTGAGTAGTAAGTCCTTGCCATCCAATTCTACCTTTAAGTGTAGAACTTTTTCCAACATTTTTTATTAACCAATCTTCAGGGAATTCATATTCATGGGAATTTAGTTCTTTCTTGGTAAGTTTACTTTCATTTAGTCCAAATTTAAATAAGTCTTGAACCAACCCATTTTTAATTTTGTTATATTTATTAATCACCTTTTGTGTGCCCTCAATAGAATTGTCAATCTCTTGGAGAATTAAAGCTATTTTCTCTTGTTCTTTAATTGATTTGGGAATATTCAAATAAAAATTATTTACAAATTGTGAGTTTAAACCTGGCTGTGCTGATCCAGTTATTCTTAATTCAATCTTTCTTTTAGCCATCTCTGAAACAATATAATAATAAAGATAATCTTGAATTATCCTTTCTTTTTTTCCACGAAGTAAAAATAAATGTTCATTAATTGCTGCATCTGAATAATGAATATTACTATAGAGTCCAGATTTTCCTGTATTAGCTCCATCTTTATTTATTAGAACATCTTTATCTTTCAATACTCCTCTTTTTAAACTATCAAAAAAGTTTCTGAAGATTTTTTTTACAGGAAAATATTTCACACCCCCATCTTGGATAATATTTTCTCCCCCAAGACTCGGAATTTCTCCAGATTGAAAATCTACCCCTCCAGTAGGTCTTGATCCATTTTCAATGGTTTCAATAATTAATTTTAATTCTACCTCTTCCCATCCTTCAGGAATTTCTCCTTGTTTAAATTCAAGCTGTTGTTTCATATCCAAGCTCCTTTAGATAATCATTTAATTTATTTGTTGATTCAGATCTTTCTTTTTCAAATATTCTTACATTAACTCCATATTTTTCCCATAAGTTTTCAAAATAATTAATTATTTTTCTTTTTTGAAGTATTAAATACATATTCAAAAAATTAATAGAAGAATCTTCGAATTTTCTTAAAACAAAACTCTCCGCTTCTCCTTCATCCATCTCTTTTAGAACTTGCTCAACTTGTTCAACTAATTCCTTATTTTTTATCTTAATCTCTTTTTTAATTTTATTTCTCTCTTTTTTCTTAATATCTATTTCTTTTAATGAAACTTGCTTTTCTTCTAATAATTCATTTATTTTTTCTTTGTGTTTTCCACTCGCTGTTTTAATTTTTTCTTTTAATTCTTTAATCTCTCTTCTTAATACTTTCTCTAAAGGTTCTGGTTCCTCATCTTCATCTTCTATCTCTTCATTTTGATTAAGTTCATCGATTTCAGAATCTAATTCACTAACTTTAGATTCCATTTCTTCAATTTCATTTATTTCATCTTCAAATTTTGTTTTAAAGAAATATCTAATTTTTTCAAGATTGTCTTCAACAATATTTGTTCTATCTTTTTGCTTTTTCTCATCATCATTCATACCTTCAAAATCAAAATTAGATGCAAGAGATTGTATCCATCCACTTTCTTTAATGGTTCGTAAATCAAACTTATTTTCATTCCACCAGTTAATAAAAATCCCTCTTATTTGAAAATCATCTAAAACCCCGTTCTTTTTCAATTTATCATGAATTGATTCAAATCCAATATCTAATAATTTGTGCATACCATTATTATATTTAAATTCCTTAATCCTATCAGAGAATTCATTAAACCATTTTAGAATTAAATCGTGAACTTTTTTATCTGTCTCTTTAAATTCTTTAGATTTTTCTAAAAACTCTTTAATTTCTTCTTCTATCTTAATATTTTTAAACAAGAAATAATTTTTATCTTTAGCTTTAAACATTAGGTCTTCTTCTATTAAATAAGTTTCTAATAATTTTTCATTCCATTCAATTTTAGGTATCCCTCCTTGAATATGGGCTTTTATATCTTGAGGTTCTGGATCTGGAGAATTATCCACGTATCTCCTAATGTTTAAATTATAACCTTCTTCTTCAATATCCCTTATCTTAATTAATTTTGAATATTTTGGGATTTCTTCTTTACTATCAAAAACATATCGAATTTTTTCAATGTCTTCATATCTTAGTTTATTCTGATTTTTCCCTTCCTTAAATTCTTTATCTGCATTGATAAACAGAATCTTTTCCTTATCATCAGATCTATTTTTATTGATCACAAGAACACATGCCGGAATACCTGTACCATAAAACAAGTTCATAGGAAGCCCAATAACTGCTTCAAGTATGCCTTTGTTGATTAATTCTTCCCTAATATCTTTTTCTTTTCCCCCCCTAAATAAAACTCCATGAGGGACTATGACTGCCATTTTTCCTTTAGAATTTAGGGATGCAATCATGTGTTGAACAAACATCAAATCACCTTTCTTTTTTTCAGGAGCCCATTCAAAAAATCTTTCTTTGAACTCCATATTATCTTGAGTATAATCTTGTGAAAAGGGAGGATTAGCAATAACCCTATCAAAAGTCATAAGTCTACCATCTTTAACATGCTTAGGTTTAAGCAAGGTATCTTCATTTCTAATATCTGCATCAGTAATTCCATGAAGAATCATATTCATTTTACAGATTGCCCAAGTAGTTCCATTATCTTCTTGACCATACAATCCTAAATCTTCAGGATCTTGCCCTTGATCTTCAACGTATTGCATTGAATTGATAAGCATTCCCCCAGAGCCCACTGTCGGATCATAAACAGTCATACCTTCTTGAGGTTTTAATAGACTAACTAATAGTCTTACTACTTCGTTAGGCGTATAAAATTCTCCTCCTTTTTTCCCCGCAGAGTCTGCAAAATATTTTATTAAATATTCATAAGCGGCACCCATAACATCCGAGAACTCAAAATCTGAATTTCTCATTCGATACTTATTAAAGTGGTGTATGAACTCTATGAGTTTTGCATCTGAGATCTTATTTTTACCTTTCTTTGCATTAAAATTTATTGGTGCCAAAACATCTTCAAGAATTTCAATATTTGCTTTTTCTATTGCAGATAGGGCCTTATTTAACTCACTTCCAACATTGTTTTTAATATGTTTTAATTTACTCCAATGAGCACTTTCAGGAATAAAAAAAGATTCATATTTGTCTGGATTTTCAATTTCTTTTTTTATCTGAAATTCGGATAACCCCATTTGATAATATTTCTTTTTTAATAGCTCCTTTTCATCATCAAAAGCATCAGAAAGCCTTTTCAAAAAAAGCATGCCAAAAATAAATTCTTTAAATTCAGAAGCATCCATTTTACCCCTAAGAATATCTGCAGCCCCCATTAAGTGATTCTCAAGCTGCTTCAAAGTAAGTTTGTCTGCCATAAAAACTATTATAGAATTAGATATTTATAATTATGCTTTTACATAATGCCTAAAGCTATTATCCTCTGGATTAACGCATTTGATGAATCCTTCTTTCTCCATATCTAAAAGAACTCTACTTATTGCACTTCGGTGTTTTTTCAGTTCTTTTGCAATATCCGTCGCAGTTTTTTCTTTATTCAAACTATCCCAAACTTCTCTTCTTAACTCTCCTTTTTTTAAAAAGATCTTTAATCTTAATTCTTTGCTTACCACGTAACAAGAGAGTAACAATAATTAAAAACAACTGGTGACATTGGAGTAACATAGGCATAACCTTTAAAAAACTGCAAATCTTTATTATCCTATGGAAAAGAAAAAATCATGGTTTAAGAGGCATTGGATTCTTACCGGAATTGGAGGCTTTTGTTTATTTTTTATAATGATTGGGTTCTTCCAAGGAATCTCCGAAGGAATCGATAATGAAAAAAAATATTCTGATTATTCTCAAAATGATTTGATCATCGCAAATTCCAATCTACTTATCCCTCAAGATGCAGAAGTAGATAGAATATGGGGAATTAGTAATATTACTAAAATAACTACAAATGCTACTGGTTTCGTTGAAGGATCTGAAAGGAGAATAACTAAATCTGAAACTCTTGGAGGAAGCTCGATAATCACAAAAGCATACCGTTTTAATTCTGCAGATAATGCTAATCAATTTTATAATCAAGAAAGAAAAAAAATAGATGTTCGTGGTGTTGCAGAATGGAACTTGGGAAGCGATTGCTTTGGAATTGAAAAAGACTCTTTACTCTCTGGAGCAACAGAAGGATTGTGTTTAAGAAAAAATATTGTATTTTATATAAGATCTTCTTCAACCTCTTATTCTTACGCCAGTGATGGAAAAGACATTATGAAAGTGATGCTAAAGAAAGTATAGTTCAAAATTAAAAATATAATAATTTCTATGGTTGAAAAAATAACTTACAAAAAGATAGCAGAATTGGTTCTTGAAAATGCAAAGAAACCATTAACTCCTTTAGAAATTTGGGAGGCTGCGAAACAAATAGGATTGTTTGATAAACTTGGAACTGTTGGAAAAACTCCATGGCTTACAATAAGCGCGCAGATATATGTTGATATTAGAGATAATCCAAAGTCTATTTTTTATCAATATAGCAGCAGACCAGGAAGATTTTTTCTTACGAAGTTTAGAGAAGATTTCAAACCAGAAGAAGCCATATTAGAAGAAGATTCAAAAGAAATAATTAAAACCAAATATCACGAACGAGATTTGCATTCATTACTTGTAAAATTTGTTAATTCTGCTCCTAATTTTAAGGCCCAAGTAAAAACAATTTATCATGAAAATTCTACAAGAAATAAAAAAGGACTCAATAAATGGCTACACCCAGATTTAGTTGGAGTTCATTTACCTTTCTTAGATTTTGATATACACACATTACAAGTTCAAAAAGAACTTTACTGGACTGCTGTTCGTTTTTTCAGTTTTGAGATGAAAAAAGAATTGAACATTGGAAATCTCAGAGAATGTTATTTTCAAGCTGTCTCAAACAGCAACTGGGCAAATGAAGGTTATTTAGTTACATTAAATATTATTGATGAAGATGGAGACTTAATCTCTGAATTAAGAAGATTAAACAATGCCTTTGGAATTGGGGTAATTAAATTAAATGCTGAAAATATTAATGAAAGTGAAATTATTCTCCCTGCAAAAATTAAGCAGGAACTTGACTGGGATACAATTGATTTGTTATTAAAAAAGAATGGAGATTTCAAAGGATTTATGGAAATTGTTAAAGGAGACATTACTCTTGGCAGAATAGCCAATAAAAATAATTATGATCTTGTAATTAAAGACGAAGATTTTGAGGAGTATGTTAAAGAGAAACAGATTATCGAATCATAATTCTTGTTTTTTCTGTGCTAATATTGACAAATTATTATTATTATTATTTGTTATTTTTTTCTCAGCCCTAATTGAATATTCTTCTTCAATATTTTTATATTTCTGTTTTAACTTTTTGATTATCACTAATTTTTGCCTCTCTATTTGTTGAACCGGTAACAATGCAAGTTGTTTTAATCCACCATCTATTTCCTTTTGGAATTTAAATATTAATTTTTCAAAAAAAGGATGAACATCAAGATCCTCACGCAAAGGAGTATATGTCCTTGACAAACCATCTTTTAAAGGAGTTATATTTTTTGGCACAAGAGTTAAAATTGGAAATGCATATGCTTGATGCACTATTTTTTTGAGAAATATTGTATTCATTGCAACCTTTCTTATAACCATCTTTGTTGCAAAATTAACAAACATTCCTAAATTGGTTAAATCATTTTCTAATTCACTACATATCTCATTAAAATATTTCTTTTCTTCTTTTATCAATTCATCGCTTGCTTTTTTAGATCTCTCATTATCTTCTTTATTATTTGAACAGAAAAAATAAGGACAATGATAAGGATTAAATATATTATTTAAATCACATTCTTCCATTCTAAATTTAAGCATTTACTCATTTTAATTTTTTAGGTAGTTGTTTTTCAAAAATTTACATATTTTGTAACAAACAGAGGTTTTCATACTGATCAAGTAAGTTTATTACTTCATTTACATCCACAAATTTATCTGGTTTTGTATTTAATTTTTCGTAATTCGCCAAAACATATTGTACATCCTTTATAGCAGAAATACACTTAAATCTAAGTCTATGTTTAAAAGTTCTCTTATGACCTTCCTCCAAATTCTCAAAGTTTTTAATTTTTTTAATGTCGCTTGGTGTTAACATTTTAATACCCTCTGCTTTTGCCATATTTTTTAAGGAATTTGAGGGAGGCCCTAGCATTTCCTTTTTTGATTTGCTTCAGTCTCCAAACACATTCTATAATTTTGTCGGTCAATATCTTTTCTGTAGGAGTTTGAGGTTGATATTCAAAATTAAAATTCTCAATTAATTTTAGAAGTTCTTGTTTATTTTCGCTACAATTTTTTAGGTTTATGATTAATTCCTTACTAAAAATTCCAAACTTAATCGCATTTTTTTTAGTTTTATTTGTGTTCTTTGGACCTGTAGATTTTTTAGAATTCTTCTTATTTGCTTGATTTTGTTTTTGATTTGTCATTTTCACACTCTTTCTACCTCCACATTAAAACTATCTCTCCATGAATGGTCACTCTTGTCAAAATTCTCACTCCACCCTTTAACAACTCTCTCAGCAATTTTCTTGAGTAAAACATAATCCTCCTCTTTACCCTTAAACTTACTATCTCTATCCTTGAATAGACATCTCTTTTTTATTATTCCATCAGCCAATAGTGTTAGGTGATGTTCTGACCTTCTACTCCAGATGTCTTTCATAGATTTTGGAACCTTGTCAAACAATTCATTCTTAATTTGTTTAATTCTTGGTAGTTCTATATCTGCTAAGAATGAATTGCAACTGTCATATACATTAAGAAATACAATATTGCTTACGAGACTATGAGAAATAGACTGGCTTATCTGACTATCCTTATTTAATGTAAGGTATTTATTATATATAGTTCCGTAAGCATTTGTTTTGTAAGGAACATTCTTTGAAACAAACTCTTGTTCTTCTGCATCTTGGACAACAGGAAACAGTCTTGAAATAGTGCTTTGGTCTAAAACATTCATGTGTGATTCCAAATTCTTGCAACTCTTGAGTGCATTAGTGCAAAATAGCGCCTTAAAGGTAGGTTCCATATCAAATTTAGAGTTCCCGCTTCCACTTGTCCTTTTTTTGTGCTCCAATAAGGGATTTAGGGAACCAAAATATTGTTTATTCAACTGACTCATGGGATTATGAAAATTCTCTCGCTCAATGAGTTTGAATAACTCATCAGTCAGAGCAATTCTGTGACAAGACAGCAAGTATCCTGGATCTGCAAGAGAGGTCTTGAAGCTTGGAATTAATCCTTTAAATGTGCTATTACTTGCCTCAAAGATTCCTTTTGGCTCTTGTGCCTTATCATTGATTGATTCTATAATTGTTGTTTTGCCAAGCCCTAGAGGCCCACAGAGAAGTAAATGTAGAGGATATCCTCCCTGTTTTCCTGATAAGAGTTGACTAACAAATAATTGTTCAAAAAGTGGAGAACAGGCATAATAGTTTCCGTCTGGATGAGTAAATAAAAATTCGTTAAATTTCTTT
>Ga0222638_1000601_pt1 | contig 12368 bp, 10 predicted proteins | sample AntAcemetagen183_FD_181153 | JGI IMG/M metagenome (GOLD analysis project Ga0222638, IMG submission 181153) | Saline water microbial communities from Ace Lake, Antarctica - #183 | ecosystem: Environmental > Aquatic > Non-marine Saline and Alkaline > Saline | place: Antarctica: Ace Lake...
TGTATAGATGACGTGAAAACGGTGTTGAAAGAAATAAAACGTGTATTAACCGATGGTGGAAATTCAGCAATAACCACGCTGGTACAGAGCAGCCGTTGGAGCAACCGCTATTTGAATATGCTTGCCAAATCAGGAGCGCTCATTTCCCGAAGTCCGGATGAACTCTTATCCGCATTCAATGACATGGAAATGCAAGTCACACATAAGATAAAGGGGAACTTAGCGTTTATCAAGTATGGATGAATCAGTTACGAACAAATCCCAACAACGCGCGGCGTCCGGATAGCCGAGTTCCCCAGCTATCCGGGCGGCCGCAGGCCGGCAATTTTCCTTGACATGACACCCCGAATTGATAAAATTACCAACAGAAATGAACATATGAAGGTAAATTTATCATGAAGCCCCAAAATACGAAAAACCGTGGTTCCCGATTCGACAGAGCCGTCGGTATCTTCAAAAAGCATGGCGGAATCCTTCGCACGGCGCAGGCACTTCGGGCAGGCATTCATCCCGGAACGCTCTATGCCATGCGGGACTCAGGGGCGCTGGAAACGATAAGCCGCGACCGTCAAGGTTTTTCCTGAGCCTATTTTAGTTTCTATTGTCGAGCGACAAACGTTTCACGGCATCTGGACCGCACCCGGACCCTGGCGGTAACAAGCACACTTTCATTCATTTTTTCATAAAATTTTCCCAGACTGTTCATCCGGGCTTCCGGGACGGACCAAGCTACAGTGTTTTATGGCAACAGTGGGTAATTTGCCAAGCACCCCGATAATTTACTGCCGATTCCCTAATATTCACAAACCCTTTCTTAAAAGGCTCATTTCCAGTGCAAAAAACAACAATAAATCTGTACTGGGCAAAAATTATGTTTCCAATGCAGAAATTAGCAGTTTTTCGCAAGGTCAAGGACAATTCCGCGGGATAGCGGAATTGGACGGCTGAATAGCCGCCCGTAAGGGAGAGGAGCATGGACGCCCCGAGTCAAACCAAGAACCACCGCGTCCCGCCCTGAGGCGGGAACAAGTAATTCCACAGATTGACCCCAGAGAAATAGGCTCCACATTTCACCCCAGTACGATAGTTCCTACCTACGGGGCCCCGATAGCGGTATCTACGCGCGGCTTCGACAGGCAGGGCAGGCGCAGAGACTTGTCTGCCTTCGGCAGATTGCGCCCCGGTTAAATATTAAATACGGATTTAACCCCGATGGAATAAAAAGAAAAACAAATTCCATTGGGCAGGCTGGCAAGCAAAAGGGCAATTTCTGGATGGAAACTATTTGGCTTAACAGGTTTCTTTTGGGGTCAAAAAGAGTTGTTTAAGAAGATTTTAGGGCCTGCTTTATGCCTTTTTTCTGTTTCCAAATTTTGGGCATTTCAGCATGTTTATCAAAAATCCCCTCTTGACATAATGTCCGGTATCAGTCATAAAAATTACACTGGTAGGTTGCCGATTTTCGGTTGTTGCGGAGAGATGTGGTCGTACTATATATTGGGATTCAGCTTGCCACGGCACACAACCTTATTTTTTTCTATTTTTCACGCTTGAAAGCAAGTTCTTATCATTTATCATTTTTCATTGGTCGTTTCGAGCCGTCGTGTTGACAACCGCGATCATGCATTCCAAGGACTCCGTCATTTTCGCCGGTAAAAGAAAGCTAAAAATATTCTGATGAAAGGAACCGGAAATGACCAAGAACAGAACTCGATTTTTCATTTTTATCAGCCTATGGATAATAGTGTGGCCCTGCGCTGCGGTTGCCGATTCGGATTTCACCGGAACCTGGGTATTGCGGCAACAAGAAGTGGGAAATGCGCTGACAACACCGACACCCACCAAAACCATTATTCTGACACCGACCCATTTTCACGCCCTGATTCTTGAGCCGGAGATTTGTGCAGCTTCCGGTCCCCTTATGGTAATTGGAGAACAGATGAAGGTTCATGTGGAACACAGCACCTGTCCGCCACCAGAAACCCCGGACGACAATCTATTGTATACCTACGATGTCGATACCAGTGGTGGAAAGCTGACCCTGATGCTGGCAAGACAGGACCAAAGTATTGTAGAGGTTTACACAAAGTCCCCCGATAAGGCCGACCGGACTTGTCGCCACCCTTTCTGCGGCATTTACAACCGGGTGGCCACCCTGGTGGACGGGGTGCCGGCCAACAGCGAACCGGCATATACGGTGATCACGGATTCCAGTTATTATTCCATCAGCCGGGTCTGCTTCAATCTGTGCTCCATCGATCGGGTAGACGGCGACCGGATGACCATGACCATGCAAAGCCATAACTGTCCGGTAGGCCCCGTGGATCCCCAACCGCCGGGAACCGTAATCACCTCCACCTGGAAACTTTCAAACGGAGGCCGCACCCTGATCAACAACGACTCCCGATTCGGAGCCATGGTGACCACGGAATTCGTGCGGCTGAACTAGAATTCCATTTATTTTATCCATCAGATCGATCCGGAAAGTTGAACTATACTGCGAATGGGTGTATGAAACAGACCTTGTCTGAACAATCAACTTTCTGAAAACAGGGGTCATCATGAATACAATCGAATCCGCCATCAGCCGGAATATAAACTTGAATTAAAACATAGATACAAGATAGTTGGGTTTGTGCACGTTCAGAACGAACGTCCCGTATTACCAGCACGGTGTGTGCCAGTGCTATATGCTTCACATCATTCCAATCCACCCCAAGAAGCCCTGCACCGTATGCATCCACTGCAACAGGGTCACAGCCGCCTATCAGCTTTCCCACAGGCGGGTTACATTTCGGACCACCCAGGTGATATTTCGCCAGACCCACGCTCCCATCTAGGATGGTGAGGTCGGGCGTGCGGTAGAGGTTCATCTCGAAGATGGATCGGTGCATATTTTTATGGAACCTGGATTTTTTCCAGACAAGCCCTCCATAGTGATCAGGAGGCGCACATCCGAGCATGTTCTTCATGGTGAGGGTGACCTTTGCAAGTGAGTGTTTTTTGAGGACTGGAACCGATATGAGAAACGACTCCATCACAAGCCGTGGCATCATGAACTGCGGAAAAACACGGCATCGGTGGTCGGTGAGTTCCATGAGTTCGGCATGATTGAGATCCACCAGAACGACTTCCTTGGATTTCGCCAGTTCAGCATAGCCGAGTTTTCGGAACGGTCTATCCGTATTATAAAGGGGTATGCCGCATCCCTCTGCAACAACTATCTCGGCATCACTTATAGACTTTACATACTCGATGATAGCAGCCACAAGCTTTACCGGGGTAGTTATTGGAGGGGGTGAAGAATTTACCAGGTTGGGTTTTATAACGACCCTATTTTGAGAACCAAGAACCGGGGCAGCCCCGAGCAGTTCCATAAGTGCCGGCAAGCTCTTTTCGTAACTGCAAAAATCTACAATTCCAAGTGGTATTTTGCCCATATTCATCATATTTAATCGAAATTAGAAGATCAGCTTGTTTATGTATTCATATAGGAAAAATCTTTTGGATGCAAATCGGCAAATTGTAGATCTTGGATAACACCAAAATCCGATTTTTGGTCAACATTTGGTCAACAAATTGGAAAAAATATCCCCCCATATCCCTGCATATCCCTGGGTATCCCAAAAAAGAAAAAGGGATATAACTATTTGAAATAATTAAATCCCTGTATTTCTCTGGATGTCCCTATTTTTCCGTAAAGGAGAAATCCGTATTCCCATGTCGAATGACAGCATATCAGAGTGAGTTATAAGGGATAAGACTGCCATTATTAGTAATACTATTAGTTAGTTAAGGTAGGCTTGGAGTTGGCTAAAAGTGTGCTTAGGCTGACAATTCGGCTGAAATCCTATTGGATTTTGAAGGAAATCAAGGAAGATTTTTAGTCGTCTTGACCTAAACTTGATTTGATAGAATTGTAAGGCGGGTCAATACATCCCTTGACAGTTCAATTTTCTAAGTTCGATATCACAACCCATTGAACTGACCTTATATTTCCAGAGATATTGCAGGTATCTAAAATCAGCCTTCTTGACCGATTTTGGAAATATCACCGGTTTGCACCTGCCCCTAAACCACAATATACTGTGTAGCTGTTTAAATAAGAAAAGCGTGGGATTTTATCATCGATTCACGCTTTCTCATTCATATGTTTGGGTGCACGCTGATAAATTCAATGGCCACCCATTTGTCATTGAGAGCGAATCCGGCTTCAAAAGTATTTTTTAAGGGATTGTTCATAACTAGTTTCCTAAATTCATGGCACATCGGAAGCCGACATCTGCAAAAGCTTCCCATGGATACCGGAAGTTTTTAAATTGTTGACCGGGATGTTGGGACGTTGCCACCACCAGACTTGGATAGAAGATATTCTCTTTAGATTTATCTTCATAGATGCTTTCTTGCCCCGTATCATTCCGTATGACCCATTCCTTGAAATTTTCTCCAAGTTCCTTGGATGAGGGTGTCTTTGACGGACCCTTGTCGGCGTCGAATGTGGCACCCATGTCCATCATATGGGTGTGATTTTGGCTGCCGGTCGATGTTTTGTCGTTATTGATTTGGGGGTTATCTGTTTTTTCTCCCAAAGACTGTTCAACTGAGATCATGTGTTTTGAGACCACAAACTCCCACTCGGATTCCGTCAGGAGTCGTTTGCCGTAGTGGCGGGCATAGGCGGATGCGCCATACCATGTCACACGGGTAACCGGATCTGCTGCATACCCGGCATCCCGCAAATGGAATTGATCAAATTTAAAAAAAATCTGTTCGTCGGATTCAACTCCTTCTCCAAGATAGAACCAGATTTCATTGTTATTTTTTACAATACCGTTTTCAACCACCAACGTGTTCTTCATTTCATTTAAAAAATCGGCAAAGTGATGGTTTGTCACCATTTTTTCATCCATATAGAAAGGTGCGATTTGAACGGATTGCCCTGCATCCTTTGTGTCTTTGCTTTCGGTCATAAATTTTCCACCGGGAATTAGATGCAAGATGATGCCGTCTTTGCCCAGGATAAAGGGTTCGGGGGTTTTGGGTGTTGCAGCCTCCATCGTTAAATGCCCGGTGGAATCGGGTGACGGCAACTTCATTTGGATCGTTTCCGGTTTCTTCAAAAGCGCTTTTTTTCCTCCGGGTTCACCCAACAGGTGCCAAAAACCCATGGCCGCCACGGACAAAACGGCAATGACAACACCTGTCCAGATAAACCGGGAATGATATAGTAAGGCAGACGGTTTGGGAGTTGTCGGCGTGTCCGGTATGCTTTCGGTTGTCAGGATATTTAATGCCTCTATAATGACATTTCGAAGATCACCCACTGATTTCAATCGATCTTCCTTCTTATCGGCAGTGGCGTCTTTAATTATTTGGTTTAGTTTTTGAAGAAAAGGCGTATCCGGATTTGAAAGGGCGGCACCCTTAAACGGAAGGACCTTTGAGGAGATTTTGCCGTCAACAGCCTCGTAAAGGATCTTGCCCAAAGAATAAATATCACTTTGTTTATCGGCATTTTTAAAATCAAAAAAATGCTCCGGTGACATATATGCCGGAGTTCCTTTGACATCTAAAGACTGGGTTACGGGCTGCATGTAGATTGAACAGGCCAGTCCGAAGTCGGCGATCTTGGGGGTTGTACCGTCCATGAGAACGTTTTCAGGCTTGAGGTCACGGTGTGAAATGTCCTTGGCATGGATGGCTTCGACACCCTTTAATAATGGAAGATAGTAATCGGCCAGCCAGACCGAAATCAAATCCTGTTCAGGATAGAACCCTTCTTCAGACATGGTAAAGCGAAGCGTGGCCCCTGGAATGTATTCCATGGCGATATATTCCACCGGAACATCACGGTCATCTTTATGGATTGTTTCTGAGCCATAGTCGAAAATTTGCAGGACATTGTGATGCCGAACCCGTGCCATGGCCTGAACTTCGCGCCGGAATCTCTGTATGGCGGTTTCAATCTCTTCAGGATCGTCTTCCAAAGAAGCGAGCATTTCCAGCGAGATGACCTTAATCGCTACATCCCGTTTAAGGTTCAGCTGATGGGCGCGATAAACCTCACCCATGGCGCCTTTACCGATAAACTCGATAATCACCCATTTGTCGTTGAGGACATATCCAGTTTTGAAAATTCGGGTGGATTTTGAGGTAAGGTTATCCATGATAATTTCCATTAAGATTCAACGGATTGAGAGTCAATTTCTTTTGTCAATTTATAACTACATTGTTACATATTTTAAAGTGCAGTCAAGAAAAAATCTTTAGTCTCAATAACCGATCCGATCTGCGCTGTTCTTTACTTAACTTCTTTATCGGTATCACGACCTGGACCAGGATTAAGACATCTTTTTTTATTGGATGTGCTTGAGTAATATGAAATTGGAGGATTTTGCAGATTAGGTTTAAATCGGATCTATTACCGAACCAAACCTTTTTGAGATACCTTGCAAGTATCTTTGTTCACAAGCAATTGTGATACCATAATATCGTATCACAAAAATTATATCCTGTCCCTTTCTTGGAATATCTTGCCATAAGCACATCCTGAATCAACTCTAATCGTTTTACATATATCATAAAAATGAAATAGGCTAACCCAGTAAAAAAGATTTGCCCTTATTGAAAAACGATATCACAAAAAGTCAAACATTTTGTAGGATTGTATGGATGGATTAGCCCTTCATTGACACGTTATTTCCCTTTTGGGTAGGAACCATCCAATAGGTTTAAAAATATATCCGTATATTGCCAGATTCAACACAACAACGAATATGCCTAAAACCACTTGATGATAATATGTGAGACCAGCAGGGTACAAGATAGGTTCTATATATTTGATAATAAATCCTTTTGAATAACCTATTCCCCCACTTTTGATACGAAGCCAATTTTCCAGATACGTTAGCGGACAAATCCACCCCACAAATGAAATCAGGACGGCCCATAAAGCTGCTGGAAATTGTATACAAATCACTTTCGGCCACCAAATCAATAGAATACCCCCAGCTACAGCAAATATGACATAAATAAAGTGAAGTAAAACAACAATGTCAGAAAAAAAAGAATAATACATTTATTCAAACCGTTAATGTAAGACACATGGTTTCGGATTACTTGTATTACTTTGAAAATGATATCCCAAATATTTAAGGCTTGAAATTACTGCCATAAATAGCAGATAGCAAAATGTGGATAACGCCTCACCTCAGCGGCGGGCAACCGCAAAGCGTAGCGGCGCTGGTTGACGGTCAGTTCGACGTGGTTGGTTAGACCGTATTGTCGTTATTTACCTGTGCGGCATACGTGTATTTTGGTAAATGAAATGTTATTCCAAAGCCAGCATTCCGCTATCGATCTGATTTTTTAATTCTTTAAGGAGCATCGATAATTCTTTTTCTCGTTGCGCTTTAAACGTTGTCCATAATTCCTGGCTGGATTTACTATTTGCCGCGTCGTGTATATAAGTATCATACCGATAAAGGCTTTTTGATACTATTGTGATAGTTTCCAATAGATTATAATTAACATTTTTTAACATGGTTTCCCCCCTTATTTTCTTTTAAGTATGTCATTTGATATTATTCGCCCCTTATCTAAGTGCTGCGTATGCCGCACCCAATAAAACCCGCTTTTAAAGATAGGAAATGAGTCAAGGTAGAACGGCCAGTGAGAATGTAACCTGTGTTAGGTGGTTTTCTGCTCAAGGTCAGGTGGAGCTCTTAGATATTAGAGGAATAGCTTAGGTATCGCTTCAATGGGAAGTTTGCGCTTCTTTGGGGGTTATAGCAATTATTAGACCCCATCTGTTCAGTAGGATTATTTAAATTCAAGGACATGCCTACTGATGAATCATCAATCAACGGGTATATCTTCTGCTTTTGATGTACGCGGCCACTCTATCTCTAACACACCGCCTTCTTGAAGCCTGACTCTGATGTCTTTCTTTTCTATATCTTTTCTTAGCTTCAGCTTGACAATGTGGCTGTCAGAAGTTCTGGAATACCCAACTTTAAATGGGCGAGAAAATCCGCTCATTTGAAAAGGGCCAAATCTGAAGTCAAAGAAATCATCAAATTCACCAAATGTCATAACATGTTCCCTCCTAAGATCTGATTATTATTGCCTTGATATCAGTCATAATAGTATTGACATAGGCAGAACCCAGCTAAATTGAATTTATTTCATTTTTAGAAAACATTTTCAATAGAGTAAATGCCTTATTTTCATAGGGAAATATCCCAAATTAAATAGGGTTTATCCCGTGTTGTGATTTTAACTACCTTCCATTAGTGCCAAATATTGAATGTATGGCTTAAAATTCACGATTGCGTGCATGAAGCTTCAATTCCCGAAAAAGTGAAGGTTTATAACCGAAATCAAATGTTGTGATTTCTTGCCAGTATTTGGGCTACAAACAATTTAACAGGCATTGTGATATCTGTAAAGATTTTAGGCTTGATGTTTTTATACTTCAAGGCATAGTATCAGAAGCTTTAATTTTACAAGATTCAATATCGTGTCAGGCAGCTTACCATCTAAATATAGCACAGGCGATCGAAAATCCGCCGCCGGTCGCGCAGAACAGAACCACATCCCCTGGTCGAGGACCTTTACCTTCAACCAGTGCATCGTCTAAAGCCATAGGAATACAGGCGGCACCGGTATAGCCCCATTTGTCCATTATCCAGTGAGTTTTTTCCAGTGGTTGGTTGAGCCGTTGCATAACATCTTTAATGGTATTGACGTTCAATTGGGTGAAAAGAAAGAAATCAACCTCGTCTACTGAGGTCAACCCTGCCTTGGCAACGGTTTGGCGGATGAGAGGAGGCCAGTTATCGTTATTAAAGGTTGTCGGAAAATTTTCCAAAAACTGCATAACAGGACGATTGAGATCGTTGTTGTTGACAGGAGAGACAGCCCCACCGGTGTATATCCCCCATGATTTGTAGTACTGACCCTGAGAAATCAGCTTTGAGGCCAAGTAACCCGGCTCGTTGCTGACACTCATCACCACCGCACCAGCCCCATCGCCAAAGAGTGTGCAGGTACGCTTATCATGATAATCAAGGAAGCGGGTCATGGCGTAGCCGCCAACGACCAAAACATTGTTGATGTCTGTATCGACTGTGATCTGCTTGGCGGCAACATCCACACCTGCAATCCAGGAGGCACAGGCACTGTTAATATCAAAAGTCCCGCTGTTCAGGGCGCCCAGTTTATGCTGCAAAATAGGAGCAGTGGCAGGGCTGATGTAATCGGGCGTATCAGTTCCCAAAATAATCAGATCGATATCGGCGGGATCGAGGTCGGCTCGCTCTAAGGCTTGACGAGCGGCAGCGGTACACATATCGCTGGTCGTTTCATCATCAGCAACACGGCGCTCTGCAATACCCACATTTTCCTTGAGCCAAGCATCCACGTCCCCCACAAGGGGCTCAAATTCTGCGTTAGTCATGACACGTTCCGGCACGTAGCGGCCGGTGCTAATTATCTTGGCATAGCGGTTTTCCATTGGACGTCCCTCTTCCTTTTGTTAAATATGATCCAAGGTTCCTTGCCTTAAACTACAACTGAGGCTCAATCGAGAGAATAGATGATAAAGGAACTGAATCATGTAAATTTTGCGACTTGAATTTTTAATACCTATAATCGAAAACATAAGAAGTACAGATTACTTACCATCAGCATATCATGAAGCCAACTCTTGATCATTAAATATATCATAATCATAATAATAAAAAAGACAAACCCTGCGAAATGGATTTGTCTTTATTGAAAAAATGATATCACACGAATTTTAAGGCCTCAAAAACCTGTCATTTATAGCAGATATTCAAAGGCCGGATAATTAAAAGGCAGGTCAGAAATAGCCCTGCATATTTTGTTTAATCTTTTCTAACTATAAGGCTAATTTTTTAAGGGGTAGGTGTCTCACTTACATTGGCACAGAGGGCTAATCCAATTTTTGGAGTTTGCTCTTTCCGTTTTGATGATATATGTAAAAAAATTAAACTTGATTCCGGTTGTTAGAATGGCAAGGTATCTGGTGCCAATCCGGAGATTCGTATTCTCGATATTTTGTGTTTGAGTTACTTCTTTGATTATTGAAATCATTTACAATCTACCCTCGAAATTGTATTGATCTAACCAAGGACTATGGAAAGCATGGTGCAGTCCTGCAATTTACATATTAATAAAAAGAGCCGGTTTAACAAACGATGTTTGCTGCACTGATGCAAATGAAAAGAAAAGGAACATATAATGACAAAAGACGTTGATAGTTTCAACGATCCAAACACATTGTTCGGGAGGCTTCGTTCGGCTTGTGCCGACGAATGGGCCGGTTATTGCAACCATGAATTTGTTCAGCGTATCGGTGATGCGACTTTACCTGAACAGAGTTTCCGTCACTATTTGGAACAAGATTATCTCTTTCTTATTCACTTCTCTCGGGCCTGGGCCCTTGCGGTTTATAAAGCTGACACGCTTGCCGATATGCGAGCAGCAGCCTCAACTCTTAATGCCATTATCAATTATGAAATGGAGCTCCACGTAAAATATTGTGCTGGCTGGAGACTAACCGAGCAAGAAATGGAGCTTAAAAACGAAGCCAGAGCGAATATGGCATATACCCGTTACGTTTTAGAACGTGGACTTGCTGGTGACGTTTTAGATTTGCATGTAGCGCTTGCTCCGTGCGTTATCGGTTACGCTGTAATTGGTGAAAATCTGGTGAATGATCCAAAAACTAAACTTGAAGGAAACCCCTATAAGGATTGGATTGAAATGTATTCAGGTGAAGAGTTTCAAAATGTAGCAAAGGCTGCGGTACTTAATTTAGACAAGTTAGCAGCATCACGCATGGGGGCAGGCCGATTTGAGAGTCTTGTTAAGACCTTTCGTCAAGCTACTTCTCTTGAGATAGGTTTCTGGGATATGGGATTAAATATACAAGATTAATTAAACCTTAATCTACTTTAGTAAGATCATGCTGCTAACACGAATTTTCCAGATCCCATGGACTACGGCTGCAGTATAACTACAATAAGTGGTACTGTCAATGCGTTTCCAAGCTACCCATCCCTCTTGGCACTGAAAAAAAGTAGAGGCTTATTTGGAAATGTGCGTGAACGTTCAATGAAAGAAATTGCACAGAGAGCATGCATAGAATAAGAGTTGTTAAGCTTGGTTACTGTTATATGATGCAGAATATATACAAGGATTTGGAGAATAGCGATGAAGAATAGATATTCAAGAAAAAGTATTTTATGTTCGGAGAAATATTATGGAAGAGGGTTTCATAGTCCTGGTGGTTATGAAGTGTTGGATCTTTTATTTAAAACATTAGAATTAGATAACATAGAAAATGTATTAGAAGTTGGTAGTGGATTAGGAGCAACTACCCATTATTTTAGTAAGTATTTTGGTGCTCAGGTGATAGGTTTAGATTTATCACAAGATATGGTAGATATTTGTAAAGAACGACAGACATCAGATGAATCTAAAAAAGTTGAATTTATTCAAGGTGATTTACGTTTTACAAAATTTAACACAAACCACTTTGATTTAATATGGACTCGAGAAACATTATTGTATATTGTCAATGGACAATGAATGAGAGAGAAATTGGCTCTGTCCGCTATGAAGCCTTTATGGCCAGCAATCCCACTTATATTCGATTATATTACACTTGGCGCAAAACCGAGAAACTTGATTACAAAGTGTTCCTGATGAAAACATCTCCGAATTTCGGGGGCTTTCGATACTGGTTTTCCTGCCCTTCGTGCGGTAAACGAGCAAGAAAGTTGTATGCCCCTCCCAATTTAGGATACTTTTTCTGCAGAACTTGTCAAAACTTGACCTACACCAGTTGCCGTGAATCTCATAGATATCAGAATCTGTATGGCTTGCTTGCAACCGATACAGGTTTATCTATTGATGCTGTTAAAAGGGTTCTTAAAAAATTACGATTATGAGCAATTAGGCCTTAAAATGCCAAACGGGAATTAAAATTTATCTCGACCTAAACATGATTTGACAGAATCTTAAGGCGGGTCAATACATCACCTGCCAGTACAATCCTCAGAGTTTGATATCACAACCTTCAATATTGGTTTCCCGGTTCCATATACATTGCAGTTATCTGCACACCACAAAAGAAAGGGCAGGGTTATTTTAGGCCCTGCCCCCAACTAATATATTTGTTTATTGGTTATGAGGAACGGTCACAGTTGCACTTGCATTAGTTTTGTTTCCAGAAGAATCGGTGGCAGTGTAAGTGATTGTATAAACTCTACCATCGCCTGTTCCCGATCTCTCTGCTCTGAGGTAAATCTTGCCACTTTCATCAACCTGGATATCAT
>Ga0222638_1000603_pt1 | contig 12352 bp, 27 predicted proteins | sample AntAcemetagen183_FD_181153 | JGI IMG/M metagenome (GOLD analysis project Ga0222638, IMG submission 181153) | Saline water microbial communities from Ace Lake, Antarctica - #183 | ecosystem: Environmental > Aquatic > Non-marine Saline and Alkaline > Saline | place: Antarctica: Ace Lake...
CATAGGACTAAGGAAGAATCCTATGGTGTCATAACCATACCAACGTAGCCAGTTAAGGCTTAGTCTGGTAACACAGGCTCCGTTGCCGGAAAGCCCCCCACTTTAGTGGGTGGGAATGTGTTACTTGACTTTTTGACATTTTCATTCCCCCATATGCAAACATTTATATATTAGTTATATATTATTATTAATTGAATCGCAAAATCCTTGAAATTTCTTGCCTATCCTTTTCTTTTCCATTTTATTCCTCCATATGCAAACATTATTTATTATTTCTTATAACTGAAATATACATCTTTTCTATATTATTAATCTTTCTTTTAGATGTTTTATTCATATTTTGTATGAATTCTTTTGATTCTTCTTTGTTTAATCTTGGTGTTGGATTTATTGGTTTTGACATTTTCATTCCCCCATAGTTTGGTCTTTATCAAAGTTCAAATAAGATACATATTCTTTATGACATTTCTCACTACATGTTGTTCCGCTATCTGGCGAGGTGTGCATTTCAAAGTATTTCCCGCAGTTATGACATCTTCCTAGTGTTCTATCTTTCATTCTGCCGCCTTATCCCTTACTTTACTAAAGACTAGTTGAATTAAATCTTCTTCTTTCGTAACTTCATCCCAATATTCTTTATAGATTTTTGGATACTTCTCTTTAACATACCCCATAAAATTACGATATAAAGCATAATTTTCTGCAAACCTATCCAAACCTTTAATTTGTTCAACCATTTTTATGCCTTATTCATCCCTATTTGTATTTTCCAATTTAAAACTCATATCCACCTTTTCAGTTTCTTTAGTTCCTTCAATTTTCACTTCCTCGGTTATACTTTTTAAAGCACCCATAACAGTAACAAATGAATTAATTACTCCTGCATGATTATTAGATTCATTATTCATATCTAAAGATGGTTCTGCTGTTTGAGTTACTGTTGCTTCTAATTCAGAATCCTCATATCCAATAATTTCTATTGTTATCTTTTGTTTAATCTTTCTTTCTTCTTTATCATTTACCATTATTCATTCCTCCATTAACATTTCATTAATTTGGTAATCCTCTAATTCAATGGATTTTCTTAATCTCCATTGATGGTTACATATACAACACCTAGCTTCCTGATGAGATAAATCCCCCATATTATGTATGCCTTCATCATAATATCCATTATTATAGTTAAATGTAGTTGTAAACCCATTAGATACATCGATTATGTCTACCTCTATAGAATTACATCTAGGACATTTTAATTTCCTATTAGCCTTATATAATTTATTCATTCTTACTCCACCCTATTGAAATTAAAAGAATTCCTGCATACCCAAAAACAAGATATATTGGAGTAAATAATATATGTATTGGGTCAGTTAGAGCAATCCCTAATAGGAGTAATATACCTACACATATAGTACTATAATCTCTCATTTTTTTGCTTCAACAATTAATTTTGTCCTCATCTTTTTGAATAATTGAATCCTCTAATTTAGATGTATATTGTTTCATCATTTTTAAAACCTCCACACCCTTTTAATTGTCATCCACATCTTTGTTTTATTTATCTTAAATATTTTGAATGGATGATATAAAAACTTTATTATCATTGAATTAATATACAATTTAAACCTTAACCGATTCAATACTTTATAATTATCCTGCCATGTTGGAGAAAATGTATATTTCGTTATATCATCATAAGTGTACCCTAACTCTTTATGTATCTCAGAACCAGGCATAGCAGTCATAACTAATACCGCCATTTCGTCTAATCCCTCTTTAAACAATGTGTAAATATATTTTGTAGTTAATTTAAGGTCTTGTTTTGTTTCGCCAGGGAAACCTAAGATGAAACATGCTTGGGTGGTAATCCCTAACTTATTCATTAATCTTAACATTTTTATAGCATGATAATGATTGAACGGTTTCTGCATAAGTTTTAATACATTCTTTGACCCTGATTCAGGAGAGAAAGATATATAATCGCACCCTGCTAATTTCATTAATTCAATAGTTAATTCATCAATAGTTTCAATCTTAATCCCACTAACAAACTTTAAAGAAAAGGAAAGTTTATCCTGAAAATAGTTATAATGGTTATAATGGAGGATATGAAAACATATATCTTCAATCCGTTTCTTATCAAAGGTAGGGTTTAAATCTTCAAAATGAAACTCTGTAACACCATATTTAAAATAAAAATACATCATCTCATAGAACACTTCTTGAGACTCCCTCCCTTGCCATTCACCTTTATTAACTGCTGGTATAATACAGAATTTACAATATCCGCTACATCCGAAAGATGATAAGATAGAAAGATATTTTTCTTTATACGGTGCATGGGCATAACCTAATTTCCAATAATTCTCTAAAGGAAATAAGTCCCAGGCAGGAATAACTTCTTCATACTTGAAATCTAAAATTGGATGACCAAAATCTTCTTCCCTTAAAACATACGATACAACAGACTGAGTGTTAGGAACAATCTTAATTTTACTACTTTTAATACTTTTAATAATTTGTAAAACTAATGAATGTTGTACTACCTGGCTTGCATAAATATAGACCGTATCTGTATCTTCAGGGATTTTATGTATAATCTCTGGTATTGTTAAACCCTGGATAATATGGTTACCTTCTATCCTTTTTTTATTAGGATTTTCACCGAAAGCGTCAATTACTATTACTTCATCCCCTTGATTAAGTAGTTGGGTGGCAAGATTTGCAAGAGTAATAGGTAAATAGGGAATACCAGTACCAAAATAGTCACCATTCTGGGTTACAATGTTTGGATTTATTAGTACATGTTTCATAGTCAATTATTCAGCCCTTCCCATTGTTATTCCTCACCACTATTCTTCTTTGACAAAAATATTACCAATATTATGAAAAATAATGCAGTCCCAACATATGCTAGGAAATTACTTTCTGGTTCAGGGAAAGAAAATAAAACTGCCAGCCCTATAAATATAGTTATTGGAATCAAGTATCTAATTTTCATTTTTGTCATTGTTTCTCCTCCTGTTCAATCATCGTCATCATTCTGTATATTTTCTCTGTCAGTTGCATCAAGGATTAATTTATTATAAGAATCTGTATAAAATTTTATTTTCCCTTCGCAAAGTTCTTGAACTTTCTCTTCTTGTTTACCTATTTGTGAAATGAATTTGTGAAGTTCCTCCTGATGTTTCCCTTCCAAAGCAACCCGTTCATCATACATAATAAATAACTTATCATGCTCCTTACTTATAGCATCCCAAATTGCTTGGTCTTGTGTATCGTTTATTTTTTTATTTGCCATCATTATTGTTCCTCTATATAATCCACATCTATTTCTAACTCAGCACTATCATCCATTAACTCTTCAATTTTCTTCCAAGTTTTTTCAAAAGATTTTCTCGCTTGTAATTCTGCATCTTTTTCTGATTTAGCTTCAACCCCTATTGGTGTAATAAAACTTATTGTTAATGATACAATATACTCTTTCTTTTCATTTGCCATTGTCATCCCTCCGTTTTTTTTGGTCTTAATGAAAGTATATCTTCTCTGGCTTCCTTTAAATCATATTCCCCAGTTAGTATATCTTTCAATCTTGATGTAGCATGATTCATATAAATGCCTTCACACCAACTATGCACTTCATCTTCTGTTATTGTTTTGTTTGTAATTTCAAATCAACTCCGTTTTTTTCCTTATCTTCCTCTCATTTTTTATCTAATTCCAGTAAAATTTGTTCTTGAATTTTATCAATGCACCATGACCTGAACTTTACTTTTTTGTTTGTCTTTAACCATAATTGGTAAATATCATTATCTAAAGATGGATTTATTACTTCTTTTAAATGATTCAATATTACAATAATTCTTATCTTTCCTTGTTCATCCATCATTCATTCACCTCTTCCTTTGGAATATATGCAGTACAATTTTCACAATGACATTTAGCCATTTTTTCGCTCCAATATATTTATGCTTCACAATTGTATTTGTATTTTTAAAATAAATATGCAAAGATACCACACAATACTGTTCCTATGATACAAAGATAAGGGATAATAATCAATGAAGCCTCACCAAAGATTGCTGATCCAACTATTAGGAAAGGGAATGCACTTAATATGCTACCCAAACCAAATACCAAACTTAATATTCCTTTCCCATTACTTTTATTTTCTTCAATCATTTTTTATCCCTCCAATTCTTAATCCACAATCCTATAATTATCAAATATTTTCCTTGATTCTTTCCAAAGTGGGGTATCTCCAATACTCTTTGAAGCATATAAAGCCATATCTATGCAATGATCCATGTTTGAATAATTAAACAAACCTTTCCTCCCAATAGATATGATATTTTTAGAATCTAAATAATCCAGGACTTTATCAAGATGTTTTTTATATCCTATTTTGTATAGTGGATAAACATTTTTAAATTCTAACACCTTTACATCTTCGACCCCTTCTTTGTTTATTAATCCTGCCTTGAAAAGATCATCACAAACATCATTTTTATCTACGTTTAGTGCTGTTACTTCCGCAGTTATAACGGTTTTTCCATCTGGAACTGTGTCTCTACTGAAACTTTTTTGTTCAGATACTCTATTAAAAATGAACTCTTTCTCAGGAAAAAATATCCAGTTATCTTTTAACGCTCTATCTTGGTTAAAGAATACATAGACTAATGTTAATGGCCCATACTCTAATTTTTCCGCAGAATCTTTTATTTCTTGTGGTGCATTAAGAAGATTTAATAAATCAGGTAAAGGAATAGTAGATATAATCTTGTCAGTTAATACTGGCTTTTCATAACATATCTCGCCACCCTTACTTTGAATCCTTTCCACCAATTTATCAATCAATTGCTGCATCCCATATTTTGGATAATAAAAATAATCTGCACTTACATCAGGGTTATCTTTCACCCCAACTAAGATATTTTTCACTAAAGATAATATATCACTTATAGGCATACGTTTTTGGGCTAACTCTTTGTCAAGCTGTTTTGGATCACCCCACACTTTCTCTGCATAACCTCCAAACAATAAATTGTATCCTTTTCTTCCAAAACCTTTCACAAGGTAGTCTTCGTATGATACTGTTTTCCTGAACTTTAGTTTTTCAAGGAAGTAACTGAAACCAACCCCTATCCCAGTTTTTATTAAAGTAGGATTAATCAATTGCTTAAGCTGAGGAGGGAATTTGTAATAATCTCCTAATAATCTCAAACTATTACTTTTCTTGATAACTAAACAGTCATCACCCAATAGTTCTCGGAAATAATCCATTATCCCGGGTATTTGTGAATAAATTTTATGGGGGCCCAAATCTATGATATAATTGTCTTCTTTTAAACTGACACACATGCCACCTGCTACCTCTTTTTCATATACCTTAACATTATATCCTTCATCCAATAAAAATGAAGCAGTGGCTAATCCTGTGACTCCTGCACCTAGTACAGTTATTAGTTCTTCTTTGTTATTGTTCCTTTTCACACACTCACCATTTTCACACTTAATCCTAATAATTTACATTTCTTTTTTTTGTTTTTAATACTTAATTCTGATTCTGAATCTATTATTTCTATAGCTTCGAAGTTATCTAAATTTAAAATATCAAGCCTAAGACCAACAGAATCAATTATGGCTTCTGTATAAAATTGTTTCTTCTCTCTTAAGAGTTCCATACATATTTCCCACTTTTTAATCTGGTGTGATTTCCCCTCATTGTCACCATAACGGATTGAGTTCAATTCCCTATTACTCACCCTTACTAATTGCTTACAAGCGTTTCTTTTCTCTTGAACATTTTCATCATGGGTTATTTGGATATCTCCACGATTAATGATTTCTCTTAATACCGCTAAGGAATGGGAACATATCTGTCCGTTTGCTTGACCTTTCACCCCAGTGAATTTGCAGTCACAATTTATTTTTATTGAAACATTATATTTTTCATCACTTTCACCGCTTGTAACTTCAAAGAAATGTGACTTGCCACTAAATTGATGTTTTACAGTATGTAGGTCTGCCTGTTCTCTTAGATATTCTCCCATCTTTAGTTACTTATTTCCCTCTCGCAATCACTAATGTCTGCCCTAACCAATAAGGTATTTTAAGATTTTTAGTTCCTGTTAGTTTTACAAAGATGGTGCCTAACTTATGTAGCAATTTACTGTATGCTTCCATCCTGAAAACCAAATACCCTAAAGATAATGTTTGGATATGTGGCTTAATAATTTCTATTTTGAAAAAAGTTTTTGTTAATATGTACTCTATTGTTGTTCTTGTAAAATAATATAAATGTACTGATAAGAAGAACGGCCACCTCTTCCCTGTAAATTTCGCTATTAAACTTCCAACATCAGGATAATTAACAACCAAAATCCCGCCTGGTTTAAGGATTCTGTTACATTCCTTTAAGACTTTCATAGGGTCAGGTGTATGCTCTATTACATCCCAAAGTGTTACAACTTCAAACATATTATCTTTATACTCTTGTTGAAACAAATCTCCAGACTTAATATCAATATCATAATTCTTTTTCCCCCAATCACATAACCATTTATTAGGTTCAATCCCATAAACTTCCCAACCAGCATCTTTTGCAACTTTTAAGAATGAACCTCCTGCGGTCCCTATATCTAATATCTTCCCTTTCTTTGACAATTTCTCAATCTGTTTAAATGCTTTCTTGAAAGTTTTTTCACGATATTTGGCTTGAGATATGAAATTTTCATCTTCACCTTCAGAATAACCTTGCATAATTAAGTCAGGCCTTATCCTAGGATTAATATACATTAAACCGCATTCTTTACACTTTACTACCTGATCTAGTAAAGTTTCATCCCCTGAACTTTTGAATTTGTTAATCAATTCCTGCTCATTCAAAACATCCTTCTTTTCTTCATAAATTATATCGTAATCGTTTGCACCGCATAAATTACATCTAACTTTTTGTTTGATTTCGTTTTTCATTGTTTTTCACCATAAGCCATAAATTGTACTATCTTATCTAGTTAACCATTTTCATTCCTCAATTTTTGTCTCTTGTGTCTTTTGTGTCTCTTATTTCTCCTCAATTTTCTTTTCCACAATTTGCTCAGGGATATCTTTATACCTATTATAAATGTCTGAACTTACTTTTGTAGTAGTAGTAGTAGGGTGTGACTCCCTTTTAAGTGGAATAGGTTTATTATAAAATGTGTAGAAAGTATATATCGCTACCCCTACCACTGCTAAACTTAACCATTTAATGGCCCCATCTTCTATCTTAAATAACCCTAATATTACTGCTGCACTTAAACCTAAAGCAATAAAGATTATTTCTTTTTTATACTCTTTTATATTGTCTTGCATTATTACGACCTCAAGTTTAATAAATAATTACACAAATTCTTCCCTTTATTTGTTACTTTATAATACTTTTCTCTACCATTAGTTGTATAATTTATGAATGAATGTTTTAATAAAAACTTTATACTTATAAGGGCTGATGCATGCTCACAATTAAAGTGCCTGGATATAACCGAACAAAAACTGCCTGGATGATTACATATAAAAATTAATATTTTTTCCTGTCTATTAGCTGGGATAAGATTTATCCAATCCTTATATTCCTTTAACATCATATTTCCCTCTTGAATGGTTTTTCTGTTTTTGGTTTAATCATTTGCTATTCCTCAATACCATAATATGTTGTTGTACTCCTAGGGTTAATGTCAATTAATTCTTCTTCAAGTATATATCCTTCTTTATTGAACTTTGGAAGGTCCAATATTTTAAATATATATGCTAAGGTTTTTGTATTATTTATTTTATACTGTGGTGAAAGATAATCGTTGATATAATCTAACCATTCAGGTAAAGGTTTGTAAGAAACCTCACAATTATCTAAAATCTCTTTTATTTGTTCAATACGTTTTTGTTTAGTTTGTTTTATCATCTAATCCTCCTCTTTAATTTCAATATGACAAATATTAGTATAATTATTATTATAAGATAAATCCCTACAATTATTGCCCATGATTCTGAATATATACATTTGTCACCTGTAAATACACAAAATAGGGTATTTGTATAAGTTATCTTACAATCCTTGTTACAATTCACAGGATTTTCATATCCATCACATACGCCATCACCACAAGGATAATCAATAACATCCTTCCTATCTGGAATGATAAAAATACATACTATAATCAACATCAGCATCCCTACATAAATCCCCCATGCAATTCTTTTCATTTTGTGCTCCAATTCTTATTCAGATTATGATTAATAGGTAAATCCGTATTCTGGAACTTTTTCCAATTCTTTCTTAAATATCTTCCTTGCTTATCAGCTTCTTTAATATTCCCTGCTAATTCAAACATATTAACGATATCATTAATAATTGATATTTTATTATCAAAACTTACTTTCCCTGAGATTACCCAATGTACTGCTTCATTAGTAAGAATCTCGGCTGATAACCTATTTTTGTCATCCAATGCCTTACTGGCTTCTTTTGTAAAATATAAAGTATCCTTTTTATTCAGTTTACAATGCATGACAAACCTAGAAATAATTGTACCAAAATGGTTAGATAAATGGGTGATTGAATTATCAAACTCCGCCTTGACCTTTTCATAACAAATAGGGCCGAGACCACGCTGGATAGACAAGTTCATTGATAAAGGTTTATGACACCTTCCACACCTTATCAACTTAATAAACCCCCTAAATCTAAAAACTCAGTGTTTAGAATATCTTTATCATCTTCTAGTTCAATTGTAAGTATTACTAATTCTAATTCTTCTGCTTGTAGTGTAGTAATATTTTGAGTAATATTTTGAGTAATATTTATATCTAGTTGGGACTGATTAAAATTAGAATCAATGTCTGATTGGATGGTAGATAGGAAGGGGTATGCAAAAACTATAAATGTTATTACCATAAATGGTATAATCCACTGCCTCTTTCTTGATGATGTAAATATTGAAGTAATTACTATAGAAGCAATGAAAAAAATAAAAAAATAAAAAAAAGGTATTTGTTGAATAAACTGAATAAACTCAATTATAGCCATTCTCTAATCCTTCAATCCATCAACTAACCCTTCTACTGCTTCTTCTTTTTTTAATTTTTTCATTGTTTATCCTCCTAAAATGTAATATTCAATTGTTTATTACAAATTCTCCCTAATTGAAATACAAAACTATTAATATCTTCCTCGTTTAGTTTATCTACTTCAATTATCTTATATGCTTCAAAATCTATCTGATCATATACCCTCAATAAATAAGTTGCATTCCTTTGGACTTCGCAAAAAGGACACTGCCCTGTGAAAAAGATGGAATCATTTACTTCCATCTCTTTCCCACATACACTACATTGACCGAGAACTTTATACTTAGATAATACTTGTTTTACTTCCCACCCATTCTCTTTTAAAGTTTGGGTTATATGGTTTGATGTAATTGCACTTATACCATAATCAGTCCTAGTTAAAAAAAGTTTGAATTGATATTTTTTTACGAGATTCTTATAAAGGATAATATCTACTTTATCATTCATATCAAGATGGATTATATCCTTATACTTAGACTTATCTTCTAACTCATTAAATGAAATTTTACCTGAAAGGTAAGCTTGGATTTCATCCATTAACTTTTCACCTCGTATTAAGCTATGTCCCACTTTGCAGACTTACATTTTGGACACTGGAATGGTTTTTTCGATGGATACTCTTTCCATTTCTCTTTATCACTTGCCCATTCATGCCCACATTTCTTACAATTGTATATCTTCAACGCCATATTTTTTCCCTTCCTTTTGAAGTAATATTATAAAGAATTATCTTTAAGTATTTAAAACTTTCGTTTTACCAGCCTTTTCTTCCTCATCCTTTTAATTGTCTCCATAATTCTTCATTCAACTCAGTTATATCTGGTTTATTAGTTCTCCCTAAATATTGACTATAATCTTTTTGTAAAAAACTTTCAATATACTTATCAATCTTGATATCATTCTCAACTATATCTTTCTCTTTACCTTTTTTCTTTAATTCTATTATATTCAATAATTTATTCTTTATATCATCATTGAGAAAAATAGATTTTTCAATGGCTTCTTTGAAATTTATGGAGGGAAGTTTATTATAACAAAAAACCCATTCAGCATACACTAACCCCCTCATTGCATAATTTTGCTTACACATAGATTTGTAATGATGATACATAGAAATCCTATTAAAATTTTTTGTGATGAAATTAATAAAGACATCTTGGATTTCTCCATGATATAATTTGTTTGATAATATCCATTCAATAGTTGTAGGGTTACTTTTAATCAATAACTTAAGAAATTTAAATATATCAAACCCGACAACATCAATATAACACCCTTCAGGAACACATTTTTGAAAATCCTTATCATAAGTTTCCTTAATAACTTCTGCTTTATTTGAAAGGTTAATGTAATCCTTTATGTCCCTTTTGAATACGAACCTAACATCATAATCACTATTTTTTGAACTCATCCCCCAGACTCTACACAAAACATTATTTGGACATTGTAATATTTTTCTATATTTTTGCATAAATCTTTGATTTTAGTATCCATTTTGAAATTACCTCACGCTTTTACAAAGTTATCCCCATTCTTTATTAGTTTATTTAAATCAATACAAAATTGAGTTTCGTTCCACCAAATAACAGTTCCATCTTGACAACCTTTAGCAAAATCAAAATCTGGACATTTTCTACCTGCATATTTCTTATTCTTACTGTGGTCCCAGTTGAATATCCTCTTTTTTATCATCTATTTCACCCATCTTTTTTAATTTTGTTTTAATTGTGTGTAATTCTGTCTCTAAAATCACTTTCATCTTAACCAACTCTTTCCTATACTGAATATCAAACTCTTCAGTCATAATATTTTAGGCAGGGATACGCACTGCTTTAGCGGTGGGAGGAACTGCCTGTACCTCCATTACATTATTTGAGCATAATCTTTTAAGTTTTGTGTATTTGATGGAGTGTGAGATATTGTTTTTATCTATACCACATACATCAAAAAAACCCGAACTTCTTTTACCTTTAATAAAACATATTTGCTTGTTAATCTTTACTTTATCCCATTGGTTAAATCCAAATAACTTCCCATTAGGTAACTTCTTCTCACTTCTAATTCCTTTAGTCATCTGGTATCTTCTTTGAGTGATACAAACTCGCTTGTAAATAGTATTAACTCTCTCAATCTTATTAGTGTTGGTGATTGCAATTGCATCACTCCAATGGCTTTTAGGTAAATTTAATCTTAGTCTGTTTCTTTTTGTAATATGACCAAATGTTTTCTCAACATTAAAAGATTTCTGTAATTCTTTGACGATATAATCTTTTAAGATGGTGACTTGCGTCGCCATAGCATAACTTTTCGGCTTCCTGAATTTGTGCTCAATCAAACCTTTATGATACTTTTCGTGGCAATCTTTATGCACAGTCACTAAATTATCTGGTCTATCTGAACCACTATCTTTACGCTGGATGATATGATGAGTCTGGAGGATTCCACCTTGCTTCTTGCAGATTTGACAAGTATATTTGTCACGTTCAAAAATATATGCCCGAATATTATCATAACCTTCAGTTTTTCCTCGCTGATACTCTTTACCACTTATTTCTGGATTCTGTAATTTATGGGTATCAAACTTAGCAATTTCTACCCTGACCTTATCAATCGGTAAAATTCTGGATAGCTGTTTAACTACTTTAATCGTAGATTCAGCTTTAGATTTTAAACTTGGAGGAAGCCAACCTTCTGGTCGTGTCCGGTTATTAAATCTCGGTTGCCTGTATCTCAATTTCCTACAACGTCTTGTTCTACGATATGATGCTCGACGTAACATCTTCTTATGAATATCTGTCCTCAACTTTGTTTCTGAAGCATATAGACATTTGTTATTGCTTACTGCCGAACAGCCAACATTGACTGCACCAGTATCTAATCCAACGATAACTTCCTGCTTGTTAGTTTCACTATTTTTATCAAGCCTGATGGTAAAGGGGCATAGCTTGATAACTTTTGCCTTGTTATCCCTAAGTAAATGCCTTGCTTTTATAGACCCACAAGGCATCAAAGCTTCTTTATTCCTATTTTGTACATATACTTTTTGTAACATCTTTTTGTCTCTTGAACATTTAATGGCTTGTGTGCCCAGCTTGTTCCTGCTGATAATGTTGCTCTCGACAATGTTATTCGAGCTTCGCAATGTGGTTCACTGTCTCGAATCCCTCAAGACTGTTTAGAGTGCCACGAAAGAGCCAACAACTGAGCAAATTCTTGGGTTTCTACATCTCAAATAACGTAG
>Ga0222638_1000614_pt1 | contig 12294 bp, 11 predicted proteins | sample AntAcemetagen183_FD_181153 | JGI IMG/M metagenome (GOLD analysis project Ga0222638, IMG submission 181153) | Saline water microbial communities from Ace Lake, Antarctica - #183 | ecosystem: Environmental > Aquatic > Non-marine Saline and Alkaline > Saline | place: Antarctica: Ace Lake...
ACGGTTCCGTCCTTGATATTTAGGGTCCCCAGAAAGAGCGTGACAAAAAGGAGCGACGGATTGTCCTCTGAAAGGTCCTGATTGACCAGGTTCAAGACAACCTCGGGCGGCATGTCCTTGGCGGCCCTCGTCTTTATCAGTGTTATGGTAATGGCCATGAAGAGAGATGCGGGCACCCCCTTCCCAGAGACATCGCCTACGTTAAAACAGAGATGCTCATCGTCGAGGAAAAAGAAGTCGAAGAGATCTCCCCCCACTTCCTTGGCCGGTTCGAGTGTGGCATAGAGATCGAACTCGGGCATGTCGGGAAAGGCAGGAAAGATCTTTTGCAAAATCCCCATCTGGATGTCGTGGGCTATCTGCAGCTCGCTCTCTATCCGCTCCTTTGCCGCCGTCGTTTCCGTCAGCTCGGCAATATATTGCTTCAAAGATTTTGTCATGTAATCAAAGGACTGGGCGAGTTTTCCCACCTCGTCCCCCGTTTTGATCTCGGGAATCGCGACATCGAGGTTTCCCGTCGCAATATCTTCGGCTGCACCGGCAAGGACGCTCAGCGGCCTGGTTATAGACCGTGCAATGAAGACGATGACAACGAGGAGAAAGACGAAGCCGAGCAGACCGAGGGTTATCATAATTTTATTGAGGCGCACCACATCGGCCATCAGTTCATCCTGCGGGAAGAGGACGGCCAGAGACCATTGACTGGAGGAGAGCGGCGCATAGACCATCCAGCACAGTTTTCCCGTCAGGATACTGCGAAAGGGGACAAAACCCGATTTCCCATGAATCATCTCCCGCCCGATTTCCCTCAGTTTCTCGTCTCCTCGCGCCTCTGCCTGGCTGAAAATGGTCTCGTTCATGACGAGCTCTTTTTTGGGATGAGTTACAAAGGTCCCGTTACGGGATATGAGAAAACCGTACCCTGTCTTCGCTATCTTGATTGAAGCGACTATTTCCTGAAGCCACGACAACGAAATATCGGACGTAATGATCCCCGCAACCTTCTTCTCCCCCCCCACCTTTCTGTAGAAGGGCACAGAATAGGTGGACATGATTATGTTCCCACCCCCCTCATCAAAATAGGGTTCCGTCCAGACGGGACGTTTCAGTTCCTTCGGAATCTGATACCAGTCCTGGAAGAAGTAATGGTATGAAGCCGTCCCCAGATCGGAATATTTTATTTCACCTTCGCTCTTATAAAAATAGGGCGCGTATCGTTCCTTTTCGCCGTCATATACCCGAGGCTCAAAGGCAACGGCAGATCCGTAAATTTCCTTATTATTTCGTACAATGTGTTTTAAAAGATTGTTGAGTTCCTCTCCGGTGCAGAGTGACCGTTCGAGGACATAGGCCAGATTTTCAGGGACCTTTTCGATAGAACTGAGGACAATGTCGATCTGATTCACCGTCGCCCGGGCGAGGTTCACCGCGTTTTTTTCAACATTCTCGACTATGATTTTCCTGGAATACATGTAGTTGTAGCCGAAAATCAGCAGAAAAATCAGAGTAACGCTGCTCAATATCAGCAGTACAAGTTTGAATGCCAATCCCCTATTTTTCATCTTTATCTCTGATCACCTTATAAAAAGAGGTAAATCCGGGAACCGAGTCTATGAGCCCCATACTCTTCAGGCCACGCGCGACGCGGCTGTAATCCTCAATCAAGAGTCCGCCAATGTCTGTATCTTCACCATTTTCGGTCAAAATCAAATCCTTCATTCTTTCCAGCATCCACTTTTGATGAACCAGCGTCGTGGGAATGTGCTCCTTTTTGAGGTTTCTCATGGTAACAGCGAGTGCCTCATCGGGGTGATCAAAGGCATACCGCCACCCCTCAATAGAGGCCAGGACAAAGGCCGTGCATAGTTCCGGATCTTTATTGTAGGTCTCTTCAAGCACATAAATGCCGTCTTCAGGAAAATTGAGGCCATGTTCGTGGAAGAAAAAAGTGGTAAGTTCGTCGGGGTCGATGCCGCAGTTCAGAAGGGTATGGTATTCGTTGTACCACATTGCCGAGGCCACATCGACGCCGTCTCTCAGGAATAGATTGACGGAAAAGGACTGAGGGATAACCTGTACCGCAAGATCGTATTTTTTGAAAAATGCCCGCGGCTGCATCTGAAAGACAGGCCCCCATAGCCCCACCTTCCTGCCATTCATGTCCCGGGGTTTTTCAATGCCGTTCGCCTTTTTGGCCACAAGCATCAGGGCCGATCTCTGCATTATCTGGGCAATGTTGAAGATCTTCTCTCCTTCCGCCCGCATCTGAATTCCCGTGGACAGCCAGAGCGAGGCAAAATCCGCCCTTCCATCTGTAAGAAGTTCCGATGGCGAATAGTCCGGTCCGCCGGTAATTATGGTGAGATCTATGCCGTGTTTCTTATAAATACCCTTTTCAAGCCCTATGTAGTACCCGGCAAACTGGGCCTGTGGAACCCATTGAGGTATGAATGATGCTTTTTTCAGGGTATCGCCTTCGGCTGGTGCTACGCATATAATAATAAGGAAAATGGTTGCAGCGATTAATAATTTGCGCTTTTTTCTCATTTTCATATTAACCAGAATTTTAACTTAGGAATAACCGATAGGGAAAATGCGCTACAGTTATGTCAGCCAGACCTTAGTCAGCAAGAAGAAATACGATAGTGAGAACATTCATGTCGCCATTGCGACTGTATCGCACCTCATCCGCCACCTTCTTAATGAAAAAGATTCCCAGCCCCCCGATCTCCCTGTCTCCGACATCAGCCGTTGTATCAGGATCGGAACGGGAAAGGGCATCAAATGGGATGCCCTCGTCACATATTTCTATTACAAATTTTTTGCCATCGTTAAGAGTGCAGCACATTTCAACCTGCCCCTCCTCTTCGGGATAGGCATAGCTGAATACATTAACGAGGGCCTCTTCCACGGCAAGTTCTATCTCCATCGCTTTTTTGCCCTCAAAACCATACTCTTCTGAGCACGTACGAACAAAGGATATGAACCGGTCAAGATTTTCAATAATGGCTGCAAGCTTTAGAGACTTCATAAAATGCATCCAAAAGTAATTTTTTTACAATTATACGTAAAATGCCTGTGTGATAAAGGCAGGGAATTCTCCCTTGCGCGATTACAGGGCCGCCATTGCCTCTTCCACAGATTCATGAATAGGAATAATGGCACTGAATCCCGAAATCTCAAAAACTTCTTTGACGACAGCCTGGAGAGAGGCGAGCAATATCTGTCCGTTTTTCCCCTTTAGCTTCTTGGCCGTTACCAGAATACTTCTCAGACCGGAACTGCTTATGTAATCAAGTCCAGCCAAATCGACGACAAAATTGATATTACCTTCATCGATCAACCTTGCCAGCTCCTTTTCAAACTCGGGCGATGAAACAGCATCCATCCTGCCAGTAACGGTTACCAGTGTCCCCTTTTCTTCATTCTTTACACTTAACTCCATAAGATCTTCCCCTTTCCAGACCCATTAATATTGCGACGAAGCTAACACGTTAACCATGAAAAAGCGAACGATAATCATCTCGCCGCCCATGCTGTTCGAAGCCTGTAATCGCCGGTTTTCGCCGGAATGACGAAAAGCGGGAGTCTTTGACTTCCAAGTAATTTAAATTTGCAAATGTGTTGTAGCGTTGCCCCTGCGGGCAACATGTCTGTGGGGCACAGAGGCCCCATGCTACATAAGAAGTTACTTCCCATTATAATACCGATGTGTGACATAGCGGAGCTTTTTACGAGTTCATCAAGTTTGCTTTGCATTTCCACGATGATTTGGGATGCCTTACAGGACATGGCCGGTGGCGGCAGGATTAGTCTGAGAAGGTTGTCATCCGGGAAAGGTCCGCGCCGGATGACAACGAAAGCTTCAAAGGTGTTTCTGAGGATTATGGGATCAGTTTCTCAACCACCCTGACTGCCTCAACACCATCTTTTGCGTAATGCGCGCCGATCGACTTCGCGTAGGCCTTTGTTACCACCGCTCCACCCACCATGAATTTACAGTCGAGAGACTCACGCTGTGCAAGGTCTATGACCTCTTTCATGATTACCATGGTAGTGGTCATCAGGGCTGACAGGCCGATAACAGAGGATTTGAGCCTTACGGCCTCCTGTACAATGACCTCGGCCGGAACATCCTTACCCAGGTCAACCACCTCGAACCCGTGATTTTTCAGCATCAGCGCCACTATGTTCTTGCCTATATCGTGAACGTCCCCCTTTACCGTCGCGATGATGATAAGTCCTTTCTGTTTCTTATTCAGTTTGGCATCCCCGAGCCATGGTTCAAGAAAGGCGATACCTTTTTTCATCGTTTCGGCGCTCGCTATCAACTGTGGAAGAAAATATTCTCTCCTGTCAAACAGATCACCAACTTCCGTGATCGAGGGAATCATGATTTCGTCAACTATCTTCTGCGCGCCCATTCCTGAATCCATAGCGCCGGAAAGCAGTCGCTCTATATCTTCCCTGTTCCCCTCAAGAATAGCTTGAAACACCTTGTCCTCGGATGTTTTGTGAGAAGGGGCATCTTCCTGTTTTACCTTTGGGGGCATTTGTGAGAAATGACTTATATACCTCGAGGCATCTTTGTCCCTGCCAGCGAGCACGTCGCCCGCCAATTTGGAATTTATCAACTCTTCCACCCCGGGATTGGCAATCGCCATAGTCAGGCCCTTCGACACCGCCATGGCAAGAAAAGACGCGTTCAGCCACTTACGCTCCGGCATTCCGAAAGATACGTTAGAAAGACCGACAATCGTATTGGTCCCGAAGACATGGCTGCTCCATTCAATCGTCTTCAGGGTCTCCATGGGTGCCTTAAAGTTTGACGACGCGGCCATGACAAGACCATCAACAACTATGTCGGATTTTGTAAAACCCAGGTCTGCGGCTTTTCCAAAAACATCTTTTATAATCTTTTTTCTTTCTTCGGCAGTTTCAGGGATATCACCATCCGCAAGTGGAAGAAGTATGAACATGGCCCCATATTTTGCCGCCACGGGAAGGAGTCTGGCCATCTTTTTGGTCTCACCAGAGATAGAGTTGATAAGCACACGGCCCGGGTATAACCTCAGCGCCGCCTCTATCACTTCGATATTCGAGGAGTCGATAACGAGGGGCAGCTCGGAAGCCACTGAAAGGTTCCCGATCGCGTCCAGCATTGTCTCTTTTTCATCAATTCCCGGCATACCCATATTAACATCAAGTAGCGACGCACCCTGATTTTCCTGTTCTTTTGCCATGGTCCGGACAAGAGACATCCTGCCCTCAAGAAGTTCCTGCTGAAGGGCCTTCTTCCCCGTCGGATTAATACGCTCTCCTACAATCGAGAGAGGCCTCTCCCCTTCGAGAATTACATATGACCTCGCGGAACTCAGGGCTCCGATTGAATCTCTCACTGGCAGAACGGGCTTTATGCCGGCAAGCGCCTCCTTCAACTTTCGGATATGCTCAGGGGTCGTCCCGCAACACCCGCCAATGAGATTCGCCCCCTTCGAGACAAACTGTGCCCCGAATGAGGCAAACGCGTCCGCATTCATGTTGAAGATGGTTTTGCCTTCGATCAGCTCGGGCATCCCAGCGTTTGGTTTTGCCACCAGTGGAATTTTGGCCCAGGGCTTCATCGCCTCTATCAACCCCAGCATCTCCTCCGGCCCGGTAGAGCAGTTGCAACCGACGGCGTCCGCACCGAGACTCTGCAGCGTGATCAGGGCGGCCACAGGATCAGTGCCGTTCAGCGTCCTGCCGTTTTCTTCATACGTCATAGTCACGATGGCAAACTTGTCGCTAAGCTCCTTTACAGCGATAAGGGCCGCTCTGGTCTCCTGGATGTCCATCATTGTCTCTATGACAAAGAGATCAACCCCACCCTCGAGAAGTCCTTTTACCTGCTCTTTATAGGCATCAATGGCCTCCTCAAAATCCAGGTCACCGAATGGTCTGACAAATCGCCCAGTGGAACATATATCACCCGCGAGCAGGACATCCGCGCCCACCGCGCGCCTTGCCAGCAGTGTGAGATCCCTGTTGATTTCAACCACATCGTAAGCGCCGTATTGACTCAACTTTATGCCGTTCGCCCCGAAGGTGGCCGTGTAAACAATATCCGCGCCCGCATCCCGATAGCCGGCATGCACACCACTGATTATGTCGGGATTTTCCAGGCACCATATCTCCGGACACACACCCGCGGGCATCCCCTTTTTGTGCAACTCAGTCCCCGTCGCACCATCCAGTATAATTATTTTCTCTTTGATCCTGTCCTTAAGTTGCATCTTCTTACCCGTGTCTCCTTTACGTGTAAATCCCTGCTACGGCTGTAACAGACTTTTCCGGTATGAGAATAAAGTTTTCGTTTATCTTGACTCCTATACGGTCGAGCTCCAGCGTATCATACATCAGCTTCTGATTTTCAAGCAGAAAATCGCCATACCCGGCCGAAAAGCGTCCACTGGTGAGACGGGCGTTCTCCCTGGCAAGCAGCCGATTAAAAAATCCCGTAATCCAGTCAAGCGCCGCGTCCGTCATCTCGCTTGCCACCGCGTCGATGACCACACCGCGAGTCATGTCACCACCCTCGGTATCTTTCCGTATGGCGTCCATTACCTCACTCCCGGCAGTTGAACCGATAAAGAGCGCCTCTTTGCATCCTTTCAGGAACCGGGCGAGTTTTGCGCTTTCAATCTCGACGTCAGTCCCGAGGACAACGAGGTGAGGGGTCACTTCCTTCAGAGAGACACGCAAGCCAGCCCCCTTCAGCGAGACAATAGCGACCGCATAATCTATATGGCGTTCTATCTCTTCCCTCTCATGCACGTCAACCTTTGTTATGCCCCTCTTGTAACCAAGACGCCTGTAAACAGCGTCCATCGGCAACGGGATGTTTATCAATGGAAAAATCTGTACTAAATCAGGGACACTTCCCATATTAATTCACTTTCTTCTTTCCGGGCGTTCTGGTCGTCCCGGTTTTTTAACCATCATTCAAAAAATTATTCGATCATTAAAACAGGGAATGCCCCTGTTACCCACAAACATGATACCTTTTGCAAGAACTTTCTGTACACATATGGTATTTTTTGCAAGTTGCGATCGGGACAATATCAACCAGCGATGAGATACATTCGTTCCCTCACCTTGCCATCACTGCGAATTACAAAATGATACCAGACCCCATGACATTCTATTCCGCGCAAGGGTCAAGAACAGACTTGACCACCTTTTTATTCCTTGTCAATAATTTAGTGTTATGTTACCGGAATTTATCCCTTGACAATGTATCATAATGGGGTTAGGGATTTAGGGTGTTTTATCGATCGTGAACGCATCATATGTGCTTTTGAACTGCCGTAACCACGGGAGAGCGAATGGTCTGATTATCACAAGCCCTGTTTTTCTAAATGAAAGGCAGGGTTTTTGTTTTGTGAAGGCAGGGTGAGAAAATAAGAACCCGTTTTCGATTTACCAATTTACACATGTGACTGAAAAAAGAATCGCTGTCTGTTTTTGGAATTTGATGGAATCAGTCTTCTGCATATCACTCTATATGTGGAGATATGCAGTTCTATAGAATAACTTGTTAGGCTGTGGTATTATTTCTGCTGAATGATGATAGATATTTTTTTGAGGGGAAAATGCGATTTGTTCTAAACACAAAAACAGTGTTAATTTTGACATTTTTAGTTATATTTCTTTTTCTATCTTATTTCATGTTGGGTTTATCTTCATATCTAATAATATTAATAACAGGGATATTGCTATTGGGAATAATGATTGGAAATAAAAGGAGTATTAAATGAGAATAGTAATCACACTGCTTTCATTATGTATGCTTTTGATTAGTTGCGCTCATACAATCTCTATAAAACCAACAGATATGAATATTTCAAAAAAAAATAGTTTTAATTTTAAAGCTGCCTATATCATATCATCTTCAGAACTTAATCAAGAAATTATAACTTCTGCTGGCGGAGGAGATAAAGTTAGATATAAACCATACGAAGCATTAGACTCCGCTATTAATCTTGCGTTAAAACAAATATTTCTCGATGCAATCCGTATAGAATCAATTTCACAGTTACCAAATTACTCTGAAATTGGATTGGTTTTTGATCCTACTATTATAAAAACGGATTCAAGTTCAACAAGTTTTATGTTTTGGCCTCCTGAAAGTTTTACTATCCAGCTTGATTGTTATGTTTATGATCGGCAAGAAAATAAAATTCAAAAATTAAATAGTGTTGGTCATGGTTCATCAAGCAGATCAGATTGGTTTGGACAATTTGACAAATTTGGCATTGCAGGGCAACGTGCAATGCAAGATGCTGTTGAAAAGATTTTCTATCAATTAAACTATGATGCTATTGCAAGCCTTTTAGATCATTCTGGAAGCAATAACTTTAAAACTTCACTTACCCCTCCAAATGCTCAACCATATACTTATAGTGTTGTTTCAAAAAAATCGATAAACAATAATCGGGTTGGTACAAAATGGGCGATTATTATTGGTATTTCACAATATCAGAATGCCGGCAAAAGTGGTTTAATGAATCTTATCTTTGCTGATGATGACGCAAAATCATTTGTACGTTCTCTCCAAAATCTTGGATGGAATGAAAGTCACATAAAACTTCTCACAAATAAAGATGCATCAAAAAGAAATATTGAAATTGCACTCGAATCTTGGCTGACAAAAGCAGGGCCAAACGACCAGGTCATCCTGTTCTGGTCTGGACACGGTTACCCAGACCCAGAAAATCAAGAGAAAGTATATTTTGCTACATACGACACAGACATTTCTATTCCAGCTACCGGCTACCGTATGGACAAGGTACGAACTGCATTGGAAGAAATAAATGCAAAAAACGTCATCCTGCTTGCTGACACTTGCCATGCCGGAAAACTCATTACCAGAGGTGACGGCAGCCGAGGTATATCTATTGTACCCGACATTAACAAGATGGCCCGTGAGCGGAAGGTGCCCAAGGGATGGATATTCATGGTAGGGGCAGATACAGATCGTCAAGCTATTGAACATACATCATGGACTAATGGAGCATTTACGCATTCTCTCATTAAAGGACTGAATGGCGAAGCAGACGGATTTCAGAGTGCAGGAGCAAAAGATGGTGTTGTAACTATGGGTGAATTGAAAACTTACATGAATACAGCGATGCCTAATGAGACACAGAAAATCCTTGGTGTAGCAAAGCGCCCGGTTATAGCTACCAGCACAGGTAATCCTGACATCTGGAATCTTACTATGCAAATAACAGAATAAAGGTTAATTAGGGAGGCTTAGGGTGTAACATCTTAAATATTAAGTGTTCGATCTAAGGTACTTTGATCTAACTGCTGAGTATGAATAGGGGTCAAGTCTATGGTTGACCCTTGCTGTTAATTAGCCAAGATTCAAGAAAGCATAGAAGTATAAGAATAAAGGTAAAATCAGAAGAAATATTGAGATAAGAGTAAGTAGATCACCCATGGGTCAAACGTAGACTTGACCCCTCGCCCCGCTCTGTGCAACCGGCATAACCACGCAAATGCAGCCGATTCGCTACACGCACGGCTGATTTTGTTGTTATGTTTTATTGAAGGAAAATGAATAATGCGATTGTTTAGAAAAATAAAAGAAACAATAGATCCGATTAATAGAATGACTCCAGTTCAAATTGTACAATCTATTCCTCTTGTTTGGGTAAGGGTGCCTATCTGTATTTGTGCTGGTTATTATGATAATAAATGCACAGAAGGAAATATCGTTGATCACGACTCAATATTATCAGCAATAGCTCTAACTGATGTTCAAGTATACAGCAGAGACATAGAAACTGTCTGTGATGGTGAACCATATAAGTTAGCAGTACTATTATATTCATCGATGAAAGATGGAACCGAAAAAGATAAGTTAGGAGATGCTACTTTTTCATTACTTTTAGGCGAATTAGAAAAAGGTGGAACAAACATTTCAGAAGCACTAGCTATTAAATCTGGAGACCTTGGATATACAACAATATCAAAACCAATAATTGGGGCAATTTTGTCAGTAGGCTATCCACCTCCAATAGATGTAATTGAAAAATTAACAAAAGAATCATTAGAAAAAATAGATTGTCTCACATAAAATAACATAACAAGGCTAATTCAGCCGACGCGAAAAACCACGCGGCTGATTAGCGGCGTTAACTGTAAGGGAGATCATGACCACTAAACATCAGAAAAGTCTTGAAATGATTTATGCCAAGAAAACAGGAGAATTGCTTGGTGAGTCGTGGGAAGTGGAGCCTTCTCCTGATGAAATCAGTTGGCCTGACCTGATCGTGAAAACAGAACTGGGAAAATTTGGGTTAGAGGTCAGAGAAATATATCTCGACGAGGCAAGTAAGGGATCTACAAAAAAAGCTTGTGAAAAGAATAATCTGAAAAACATTAAAAAGTTGGCCGACGCTTATTATAAAGCAAGTTGCTCCTCCATCAAAGCCGACTTATTGGGTGACATAGGTAGTCACGACCAGCTGTTGAGCGCGATAACAAGGGAGGTGCCGCAACTATCAGAGTTTGAGCAAAAACGGATTGTTCCCTATAATGGTTGTGTAATTTATGTTCGAAGACTTCCGGATCAGTTCGGGGAATACAAAAGATGGAACTACGTATCTGACAAAGTCGGCTGGGTGAGCAATATTGATAAAGACGTTTTTGACAGGGCTATAGTTGGGAAGGCAAAGAACCTTACAAAATATGCTAAGAGAATTTCGGAAGTGAGGTTGCTCCTTGTGAGTGACAGAATATACAACTCAGGCAAAGCCCATTTAATGAATGACATCACTTGCGATGCCTGCGGTTTCAACAATGTATATTATCTTTCATATCCGGATGCAGTTTGGCAGCTATGCAGTTAACAATCGGCTGCAGTGGATTGGCTGCTTCCGTGGCTTTCTCAGCCCCACAGCTGGTTTTTGCTTTTGTTATTTTGTTTAACACCGTAGCAGGCCGCCAACGCACTGAGCCGTAACGCTCGACCTTAAAAAGGGGCCAAGTAATGAATTGGACACGACTTTTCACCCTATTTGTGATCTTTGCTTTCGCAGGAACGGCTATCAGCGAGGAAATCTCTACCAAGGAACCCCGCTGGAAACAGTTAAGCCAAGCCTATGGCTTTGTTCTTGCTCAGCAAGCGTCCCTTGAGCTGATCGAGAAGAAATTTCCTGATTTAGCGAAGGACGTCAAAGATGCATGGTTTGCCTTTAACTCGACTGCACTTGGAGAGTGCGTGAAGGGAGTCGAGAAAGAGCTTTCTCGGGAGCTCGGCGACAAATGGCCTGAATACCAAAAAGAGATGACCACCCAAATGGACTCCCTTATTGGAGAGCAGGAAGTCACACGCCAACAGTCGGTCGCCTTTTTGAAGGAAGTCCGCCAGAGGTCAAAAGGGGAAATGCCAGAATCGATTCTTGCCGCTCTTCTTTCAGCACATTCCCGATTCTCCAAGAATCCCGGATTAGAGTTAACGAGTGGTTGGAAACAAACTTTTCGGACGAAGGGCCACCCAAAAGCGAAAGGTGTCGATTTCTCAATTTCCTTTCCTGCTAGCTGGAGCAAGCGAGAAGGCTACAGGCCTAACATCATACAGTTTTTCCAGAGTTGTGCTGGTCATGGCCCGATCATGTGCAGCTTAATGGTCAAGACACTTCCGCTTCCCGCTGGTTACAAACCAACCAAAGGGGAATTGAAAGAATTTTTCCAACCGAATGAACTCAAGGGAATGATTCCCGATGGAAGCATTTTCATCGGTGCAAAGGAGATAGCACTCGAAGGTTTGCCTGGTGGAATACTTATCTGCGACCAAAATCAGAAGAGGCTTGATCAGGAGCTTACAATGCGAATGACACAATTTCTGACTATTTATGAGAGCTCAATAATATTCATTCAGTTCATGGTGACAAAGATGCCAGACTCAACAGATACACTTGACGATTTACAGAAACAGTTTTTACCTACCTTTAAGGTAGTAGCCAACACATTGGTATTGAATGACCGCTACAAATAGAGATCGAACGAATAAATTCAGCGGACGCAAAAAGCCGCGCCGCTGATTAGCGGCGTTCGCTTCCACTCAATCAATGCTCTAATGAATACAACCATGAGCTAAGGAGGGATAAAACAATGAAAGAATTTAACGTAATAATTGAAAAAGATGAGGATGGTTATTTTGTTGCTTCTGTACCGACACTCCGGGGGTGTCATACTCAAGCAAAATCTCTTGATACATTAATTAAGAGGATTAAAGAGGCT
>Ga0222638_1000617_pt1 | contig 12237 bp, 13 predicted proteins | sample AntAcemetagen183_FD_181153 | JGI IMG/M metagenome (GOLD analysis project Ga0222638, IMG submission 181153) | Saline water microbial communities from Ace Lake, Antarctica - #183 | ecosystem: Environmental > Aquatic > Non-marine Saline and Alkaline > Saline | place: Antarctica: Ace Lake...
TAGCTCTTCAATGCTGTTTGTAACATTTTTAAAGCGCTTTTCGCTCTCCCGCAAAGCTTCTTCTGACAGTTTGCATTTAGCAGCTTTTTTCTTTAAATCCTTATTCCTTTGCTCTATTTCTTCATAGGTCGGTTTTCCGGGCATTATGAATTTCTCCAAATGAAATTAAAAAAAACAAAAAATTAACAGTTGATTGGGTATGCCGAGCAGGCGTTATTATAAATGAAATACATTCAGCTCTTCTAATTTTATTTTCCAAATTAGTATATAAAGTCCTTATAAAAAAGTCAGGAGAACGTCCTTTTTATTTCAGCTATAAAGAACGCGACCTTCTTTTATAATGAGAAAATAAGGATCATTGATGGTATGATATTTCCCCGTACCGCAGATCCAAATGAAATGACCTTGAGCTGGCGCTGTTTGATATTTTTGACATCTCACACCCCTCCCACACCGAACGAAAAATTATTTTAAAAACATATCATTTTTGTTAATGAAATGCAAATTACAAGCTGTGTTTAAAGGTTCAGGGGTTCAGGCCCAGTTAAATATGTTCCACTGTCACTATCGTGAATTTAACGGGCTAAAGGTTCAAGGGTTCAAGGATTAATGGTTGAGTGGCTGAATGATGAGTAGTGAGCTTGGGATAATAGCCTGGCAGCTAAAATTAAGATGTTCCTTCCAACTTCTTTTTCACAGAGCGGTATATTAATATGGCAAATTCAAAAAATTTATTTGCATCTTCCTCGCGATATTTTTTATTTCCTCAATTACATCAAGGTCATCTTGAGCTTTTCTCAGCCACTCACGAGATATCTCTTTCATACAAGATCTTTCCTTTCTTTAAAATCTCCTTTGAAAAAGCGCTGCCCAATTTAAGAAATTTATTGTACATCGGCCGAGTATGTACAACCAGGTCAATCGGTGTTTGTTTTTTAAATTCCGACAACAGTGTGGAGACTTTCAGATATATTTTCATTTTTTCTTTATAATTTTTCGGCATGATGTCGTCATTCGTCACTACAATAATATCCAAGTCACTTTCTCCATGCGGATCACCCCATGCATAACTGCCGAAAAGAATTACTTTGTCAGGATTTATTCCTTTTAACCTATTAACAATCCGATAAATTATTTGAGTGTTCATTGGGAATTGCACCTGATTATAGTTATACATAGCATTGAATTTTTGAAGATCTTTTAAGTTGTTTCATAATCAGCATCGGTGTTGGGTGTTATAAGAATTGGGCGAAAACCTGTTTGATTATTTCGATATCCTTAAGATGATTTTGCAGAACATCATAAACAATACGGCGGTCAATTTCTAAATAATCGTGTACCAGAGTGTTCCGAAACCCTATCATTTGAAGCCATTCTTTTTCCATATCAGAATCAATATATCCATTTTTCTCCAGGAGAGCGGGAATATCGCTATACCAGTTAACGATGCCCAGGTCTAAATTGGCGATGACATGATTCCCCATGTCCAGGATAGCCTCAATGGACAAATGCAAGAAACGTTCAGCGCTGCCATAACGTTCAGGGTCACTCGTAAAATCATCAAAACTATATTTGCGCAAATTGTATAATATGGACAGATATTCATCCAGTTTGTTCAATCGCTTTCGAATGACTTCCGGTCGAACCACGTTCGATTCTCCTTTTATATGCCTTTCGCTGTGTTTTTAAATATGGCTCAAAATCCAAATACTGGCGTATAACTTTCGAATACATGCTTCCACTATCAAAGTCGTGTGCCGCATAAATGAGGCGGTTTTGACGAACAGCTTCATATTTTAAGACAATATCTTTGGTGTCGAGAAAAACGAGGTCAACGTCGCAGAATCCTCGACGTGCGAGATCGGTCAAAAGTTGTAGTTTTTTCTCCTTTAAGGTCATGCTGGGAGATACAATCGCCAGATCCAGATCGCTTTCCTGGTGCATTTTCCCCGACCCGATTGAACCGAATACATATACGGCCTGAATCGCAGGATATCTTTGAAATACATCTTGCAGAACTCTAATGTTATCACGGGACAGATCTTTACCCCTGGACATTGAGCCTGGACTCTGTGATATTTTTGACATCTCACATCCCTCCCACTTCTATGCTCTCAAGATAGAGAGATAGTATAGGATCAAGTTTTATATCGATTAATTATTATCGACTTAAATTCCTCTGTGTCTTTTATGTCATTTTGTAGATAGCTGTAAACGTAAATATTATCTATTTCTCCGTAATGCTATCTATATATGCGCTTTGATATGTCTTAATAACGGGCAAAAAGTCAAAATATGCTAATCTAACCGAAGTCTCAAAATCCACTCGAACTTTTTCGTTTATTGAATAGATTAAACTGCCTTCCGTAATAATATTTCCTAAAATTACAAGGGGCAGGTTGTTTATAACTCTTACCTCTGTCTTTACTCCATTTCCAATTTTTGCGTCAATTTCTAAAGATAGAGATAATTCGAGTTTTAAATATTTTATATCAGATAGCTCATCAGTATAAATACCAATATCGAGATCACTGAAGGGATGAACATTTCCAGTTGCATAACTCCCATAAAGGTAAGCAAATAATACCGGGCGGTTGCTAAAAATGTCCGGAGCGATTGAAAATAAAGAATTCATAATTTGTTTTATATAATTATTAATCATTATTAGAATTCAAAATATGGCTAAATTTATCCATTTTTAGGAATTGGGAAGTTTTTCCTCGGATTTTAGTCATAACCGTATAACATTTTATAATAAAATGCAAATTGTAAAATGTGGTTCCGGGTTCAGGGCTTCAAAGGGTAAAAAGTGAACGGTAAGAAGTGAAAGGTTTCTGGGGTTAATGGTTGAATGGTGGATTTGGATAATTGGTGTGTTTACATCTGGTTCAAAAACCGGGAAGGAGTAAGTATTTTTATTTTGACATACGATTTGAGGTTTAATAAATGCTGATCGCCTGAAATGATTACCCTGGCTTTGCCGGATTCGGCACAATGGATAAATTTATCGCTTCAGCAACACTATCCTCTGTGAGTCCGAGTTTCTTTATTTTTGCTCTAATCTGATCCAGGTTGGTATCGTAAAATTGAATAGGTTTCATTATGACGACACCATCTTTAAATTCTATATCAAAATGTTTTATGTCGGGCATTTTTTCAATAATTTTTTTGGGGATGGTGATTTGATTTTTTGAAGTTATCTTTGCAAGCATTATCCTACCTCCTTACTTTCAAAATTCCTTGTTTTATTATATATTTTAAATGAAAAAAGTCAATATAAAATTATTTGAATAGTTGTGAGTTGTCAGGGGTTGAAATGTGAAAGGTTAAAGGTGAAAAGTGAAAAACGAAAAGTGAAAAAACGGTTATTTCAGTGACCTTTCACCTTTCACTAAATGATTATTTTAACCTTTTACCTTTCACCTTTTACTGTCAAAACTTATTAGGGTTCAAAGGTTCAGGGTTCAGATGTTCAAGGGTTAATGTCTGAATGGTTGAATTGTGAAATGGTTGATTGGAGTGAAACTATAGTTCAAACATCTTTATGCCAATTTTGGACTTCCAGATCGGTAAAAATTTTAAAATCAGCGGTATTCCGTGTAACCAAAACCAATCCGTTTACCTTGGCAATGGCCGCAATTTGACCGTCAACATAAGGTGGCATCTGTCCTTTTGCGGCCAATCTGGCTCGTTCTTGGGCATGCCACTTAGCTGCACGTTCGTCATAGGGGAAAATAATTATATTTTGCCGGATGACATCTTCAAGAAACGATTCAATGATCTCACGCTTTCGTGAAACCGGAAGGCGCTGACAGCCGTATTGAAGCTCATGCCAAACCGGCGAAGCTGTTGCAATCTCTGCTTGATGCTTTTCAAGCATGGCCATCACATGCCGGTTCGGTTCGGTTTTCACGGCTTCTGATAAAACATTGGTGTCCAGGATGTATTTCATCAAGACCAGTCAACTTCTCGGCCTGGGGAAGAATCCCTTAGGCTCTTGAAATCTGCGTTGGAAATTACGATGTCTTCCTTTTCGGTGAGCTTGCGAAATGTTTTTAAAGCACGCCAAAACCCTTGTTTCTTCAAACTTAAACGTTCATATTCTTGAATTGACAACAAGACCGCAACCGGCTTTCCGTGCCGCGTCAGCTTAACAGACGGACCCTTCTCAACTGAATGTATAATAGACGGAAGTTTGTTTTTTGCCTCGGCTATAGAATATCGATTTTCCAATATATACTCCTTTTTAAAAAATTCAGATAAACTATCCTAAGTATAGCCAATCTTATAGCCATAATCAAGTCCTAATATGAAAAATTTGAGCAATTATATATGTCAGGGGTTCAGAGGTTCCCCGGTTAAATATGCTACGCTGTTGCTGTCGCATCCCGGTTAAACAAAGACAAAACGGTTTAACCCCAGTACGATAGTAAACTACCTACGGGGTGGGCGGGATAAAAATTTAACCCCAGTACGATAGTAAACTACCTACGGGGCGGGCAGGGTAAATTAAATGGTAACCGTTCACGGTTCAAAGGTTCCGGGTTCAAAGGTTGTATCCTCATCACTATGTATTATTTTGCAAACCTTTTGTATGGGAAAACCGACCGCTTTCACATTCCCACAAATTCGGAACATAGTATTTGGCAATTACTTGGGAAAATGAACATTTGTAACAAGGACTTCGGATCTTCAACGCCTTCTTTGTCCTTAACCCTGAACCTGTGAATGCTCACATTAAATGGTTGAATGGCTAAATCGTTACTGGTGAACAGTGAATGGATGCTTGGTGCTGAAGAGCGGTGCGGAGCGGCCGCGTTGTATAAAATCACAAGGCGATTTTATTTCGGCACTACAAATTGCCGGCGGCCCAGAGGGCTGCCTGGACCCGATTGGGAACGTTGATTTTTTTAAAGATGTTATACAGGTGGTTTTTCACCGTATGAGGACTGATACAAAGCTTGTCATAAATATCATCATTGGTGGCCCCCACAGCGATCAGGGCGAGTATTTCAATCTGCCTTTGGGTTAGTTTTTCACTGATGCTTTTTGAAGATTTATCCTTGTCAGTACCTTCAAAAATGCATTTGGTCATCATATCTCTGGAAAGCCACAATCTTCCATCAATGACTGTCTTTACCCCTTTGAGGAAAACATCCAACGGGTCATGCTCATAAAAAAAACCGTATATTCCCTCTAATACAAATTTCTTTTCAAACGCCAGGTCGGTGGGCACATTAAAGAGAACGATATGGTTTTCTGATTGTTTATGGATGTTATAAGTCCTTAACTCAGTTAGAAGATTTTTTAAATCTTTTTTATGGCAATCCCAGAAAACGAGTTTCGGCCTACCATTAGTTTTCGGATTGTTTTTTGGAATATGCTTAATATCTTCCAGCACAAAACACGGGTCTCCGGTTTGCCGTTCCAGGTACGAAGCCATCAGTTCATTTTCCAGCCTTCTGGTTCCGACAATATAGAATGCCATTCCATTTGACGATGGAAGATTTTTTTGCTTTTTGGATGTTACAAGTCCCATGATTTTAAAAGCGGATACGCCGCTCGAAAAAAGTAAGTTCATATATTTTTAAATTAACACGCCAACAATACTGTCTTATTGTATCCGGGAGATGAATTTGGCTTCCGTGTTTCAACATTATGTGGAAGCAATAAATTTCTCAATGTTTCGTAGGGTTGGGCGCCAACCAGAACCTGATGATTTAATGTAAAGGTTGGAACTTCAGTGATGCCTAATTCGTAGGATCGTTTCCAATCCAAATCAATAGCTTCCCTATGGGGTCAAACATAGTCATAAAATATTTCAAGTATTTTTGGGTATTCTGTCATAACTGTTCCATATGGTTATGCTGATGGTTGATGCTGCATGAGGTGTGGCCAGACATCAAGGTGCCCGACCACCGGCCAAGCGGAGAGTTTCCACCACTGGTCGCACTTCAGACATTGGAATAGGAGCACATACCCTCCTGCGCCATCTGATCTTCGCCCCTCAAAAATTAGGTGCTTGTGAGGTTTAATCATATCATCTATATATGGCAGGGGATTAATAGCACCGTTCGTGTAGCTCCAGTCCTTTACACGTTTTTCAAATTCCTCGCAAGCTTTGCAGATTTCCACAATTAACCTCCTAATACCTCGTAGCAATAATAACATTTAACAAGATACTTATCAGGGGCATACTCAACGAAAAAGCCACCGTTAAATCCAAATCCTCCGATCGTATGTGTTATATCAATTAATAAATCATTTCCGCAGTCTGAACATTTGCAACTTAATGTGATTATCGATTTCAACGGTCTATCTTCAAATATTTTTTTTAAAGCTTCTATTTCTATGGTGATTAAATCTTCTTTTCGAAATTGTTGATCAGGATTCATAGCGGTATGAGTTACCATTTCTTCTGCCTCTCAGTGGATTTACAACTTGTGTAACAAATTGATTATGAGAAGGGGTGATTTGCGGCAAAACCACCCCTTCCCACAAAACAAGGAGGTATACCAGGTTCTGGCAGATTGAACCTGTTCCGAGTTTCGCTAATTTTATAAGAAACATACAGCAACTATTATGCCAGTGTCGCAAGATATGACAAAATCGATTCAACTATATGATATCACTGAATCAAAAGAAGAGGGCTCGATTCCTTTCTTATAATAAATTTTCCCACTATGTTTATATTTAATTATATTGCTTATATATCATTAATTATTTTATATTTCGATAATATTTAAGCAGCAAGCAATGTAACTATTTGATATCAAATGAAACTAAATTCCTAAGATGAGCGTTTCAAATTTTAAAAGGGGTCAACCATCTTTTATTCTGGATGAATTAAATGGATTTATATTTTTAAAATTTGAAACCCTTCGGGATTGCCGATCTTTATCCGCCTCAGGCGGGTTACCGCATCTACTGCGTCAGATACCGTTCCGCATAGTTCACTATAGCGGAACAGCATCTTCCTTGTATCTGCGGCAACCGCGCCAGAGGCGGACAAGCCTCGACAATCGCTCAACTTAGGTAAATTATAAAAGGTCAGGGGTTTTCCCGTTAGATTGGAACGTAATATCTTTCTTGATTTTTTATTAATATTACGATATTTAACTATAATCGCTATATTTCAATGGCTAACGTATTGAGAATTCTACTCCGCTGAAGGCGGGAATAACATATTTTTTTCGCTGGAAGAACTGTGGAAGGTTTACTGGAAAAGACGAACATCGAACCCTGGTCGCCTCTGGCGCCGCCGAAGGCGGGTAAACATCGAACGTCCAACATCGCCCCAGTGAAATAGAAAAAAAGTTTCACAGGCTAAAAATGTTGAATGAAAGACAAAAACAAAGACAAAAATTTGAGGAGCGGAGCGACATCATTATTCGATGTTCAACTTTGGACGTTCGATGTTGGACGTTCATTTTTTAATATCCTGGACGTTCATCCATTAAAATGGGTGCATTATGACTGAATTGGATTTGGATTTCTACAAAGTGCTCTTCGAAGAGCTTGATCCTGAAAATTTGAGGAAGCGATTTTTAAGATTGCTTTTCAAAATTCAGAATGTTGAGCGTGGATCTATCTGGATCAGGCAAGAAAACCGGTATGTGTGTATAGAGTCTTTGGGGAGTCCCACAGATACGGATACCATCAAAGGATTCAGCATGAGCGTGGACCGGCCCAGCATTGTTGGCTGGGTCATGGAAAACGCTGAAATGACGGTTGCCGAGGCCGGCAAGGACCCCCGCCATCATAAAGAATTTGAAAAAGGAATGAAATTAAAGAGCAATTTGATTTTTGCTTTTCCTTTAATTTTGAGGGATGGCCAGGTTTACGGAGTTGTCCAGCTCATTGATACAAACCCATCCAGTGATCACCTGAATGTTGACAAAAAATACCTCAAACTTCTCAAGAGCATCGTGGATATGGGGGCCACGGCTTTGAGCAACGCCTTGTACTATACCCAACAGGTTGAAAAAAATCTTGAGCTTGAGCATATTCTGGCCGGGATGCAAAGCGATGCTCAAATGATTGGTCAAAGCCGCCCGTTTATCGAGGTAATGAAACAGGTCCGCGATTATGCCCCAACAGACTTTCCCGTGTTGATTACCGGTGAAAGCGGAACCGGTAAAGATCTTGTCGCTACGGCATTGCACAATCTCAGTTCCCGGAAGGATAAACCGTTTGTTGTGCAGAACTGCAGTGCCATCCCGGATATGCTCTTGGAAAGTGAACTCTTCGGATATAAAAAAGGTGCGTTTACCGGTGCAACGGAGGATAAAATCGGTCTTCTCAAGGCCGCCGACAGCGGTACCGTTTTTTTAGACGAAATTGGAGACATGTCTTTACGCCTCCAATCGCGTTTATTGAGGGTTATCCAAAACAGCGAAATCAAGCCCCTGGGGGATACCAAGACCTATAAAATCAACCTGAGAATTGTTTCCGCCTCCAATAAAGATTTAGTCCGGGCAATTGCCGGAAAAGAGTTCAGAGAAGATCTGTTCTATCGTCTCAATGTTCTTCCCATTCACCTCCCTCCTCTGCGAGAGCGAAAAATTGATATCCCGCTTTTGCTGAATTATTTTTTGAAGAGGGAAGCTCTTAATTTGGGGGTCTCTCAGAAAAGAATTTCAAAAAAAGCCTTACAGTATCTGGAAGACTACCAGTGGGAAGGAAATATTCGGGAGCTTGAAAATTTCGTCAAATATATTCTCAGCACCGTTGACAATGATATTGTGGGGGTCAATGAGATACCGGATCATTTCAAAAAAGAGCTTTACGAAAAAAATACCCATCACCCATCTTCTTTTCCTGAAGAACCCATGGTTTCACCCAATAATCTTTCTCCGGCATCCTTTGGATCCCCTGAATTCCCATTTGCCGGATATTCCTGGGAAGATTTAGAAAAAGATTATGTTCTTTATCTCCTTAATAAAAATAAATGGAATATCACGCGCGCCGCTCGTGATGCCAAACTTAACCGATCAACATTTGATTCAAGAATGAAGAGACTTGGCATCAATAAAAGGTAGGATGCCCTGAAGAGCGTTAATATAACGATCGGTATCGGCCAGGTTTCCGTTTGAACCTCAGGAAAGTTCAAACAGAAACCTATGCCTATAAGTTTTTCCCTTATGCATTGAGAAAATTATGATGCCATGAATGTGTCGTAATTGTATAAAATTTTTATACGTTAGGGTAAATGAAGATCCTTCATGACATTCCCTTTTTCTTGAATAAGTCTTGTTCAAAGCGGTAGCGCCATTTTTGACATCTAACACCAACAATACTTTTCACCGTTCCATATAACACAACAAGGGCTTTTAGTATAGTCATGGGACACTTGAAGGGTGTCCAGTTGATTTACATTATTTAGCGCATATTTACCCATAGGTTGACCTGCTTCCAATATTTCGCCTGTTGGCGTTTCAACAAAAATTTGCAATTTGTTGCCTTGTACTTTAAAATATACCGCGAAATCATAACGTTCAGAGTCAATAGCCATATTATTTCTCCTTTCAGTGTTCCGTAGTTAATCTTTTTCAAAGGGGTACGGTCCGTATCCCTAATTCCAACTTCGTTTATCACCTCCCTTTCGTTTCCGGCCTGTCATATTACATGGTTCCTCTTAGAATGACAGTGTGAATTTGGTAAGAATCAAACGTTCCGGATATATCCGTGGGTTTGCGGGATCCGTGTCTTGAAATTTAAACTCTTCGTCGAACAGATTTCTGGCCTCAAGGGTAATGAGGCCCCACCGTTTGGGAAATCGATACCCGATAGAAGCATCGACGACCCAGAATTGATCATCTCCACGAACAACGCCGGCTGATGAATTTCCGAATTCGCCTCTCTGATTAACATGCGTTGCTTTCATCCATGCGCTGAATCCCAATGGGTGAAAAAAGCCGATTTTCAAAGGTAACCGCTGTGTCTTGATTTCAACCATTTCATCACGTGGAGCATCAGGGTCCGTATCAAACCTCTCAAATTGATATTCTGCGCTTAGTGCCAGCCAGCGATGTGGCGTCCAATATAGATAGGTCCGGGCCAGTTGTTCTATCTCATCTGTTTCTTCCACCTGCCCCGAATTTAGGTTTGTGAAAGGTACGTCCATATCCCGTCTGGAAAACTCCACACCACCATATAGCTCTTTAGAGAATTTTTGATCGATTGCAATACCATAGCGCCAAGACTCTGTACCATCCACATCGTCAAAGAATTGGTTGAAACCGGCTACTTGGGTGGGCTCAAGGGTCTGGTTAGAAATCAGAGTCCTTTTTAAAGTTCTAAATGCTGCTGCTCGAAGTGTGGTATCGGGAAACAGGTTCCAGGTAACTCCCAATTTTGGGTTAACCCTGTCATGATCTACCTTCTCATCATCGAAAAAGTCAACACTAGTTCCAATGGTCCAGGTGGCGCTTTTTGGATAATTCATAAGAGAATATACATAAAAGTTGGTATGATCGATATCTCTGTTGTCGATTTTAGAGTCATTCTGAAAAGGAGAAGGAGGGGGAATTTCAGGTTGAAAATTTGTGTAACGTGTTTGATCTTTGTCCGCGTTAAAATAACCTATGCCGCTTGTCACGTGAACTCGATCCGAACGAAACAAATGCTGAACTTCTGCTATATATCCATCCGTTGAACCGTCTAAACCCAGCTGCATACTAATAGGTCCAGGTCCAAATGGAGGTGGTGGTAATGGAATCTGTGCATCCAATGTATTGTCTAAGTCTTTTTCAACATAGATGATAGAACCAATGAGATCGGAATGTGGTGTAAAATTATGATGAAAGCCCAGACGCACAGAGCGATTAAGCTCTTCGTCTCTTCGGGTAGAAAAATAATTATCTGGATCAAACCTGAGAGGTAGATCACCTTTTTCACTATCTGAGTATCGATATTCCGCCTGGATGCTTGTTTTAGGTGACAGACTCGCCTGGACAAAAACATTGTAAATATCCATGTCCTGGTCGTTGTTTTTCCGGAATCCGTCGGTTTCGTAATGAAACTGGCCGGCGCTGAATGATACCTTGTCATATACTCCGGAAAAGATAAGATCATTACCCAAGGTGTCATTTCCGCCCACAACACCGTCGGCTTGCAAGGCCATCCGGTTTCGCTGAAAGAGCGGATTAAACTCGTTAAAGGATGGGTCAGATGTTCCGGCGCCTTCGAGTATAAACAGGTTGCTCTCGGCCAGTTGCGGCTGAACCGGTGTGATGTTAATGGGCTGCAATAGTTGAGACTGGAGGAGTTCACTAACCCTGGCAATTTCATGGCGTGGCAGGGCAGAGTATGAATCGGCTAAGAACCGGTGGGCAGAGTAGTTGCCCGGATCGGTATTGACCGATTTCCACCCCTCAACCAAACCCAGTTGTTGAAAACCCAGATCATTATAGATTCTTGCAAGACTGGCGCTTCGTGCGGCAAGATCTTGGTCTAATAATAACCGGGACCGATAGACTGCTCGATTGTCATTCAATTCGATTGATTTCTGAATGTCCTGCAAGGCCTCGACCGGGCGGTTTACGGATTGTTTTCGGATTGCATCGTAAAACCAGGGTGTAGGATCCTGGGGATCGAGCTTTTTGGCGACGGCATACTCGTGCCCATCCAGTTTGGTACGTTTTTCTTCAAAGTAAACCTTGCCCAGGTAGCTGCGGATAAGGGAATTGTTGGGGTCAAGACTCGCGGCAATCTCGATTTCCTTTCCACCATCTTTTAAATCACCCTCCCGGATTTTTGCCAATCCCAGACCCAGCCTTGGAAGAGATGCCGCCTGATCCAACTCAATGGCTTTTTCAAAAGCCTTTTTAGATTCTTTTGTTTCAATCTGTGTCAGATAGGCGAATCCCAGAACGGTCTGCGTTCTAGACAGCGTTGGATTCAAGGCCACTGCCTTTTGTGCCGCCTCAAGGGCTTTATCCAGATCGCCGAATGACGATCGGAGCTCTGCCAGCCTGGCCCATGCCAGAGCATTTTCAGGATCCAGCTCAACCGCCTCTTCGAGACTTGCTCGTGCGCCTTCAAGGTCAAAACCGGCCTGCTGTGCGTATGAAAGAGCGATCCGTGCGGTAGCGGATTTTGGATCCATGTTAACCGACTCTTTTGCGAAATCGAGTGCTTTTTGTTTTTGATTTTGCACCACGGCGATGATGGATTGAAGGGCGACGGCATCGGTGTATTTCGGGTCCAGTTTCAAGGCGTTCTCGATATCAACGT
>Ga0222638_1000618_pt1 | contig 12222 bp, 16 predicted proteins | sample AntAcemetagen183_FD_181153 | JGI IMG/M metagenome (GOLD analysis project Ga0222638, IMG submission 181153) | Saline water microbial communities from Ace Lake, Antarctica - #183 | ecosystem: Environmental > Aquatic > Non-marine Saline and Alkaline > Saline | place: Antarctica: Ace Lake...
GACGTCATAAATACTATAACGAAAGTGTTAAATAACATTTCAATAAAGAATTGATATGTGAGGATATGGCCCCATTAAGAAAGAGCGGTATGATGTTGACAGATGGTTCAAACGATGCCCTCGGCCAAGATCCACAGTTGGACTCGGTTGTTGAAAAGTTGATTAAAGATAATCTAGATCTTATTGTACTCTGTATGTTGAAAGATACCCCAATGTGTGGATATGACATAATCAAAAAAATATTTAAAGTTCACAATGTATTTTTGAGCCAGGGAACTGTTTATCCATTATTGTATTCTCTTAAAGAAGAAGGCATACTAAAGGCCGAACACAACAGAGGAAACATGAGGTCAAAAATGTATTCCATTACGGATGAAGGGATGCCCATGGTGGATGAACGGATAAACAACTTCGTTCAAGCAGGCGATTACTTTCTAAGTCAGATAATCGGGGGTGAAAGATGACTAAAACTTCAATAGATGGATTTAATGAGCTTTTCATGGGTGAAATACCAAAAGAATCGGTTATGTTAGTCACAGGGACAGAGGGCACTCTGAAATCTAGCGTGGTTCTCAACGTGATCTCAAACGCCCTTTCTGACAATGACGAACATGGATTGTACGTGACCTTGGAAGAGGATGAGGACAGCCTGCTCAGAACTATGAAAAGTGTTAATATTAAAAAGCCAAGCAGTCTTCACATATTCGATTACAAAGACATAAGATCCGAGTGGGGTGGCCAAGAGCTCGACATGGCCAAAATAACAGCAGATATGATCGATTATTATAAAGACAAATATGGTAGCTTCACAGTCTTTGCTTTGGACTCATTAAACGCATTTTATTCACTCACAAACCAGGCCAACATCAGAAAAAATATATATGACTTTTTCATGATGCTCCGGGACAAGAAATTAACTTCTGTCTTGATCCTGGAAAGCTCGAACCACCGTAATAAACTCGTTTGCGTCCAAGATCAAATGGGACAACCCGAACGCTATCTTGCAGACAGCATAATAGAATTGGGAATTGTGGAAAATCAAGAGAGAGTCAAGAGGTACATCCAGATAAAGAAGATGCGAGCCGTCAAGCACAAAATGGAGAAACATCAGCTGATCGTGGGTAAAGATGGTCTTTCAGTCCTAGGGCCCGTCTATTAAAATTTTACGATTATAGTGCTTAACGATACTTTTCGGACAAATGTCGAACTCATGAGAGTTCTACATTTTGACCTGTTCGTATCGTTAAGCACTATTCTGGCGAGAACCGATTAGACTCATCTGATCGGTTCTCGACTACAAATTCAGCACATTGCCCAAATGGATAAATCTCGTGTATGATTCGTAAGGTTGTGGTAACGGACTGCGATTCCAGGAATTTTCTGCAACGTTTCAGTCTAGCTTCTTCACTTCAACCCCTTCTGGAAGCTTGGAGACAACATCATGATCCGCCCCGATGAAGAGAATTCCGGTCTCGCCATCTTTCAGGGTGGCATCGATGGTCTTTGCGATGAATCGGTCTCGTTCCTCGATGAGACTGCTTTTCGCCCTCTCGTACTGATGAACCGCTTCGGCCCTCTCTTTTTCTGAAGGTGCACTTATTAGCCTCTTGATGAACTCGTACTCTTTCAAGAGAAGCTGTGGATTTTCCGTCGCCTCGATGGTTGCGCCCTTCGCGATCAGCTTCTTGATAATCCTATAGTTGCGGCTTCCCTTCTCTGCAGTATCATTGACGATTCTCACCCCAAGTTCGCCACCACAGGGAAGGCCATCCTGATATATCCTGGTCTTTTCGTATTCCAAGCCCAAGGTATCGATTTCAGCTTCGGCCTCTTTCCAGAAGTTTTCTATCTTCTTCCGGTTTTCTTCCCATTTCTCCTGCCCTATCTTGGCGATGCTTGCTTCTATCAGACCATCTTTCATGGACCCCATATCAGCCGGGCTGTGGACGATCCTTATCTGTATCAGCTTCCTCATCGAAGATACACCATCCACAAGAGATGGCGAATTAATCTATAAAAGTTATGTCCTGCTAGATCGTTGATTTATAGTCCCGAACGCCAAGTTTGACACTTATCTGATGCGTAGCGGTGATGTTAACCCAAGAAACTACAGGTATTGTAAGCAGATGATTCCTCCAGTATACTGCATTACGTGTCAAGTCTAAGGTTCAGGACTATAGTCGTCTTCCCCGTCCATCACCATTCTTCGTCGTATTTCATGGACGGTACCCACCCGGCCGCGTTCCATATGGTATCGAAGGTGGACCGCAGAACCTGATCGAACTTGTACTTGGAAGATCCCAACGAATTTCTCTGGCACGAGAAGGGCATTGGTTGTAGTCGTAAAGGTTTTTCAGAAATTCAAGCAGAAATATGTGAACGATAGATTTCGCGTCCCCGTACACAATGAGAATCGTGCCTACAATACTGAAAAGCTGGGAGAAGAGATTGACAAATTGCTCGAACATGTTGTTCGCCATACGAATCTTTGTTGTTAGCAATGATGCCCCAACACTTAGATAATTTGCGCTCCGATCCGCTTAAATTCCTTCGTATCCAAAGGATACCCTGGTGATTTTGTTGATAGAGATTGAGACAGAGAAGAACATGCAGATCGTAGACATCACCTCGAAAGTCGAAGAGGCCGTCGACGCGAGCGACGTGCAAGAGGGAATCTGCCTGATCTACACAATTCATACCACCACTGGAATCGTTGTCAACGAGGCCGAAAGCGGTCTTATCCATGACATTTTAAGAAGGTTGGCCTCGCTAGTACCCACTGGTGAAGGCTATCTTCACGACAAGATCGATAGCAACGCACATTCCCATCTACAAGCGATATTGCTTGGAAATAGCCAGATCCTTCCGGTGATTGACGGAAAGCTCAACCTGGGGACGTGGCAAAAAGTCCTCTTCATAGAGCTGGACGGACCTCGACGCAGGAAAGTCTTGGTCAAAGTGATTCCAGAATGAATTAAAGAATTTCATGGGATTGAAAAAATTCCACAAGGGGTACAACACCAAAAAAGTCTGAAAGGAAGGGGCGCTTTTTTAGATCGGCGTTCCTGTGCTCAAAGTCAGCTCCCTGAAACCCTCGATTAGGACCTTAGTGATGGGGCCTGGCTTTCCATCTCCGATGACCCGGCCGTCTATCTTGGTGACAGGTCCCACTTCAGCTGCGGTTCCGGTGACGAAGATCTCGTCTGCAGTGTAAAGGTCAAAAAGTCCCAGATCAACTTCGCTGAGGCTGTATCCCTTTGACTCAGCAACTTCCAAGACCGCAAGCCTGGTTATGCCTTTCAAGTTGTTCATGGTGTGAGGCGTGAAGATCGCGCCGTTTTTGACGATGAATATGTTATCACCGCTGCCTTCAGAGACGTTGCCTTCAGCGTCCAAGAATATGGCCTCGTTGCCGCCTTTGATGTTGGCTTCGATCTTGGCCAAAATGTTGTTCAGATAATTGAGCGATTTGATGTTGGGTGGCAATGCGGCGGGCGAGTTTCTCCTGACTGTGACGGTGACTGCGGTAAGGCCGATTTCGTAAAGGTCGCCATACATTGCACCCCACTCCTGACTGATGACGATGACTGAAGCCTTAGGACACTTCAGTGGGTCCAGCCCAAGGTCTCCTTTGCCCCTGGTCACTATGGGCCTTATGTAAGCGTCCGATAGCTCATTTTTCCGGAGCGTCTCCAGGATCACAGAGCACATCACCTCTTCAGTTATGGGAACGTCCAGCATGATGGCTTTTGCAGAGTCGTAGAGCCTTTTCACATGATCTTCCAGCCTGAAGACCCTGCCGTTGTAGGCCCTTATCCCCTCAAAAACCCCATCACCGTACAACAGACCATGATCGTATACTGAAACCACCGCCTTTTCAGCGGGAACAAATTCTCCGTCGACGTAGACCCAATTCATAAGACATCCTCTACCTTAAACACTATTCTGGAAAGAACCAATCGATACTATCCGATAAGTTCCTGACTACATAGTCGAGAACCGATTAGATGAAACTAATCAGTTTTCGCCAAAATAGTGCTTAACGACACGATTAGGCCAAATCTCAAATGCTTACAATTTAGGGATTTGTCCGAAGGGTATCGTTAAGCACTACAAATCAAATCATTGCGACTCGTTCGAGATCCATCTCAAGAGATCTAGCGGAAACTTAACCTCCATCTTGGCTCATCTGTGGCCACATATATAACTTAATGTAGCCGGCAGCCCCATCCAGACGTGAAATGAGAAAACTGCACAGGGTTTGCATCACAAAAAAGGACCTGCGTAGAGAACGAGGATATCCACGTGTTAGTCCTCAACAGTCCTCATACGCGAGATCGCGACCAATTCCCGGAAAGGGCATTCCGATCGACGGATTTATTACATCAATCTGCTGAACCAATGAGCCACATCTTTGGCGGTGTTGAATCTATGATAAGACTTGGTTTTGTGGTCGCTGAGTTCAACAGGGATATCACCTACCAGATGGAAATTCTGGGCAGGGAACATGCGGAATTTTTAGGCGTTGAAGTTGCTCGCACGTTGCGGGTTCCGGGGGTTTACGACATGCCTCTTGCTGTAAAGAAGCTGCTCACCCAGGAAGATGTAGACGCAGTGGTAACTATAGGTTGCGTCATCCAGGGCGAGACCGGTCACGACGAGATTGTGGCCCAGCAATCTTCCAGAGCGATTATGGACCTCGCACTGGAGTTCGATAAGCCCGTAACACTGGGCATATCCGGCCCCAAGATGTCCAGGATTGATGCCCATCGCAGGATGGATTACTCCAAGAGGGCTGTTGAGGCTGCAGTCAAGATGGTAAAGCGGCTTGAAATAGCCGACGGAGGATGAGATTGTTGGTGTCCAGAAGATTGGCTTCGATTCCTGAGTCCACCACCATGAAGATCTCGGCCATGGCAAAGAAACTCAACGCTGCCGGTCTTGACGTGATAGATCTGGGCGTAGGTGAACCTGACTTCGACACACCGAATAACATTTGCGATGCCGTCGTCGATTCGATCCGAAAAGGCAATACCCATTACGTCCCCACGCCAGGGATACCCGAATTGAGGGCTGCCATCGCAGAGAAGCTCTACAACGAAAACCATATCGAAGTTGAGCCTAACCTGGTATCGGTGGTTCCTGGGGCAAAAATGGCCATATTTGCCGCGATCCAATCAATGCTGGACGAAGGTGACGAATGTGTCCTGATCGGTCCATCTTGGGTGAGCTATGAACCTTGCGTGAACTTTTCTGGCGGGCAAGTCCGATGGGCCCAGGTGGACGATGAGTTCATGCCCTTCAACCTTGCCGAGTCCATAACGCCCAAGACGAAAATGATCCTGGTCAACTCACCCTCAAACCCGACAGGCGCAGTATTTGGCCGCCGAGTTCTAGAAGAGATCAGGGATTTGGCTTTTGATCACGGCCTTTGGGTACTCTCAGACGAAATATACGAGAAAATCGTCTATGGTCAAGAGCATCTTTCCATAGGCTCGTTTCCTGGGATGGAAGAAAGGACTGTTACCGTGAACGGTTTCTCTAAGTGTTATGCAATGACCGGATGGCGGCTGGGCTACCTCGCAGGACCTCAAGAGATCATGAAATGGGTCAACAGGATACTTTCCCATTCGGTCTCTCATGCCACCACCTTCGTTCAGTGGGCAGGAGTTGAGGCGCTGAAAGGGCCGCAGAATACCATCAATTCTATGGTCACTGAGTTTAGGGGGCGAAGAGACCTCCTCGTCGCGGGCCTTAGGGATTTGGGGATCAAGTGTGCCCTTCCGGGCGGTGCATTTTACGTATTTCCAGACGTCTCGGAGTTTGGAGGCGGCGACGTGTTTTCAGAGCGGCTTTTGAGCGAGGCCATGATCGCTGCCGCTCCAGGATCGGCTTTCGGGCCAGGCGGCACAGATAACGTCCGAATGTCTTACGCCACATCGCAAGATCGGCTGAGAGAATCTCTGGACCGGATGGAAAAGATGCTGGGCTAAAGAAGGAATATCATCCTTTCAAAGCTATAGTGTTTAACGATACCTTTCAGACAAATCTCCAACTCGTAAGAGTTTGAGATTTAGCCTATTCATATCGTTAGGCACTAATCTCTCAAGAACCAATTAGTTTCATCTAATTAGTTCTCGAAGCCCTTCGATTTTTATCGATAAGTATTCTATATTTTTTCATCTGAGATCCGGTTTAGGATCTTATTTGAACATATTCTTATTTTCAAAGATATCTTATTTTTCGAAGTTTGTCCTTCAGCTCGCCAAAAAACAACGCACTCTACTTAACCTGAATTATGTACCCCGCATCCTGGATCAATTCTGAGATCAGAGCGATGTGATCGTGCGACCTCGTCTTGACTTCGAGATCGAGTCTGGAAACGAAGATGGGAAGATTTTTTCCGCCCCTGACATGATGTATGTGGAGCACGTTTCCGCCTTCTTTTGCCACCAGGTCGAGAAGATTTGCGAGGGCGCCTGGAATGTCCTCTATGCAGACCGAAAACCGCATGATTCTGCCATTTCGAAGAAGCCCTTGCCTTATGATCCTGTTTAGGAGGGGTGCATCCACGTTTCCGCCACTTATGACAGAACCACCTTGCTTCCTTTCGAGGGTTCAATTCGACCCGATAAGAGTGCTGCTAAGGGCACTGCGCCCGCACCCTCTGCGAGAATCTTCTTTCTGTCAAGAAGTGTGAGAATTGCGGCTGCGATTTCGTCTTCTTCCACCAGAACTATGTCGTCGACCTTCTCTTGAATGATTATATAGTTGATCTCTCCAACCTGTTTTACGGCAATTCCATCTGCAATGGACTTTTTGGAATCTGCCAAGACCCTCTTTTCCTCGATGCAGGCTTGAACCGCCGATGGGCAGGCTTTGGCTTGGACTCCTATTATCTTCGTCTGGGACCTAATCGACTTTGCGGCGGTGGCAATTCCGCTGATAAGGCCGCCGCCTATAGGAACCATAATATAATCTGGGTCAGGGAGATCTTCGAATATCTCAAGGCCGATGGTCGCCTGGCCTGCGATTATTTCTTCATCTTCGTAACAGCGCGAAAGACCCCGGTCAGAAGAAAGGGCATAAAGGCGTTACGAGACCTTCCGCAAAACCAGATAAACAAGTAGACGTCACGACAGATCGATGTCCTGATTGTGGATCTGAGCTTGGTGATCCTTTTAGAATCGAGTCAAAAATGATTGAGGAGATTCCTGAGCCGCAACCCGTTATCGTGACCGAATACAAAATTGCACACTACACATGTCCATACTGCCAAAAAGAAGTCGTTGCAACTGATGCAGATTGTCCAAAAGAAGGCACGTTCGGTAACAACACGATTGCCCAAACGGCACTACTGAAATATGAGGATCGATTGCCTCACAGAAAAATCCAGAATGCACTGAAACGACAGTATGGATTAGTGATCTGTCCTGCCACGATACTTGATCTCACTCGCCGTGCTGCCGATTCGGTTCAATCGGAATACGAAGCGATTCTGGACCGAATACGCAATGCTTCGATTCTGGGTCGTGTCCGTGAATCATTGAAAATCACCAGCATACAACCGAATGGGTAACGTCACAGAAATGGGCTTCCCGTATTCGTTTTTCCAGATTTTCGTCAATGACCGACACCCACGACCCGAAATCAAGAACAAGGAGATCATCAACGCCTACGTCCAAATGGTTGGAATCATCGTCGGGTTCTACTTCGGAGCCAAGACTGCCATGGCCAGGATAGGGGCCGACACAGAATATCACCCTAAGATCCCAGACGTCCAAAAAGGCGACAAAAGATCTGAAAGTCCCATGGAAACGCGAAATGAGATCTAAGTCAAAAAACGCATCCTGCTACAAGTAGCGGGATGTTCAATTTAAAATTAAAGATATCTTATAAGAAATAATTATATGTGGTATATAATTTTAATAATATATAGATTGTCAGTTCTTGCTAGCGTAGACCTTGCCCACATAACCGCTGGCCTCGTGATACCAGGCCAAGGAGTGCCCAGCCGGGCGGCGCCACCTGAGACCAGATGCGCCAGGCGAGCCCTTCGGCCAAGGGCACGCACAAAACTCAAGACCCTAGCGCCGCAGCTCGAAAAGGGCGACGACGAGTCCTGAAAACAAGAGACAGGGAACGCATCTAGCCATTATTGATGGATCAATAGGTAATCATTAGTACAACTACCGCACCTATGAGTGGGTTGGCCTTTAGAAATGAGGAAAAGAAAGCTTGAGATGAAATTGGAAGGGCTAGAGGGATTCTTGAGCCCTGATCCTCGAAAAGAACAGTATGCTACCCCATCGTCCGTGGCTTCCGAGCTGCTTTACTGGGCTCTCATGATGGGCGACCTTGAGACGGCTTGCGATCTGGGCTGCGGTACAGGAACACTTGCCATTGGAGCCGCCCTTCTGGGGTCTCGATCTTTTGGCATCGAACTGGACCCTCTTGCCCTCGATATAGCTAAAGAGAACGCATCCAAAATGGGTGTCCAGGTCGACTTCATCAGAGGTGACATCGAATCAATAGCCTTGAAAAAGGTCCCGACAGTGATAATGAACCCCCCCTTTGGGGCTCAAAAGGGGAGCAAAGGAGATCGAGCCTTTCTCAGAAAGGCGATCGAGATCGGGGGCGTTATTTACTCTATACACAACGCAGGAAGCGAAGGGTTCATTAAACGGTTCGTAGAACCCTGTAAGGTCGAAGAAGTTCGCAAAATCGCCTTTCCGCTGAAAAGATCCTTTGAATTTCACAGCAGAGATGTTAAGATTATAGAAGTTGAGCTTTACAGAATAGTTTGCAAACAAAGATAAGATTATGTGTAGGTGAAACCTGAAATGGAATGTTTTGTGCTTCCAGGTGACATCGTCGGGACGGCAGAAGAGTTTGGGCCCGACGAAGGCACCTATATCGAAGGCGGATACATCCGCGCTTCAACCCCTGGTCAAATCCTGGTTGATCGCAAAAACCGGTCTGCAAAGATCATCCCCGTAGCTAACGTCCCGCAAGCCATTTCCATGGGCGACGTGGTTGTGGGCAGAGTCACTGATATGAAAGAGAGCTTGGCGATAGTCCGCCTTACCTTCAAGAAGGGGCATGAATCCAGGCCGCTTTTCAACACTGAAGGGGTGCTCCACATATCTCACGTCAAGAAATCTTATGTCAAAGACATACGCCAGGTTTTGGGGTTAAGAGACATTGTCAAGGCCAAGGTAATCGATAGACGGAACAATTCCTTTGGCATTTCCATAGTGGACGAAGACCTTGGAGTGATCAAAGCATATTGTGGCAGGTGTGCTGAAGAGCTCCACCTAAAGGATGGAAAGCTCACCTGTTCCAAATGCGGCCATGTCGAAAACCGAAAGTTGAGCAAAGATTTCGGGCTCGGAGTGATCAGATGAATATAAAGATTCTCAAGAGGACTGACGATGAGGTTCACGTTGAGTTTGAGGGAGAGAGCCACACCCTGCTCAATCTCCTGAGAACTGAGCTTCTGGAGGATGAGCGAGTGATATTGGCTACTTATAACGCCAAGTTCCCCACCATGAGCGAGCCCATTTTCCGGCTCAAGACGAGTGGTGCAGACCCAATTGAGCTGATGAGGGATGCGGCCATCAAAATAGCTGACCTATGTGACGAGTTCAAGCTCCAGTTCGAAGCCGCGGTGGAATGATCGAGATAGACGGATCTTTCGGTGAGGGCGGAGGCCAGATAGTCCGAACCGCAGTTGCCTTCTCCGCAGTCACTGGAAACCCCGTCAGAATCGAGAATATCAGGGCAGATCGGCCAAACCCGGGCCTTTCGCCCCAGCACGTCAAGGCTATTTTGGCCTTGGCCGAGATTTCCGATGCCAGGGTTGAGGGTGCAAAGCCCCGATCTCTTGAGATAACCTTCAGACCTGGCAAGATTAAGAGCGGGTCCTATGAGATAGATATCGGAACTGCAGGGAGCGTTACCTTGCTAGTTCAGTGTCTTCTGCCCGCTTTGATCCATGCAGATAAACCTTCGGTTCTGAAAATCCGGGGTGGAACCGATGTCAAATGGTCTCCTTCCATCGATTATCTATCTTGGGTGGCCCTCCCTGCATTCGCCCTCTTTGGGGTGAAGGCAGATATTGAGCTTATTCAGCGTGGATATTACCCACGAGGTGGCGGGATTGTCGTCTTGAGGACGACTCCTGGAAAGCTCAAATCCGCAAATATAGATATCATCCCCAAAAATGTGGAGGGCGTATCCCATTGTTCCAACCTGCCAGATCATGTGGCAGAAAGACAAAGGAAAGCTGCAATCCAGGTGTTGGAAGAAAAAGGGCACAAGGTTTCGATCGAGACGGAAGTTTTGAAGCTTCCGTCCACGGGAAGCGGTATCACCCTATGGTCCAGCCACAAGGGCGCAAGCTTTCTTGGCGAACGCGGCCTTCCCGCAGAGAATGTTGGATCTTCTGCCGCAAAGGAGATGGTCCTCGAACTGGGTTCGAAGGCAACAGTGGACGCGCATCTTGCCGACCAGTTGATCCCTTACTTGGCTCTTGCAGGGGGCAAGTACACCACTCGTGTTCTTTCCCAACATGCAAAAACTAACATCTGGACGGTCTCTCAGTTCCTGGACGCTGAGATATCCATAACTGAAGGTGACGTGGTCACGGTTCAGGCAGATATCTAGATGAGACATCTGGCCAGAAAGCTCTATGCCAGGATCATCTTTTGGCCTGGTGCGTCAGAACTCAATTTACAGCAAATTCGGCACACTGCCCTGAACTCTGTGCGTTCTGGACAATCCTAAAGTTTGCCATGTGTTTTAAGCTGGGACTTGATGTACTCGTTAACCTTGCACCCCTTGAAAACGCCAGCGTGGCCTTCGCAGAGCAGGTCTGCCTCAAGGTCCAAAGAGCTTCTCCATGGACTTTGCCCATTGATCTATGTGTCAACTACCCGCCACTAAAGTGACGGGCATGTAATGTGCCCTGGTTGACCAGATCCCCGATCGAGGAGTTTTACAAGATCGGGAGCAAATACGAAAGAATTTATAGTCAAGAACCGATTAGATAACACTAATCAGTTCTCACCAAAATAGTGCTTAACGATATGAATAGGCCAAATCTCAAACTCTTGCGAGTTAGAGATTTAGCTCAAAGGTATCGTTAAGCACTATAGTTACCCTGGAATGCCGCCTCAGCTTCAGGCTCTAAGGGTGCCGGTTAAACAGTCCTGGGAGGTAGGAGCGGTGCTTGCACCATACAAACCTTTCAGTATCAGATCGAGAGGAAGCCGAATTCCGGGATTGACTCCATCAAGTCCGGACACGCATAACTCCAAAAAAAGGAGGTAAACTTTATGTTAGTTTACGTAAAAAACCAATACGGAAAACCGCTAATGCCCTGTAAACCCTCGAAGGCCAGAAAACTTTTGAGCGAAGGTAAGGCCCGGGTTTTGAGGACTACCCCATTCACGATTAAACTTCTTTTTGGAAGCATTGGGTACACTCAGCCCGTAATAGCAGGCATGGATTCCGGCTCTAAAGTAGTTGGATGTGCTGCCATTGCTAACGGAAATGTACTATATCAGTCAGAAGTTCAGTTGAGGCAAGATGTTTCTAAAAAGATGGATCAACGGAGGATGTACCGAAGAACTCGGAGATGTCGAAAAACAAGATACAGGCCAGCGAGGTTCAATAATCGGGCAGCTTCGAGAAGAGTGGGAAGGCTTGCGCCTTCAATAAGGAGCAAGCTTGAATCCCACATTCGAGAAAAGAATTTTGTGGAAGCCATCTTGCTGGTTACCAGGTGGAAGGTAGAAACAGCTTCCTTTGACATCCACAAAATAACTAATCCGGAAGTTTCAGATATTGAGTATCAGGAAGGCCCACAAAAAGGGTTCTACAACGTCAAAGCCTTTGTACTGGATAGGGACGGCTACACATGCCAGCACTGTAAAGGTAAATCAAAGGAAAAAAGGTTAAATTGCCATCATCTTATTTTCAGGAGCATGGGGGGGCCTGATACCCCAGAGAACCTTATAACTTTATGCAAAACCTGCCATAAAGCACTCCATGCCGGAGAGTTTGAACTAAAGAAAACGCGATCAAAAACCAAACATCCGACCGAAATGGGAATTATCAAAAGCCAGCTTAAAAAATCAAGCTGGCAGTTTGAGGAAATTTTCGGATACGAAACCAAGTTCAGAAGAGAACAGTTTTTAGAACTTCCAAAAACTCACT
>Ga0222638_1000629_pt1 | contig 12068 bp, 10 predicted proteins | sample AntAcemetagen183_FD_181153 | JGI IMG/M metagenome (GOLD analysis project Ga0222638, IMG submission 181153) | Saline water microbial communities from Ace Lake, Antarctica - #183 | ecosystem: Environmental > Aquatic > Non-marine Saline and Alkaline > Saline | place: Antarctica: Ace Lake...
ACTCGAAACTTCAACCCCGAAAACATTAGCCCGGGGACTTACTACAATACAAGCAGTAAGTCAAAACGGGATGACATAATCATATTGCAGTAGCAAGAATCGGGAAACCACTTGACATATATAGGATACCACTACTGTCCCAACGTTACTCGAACAAATTCAGCTGGTTAGAAGGGGCAGGGATTGAGTTTATGTAATCATTATTCGTAAGTACTTGTAAAATAGGTTCTTTTTCAAAAAGTGTAACGCTCAAAACCTGTAAAGTTGTGTAGAGACTTTGGTCCAGTTTCAACTCCTTCTTGATAATGGCTACCAGAACATAGATAGAAATTGCAATCCAGATCTGTGTTTTTATCGCATTCTCCGAGGTACCGTAAAAGGCTTTGATTCTCAGATGTTGTTTGATCCATTTGAAAAAGAGTTCTACTTGCCACCGATATTTGTAAAGATCCGCAATGGTTTTTGCCGGAAGCGTAAAATTGTTGGTAAGAAAGACCAGGCGTTTGTTGGTATTCACATCGAGATACCGGATTATCCGTAGTTTTTCCGGATAGTTCTTTTGAGCATAGAAGTTTTGGGGCACAATGGTTTGGTCGCATTGAATCCCTGTTGATTTGTCGATGGTGTGAGAGTACAGCCTCCTGAAGTTGAAATTGCGCTTGGCCCGTATCACGAAGAAGCCTGAAGTCTGATGGATAGCATAAAGACGAGCGAAGCCGAGATAGCCACGATCCATGATATATATGGCGCCGGCTTCGATTATAAGCTGATCGAGGATATTGGCACCGTGAACGCGTCCGTGAGTGATGATAACCACGGTGGGAATGCTGCCCCGCAGATCCAGGAGTGTATGCATCTTGACCGCTCCCTTTCTCTTGCGGAATATTGCCCACGGGAACAGGAAGAGACACAGATCGATTGTGGTGGAGTTCAGGGCGTAGACTGTCTGATCCAGTTCCAAACCGAAGCTTTCACTGACATAGAGTCTTCTTGCCTTTCCGATGAGTACCTGGGCGAAGTCGGAGTAGATTCGCCAGTCTCTGATCTTGTTGGCATTAGCCAAGGTATTGCGGGAGACGTTTCCACGAATGCCCATATGGTAGAGCTTGTATCTCATTCCTCTGAGGCATGCCTGGATATCCCTCAGGCTTTCGCGGTAAGTAAGTTGGGCAAAGGCCATGCAGAGAAACTGGTCCCAGCAAGAGAAGCTTTTGACTTTGTAGTTGCCGTTGTATCGTGCGACACACTTGCGAAATTCGTGGATGGGGAGGAAGTCCATTAGTTGCGAAAAGATTGTTTTCCCCTGAGTTCATATGTCATCTCCTGCTTGATTGATGCAGGAGTATGACATTCAAGAAGGGAAAATTTCAAATCGGTAATGGACATATTGCGCTTAATCTTATGTGTTATTAAAGTGTTACACACGTTTTCAAATGACAACGTTGGGACAGCAGTGAGTGTAAATATAACTTAGTTCTCAGGTTTCAACGCCTTTTGTGCCTCTTCTTTGCTCTCGTACATATGGGGTATCAATTTCTTTTCCGCGAGGGCTTCGCCAATTTTCATCCGTGCAAAGGCATTTGTCGAATACCGCGTTGTGAGGTTCAGTAGGATATTAACATTGTCATAATTTACAGTGGGATAGACCCTTGTTCCGACTGGATCAAGAATGTTTCTCACGGTGTCATCTATGTCTGTCAATGAAATACCCCGTCGCAGGAAGCGGCGGGGTAGATGGAACTGATTTCAAAAACGGGTTCCCACTCTCCGGACGGTACCGGGGGAAGGTCACGGAATTCTTTGTCCCCGATACAAAGATCGGTAAATACTCTCAAAAAAAATCTGGCAGTGATGCCTCGGTTTCTCCCTCGGGGAGGGGAACGACGATCACCGGCTTACGTGCCCGGTTAAGCACTTTTTCCGCCACTCTCCCCAAGAAGGTATGATTAACGAGTCCTTTCCCATGGGTCCCCATGACAATGACGTCGCAATCGTAGCTATTTGCCTTTGTCAGTATCTCTTCCACGGGATATCCTTCGTGCACATCAATAGTAACATGGTCATAAATAATTTCCGGATGATCTGCAAGCTCTCTGTCCCGAAAGACTTCGATCTTTTTCTTGGTACGTTCAATGGATCCAGCAACGATCTTTTCATGGCGCTCCGAGCCTTTCTCTGGGAGGTAATCCTCTACTACAGACTCAGCAAATGGTCCCATCCCCTCGACAACATGCAAGAAGTATATTTCAGCATGGTGATTTTTTGCCATGTCTACCGCATAGCGGAAGGCATAGGCCGAGTTTTTTGACAGATCTGTTGCGTAAAGAATCTTTTTGATTTCAAGTGACATAACTATTCTCCTTCTCTTCTCCAGCTAAGGCGGGAGAAATTGAATGATATTTGTGCTTCTCAACTATATTCTATCTTTATCATGTATTCCTCTTATTTCTCAAGAGGGTTAAGGGCCTTTTGCGCTTCCGCTCTGTTCTCGTACATATGGGGTATCAATTTCTTTTCCGCGAGGGCTTCGCCAATTTTCATTCGTGCAAAGGCATTTGTCGAATACCTCGTTGTATTGATGTACAGATCCTCCAGAATCTTCTTGGTTATCTCGATATATTCATCCATAAGGTCCGGCAGGATATTAAAGTTATCATAATTTACAATAGTATAGACCCTTTTCCCGACTGGTTCCAGAATCTTCCTCACGGCGTCATCTATCTCTTTGATCTGCTCGCGTGATTTTACCTGATAGCCTTCGAAGTTTACAAAGAAAAGATTTTCATCAGGATAATAGGTCAGTCGCTCTTTTAAGGGTATGCTGACGAAATCACTCCCCAGGCCCATTGACGCCGGGTTGAATATCCTTTCATCCATCAAACGGGGCTCCTTGATGATCGGTTTAAAGTCCATTAATGCAAGGATATCCTTTTCGAGATCAATGCCGGGGGCGATCTCGATAAGCTCCAATCCTTCTTTTGTCAAGGCGAAGACACATCGTTCAGTTACGAACCGCACATATTGATCCTGTTCGGCGCTGTATTTTCCGCCAAAGGTCATATGCTCAACCTGATCCACGAACTTCCTGGTTTTGCCTTCCTGGTCTATGTGGAGCTTGTTGTCGCTCACAGAAACCTTCAACCCTCCGGCGGTAAAGGTGCCCACAAATATGCACTTTTTCGCGGCCTGGCTGATATTGATAAAACCACCACACCCGGCGAGTTTTGGCCCGAATTTGCTGACATTGACATTGCCGTTCTTGTCCGCTTCCGCCATTCCGAGACAGGTTATATCCAATCCCCCACCATCATAGAAATCAAACTGGTAGGGCTGGTCTATGATGCAATCCGGGTTTGTTGCGGCCCCAAAGCTCAATCCCCCGGCAGGAACACCTCCAATGATGCCGGGCTCGGCAGTGAGGGTGAAATACTTTGAAATTTTTTCTTCATTGGCCACATTGGCAACACCCTCGGGCATGCCAATTCCCAGATTTACAATATCATTGGCCTCCAATTCATGTGCGGCTCTTCGCGCGATGATCTTTCTGGCATCCATTTTCATCGGGGTCATGGATAGTAATGGAATCTTTACCTCGCCACTGTAGGATGGGTTATAAACCTCCGCAAAGGTCTGCATATGATTTTCAGGTCTGGAAACGACGACGCAATCGACAAGAATCCCCGGTATCTTAACATCCCTGGCATTCAATGTTCCCTTCTCGCTAACCCTTTCAACCTGGGCAATGACATATCCGCCTGAATTTCGCGCGGCCATTGCAATAGAAAGATTTTCGATGGTTAAGGCCTCTCTTTCCATGGTAATGTTGCCCTCCGTATCGGCAGTCGTGCCCCTGATGAGGGCTATATTTATTGGAAGGAGTTTGTATGCCAGGTACTCCACACCATCGAAAGAGATGAGATCTAGAATGTCTTCCGTGGTTACATCATTTATTTTTCCGCCCCCGTATCGTGGGTCGACATAGGTCCCCAGTCCTATTTTTGTAATGGTTCGCGGTCTATGGGCGGCAATATCCCTGAACATGTGGGATATTACTCCCTGGGGGAGGTTATAGGCCTGGATTTTGTTCTCCATTGCCATTTTGCCAAGTTTTGGAGCAAGCGCCCAGTGGCCCCCTATAACCCTTCTTAACAGACCTTCATGGGCAAAGTGATTCAGGCCTCTCTCAGAACCATCCCCCTGACCAGCGGCATACATAAGAGTTAAATCCCGGGGCTTTTGATGACGAAAAAAATAATCTTCAACCTGGACAGCTATTTCCTCGACAACGGCTATTCCTACAAAACCGCCGGTTGCTATAGTATCACCATCACTTATAAGTTGAATGGCCTCTTCTGCTGTTACTACTTTATTCTGCGCCTGCTTGGTGCCAAGGATAACGGGATGACAGTCGGCTTTTTCCGATGGGTTTTCGTTCATTGTTAAAATCCTTCCATTTTAGAACATGATTTTTACAAATTCTGATCTCGGTAAGTGGTTGAATAGTTGAGCAGCTAAATTCACGGGCATATTTGTTTTTAGCAAAGCAATTGAACATCAACCGTTTTGGTATTTGTACCTTGCTGAAATTATAAAGATTATCTTACAACTCAACAACTTAACCGTTTGATTCATCTTAAATTATAATTAAGAATCAGCATTTATCACATCGGCTTGGGGGGGCTCACAACGGCCTCACCTTCCAACACGATTATCTCATCTTGATTTGTACAGGTAGTTTTGAGACGCACTTTATTTTTTTCAGCTATGATTTCTATGACCTCCGCCCGAGCGGTTATCGTGTCACCAATCCGGACCGGGGCCAGGAATTTAAGGCTTTGATCGAGGTAAATCGTTCCCGGTCCCGGCAGTTTCGTGCCGATTACGGTTGAAATAAAACCGGCCGAAAGCATGCCGTGAGCGATGCGTGTCTTGAAAAAGGTTTTTTTTGCATATTCCTCGTTTAAGTGAGCAGGGTTGAAATCACCGCTCACTCCGGCATATAGATAGACATCCGTTTCGGAAACGGTTTTGCTGAATTCTGCATGAGCGCCTACTGCAAGCTCACTGATAGTTTTACCGGTCATTTTTCTTCCTTCCTTTACGGTATCAAGATTATAAAGCGTGTAGATAAATGATATACAAGGATTGGACTCTCAAAAAGCGTGCCAAGCAGACAGTTGCATACTGGAGAGAAACATGGGAGGTCAGGAAACGGCTATGTGCCTTTATTTGCCTGAAAAAACTGCAAGGGGATGATTCCTGCGAGGGTAGCGACATAAATTCAGATGTATCAGTATAGCTACAATCGTTGAGGTTCTTATTTGAGCTTTAGCGGTATGTTATACTTTTTCATTTTTTTATAAAGGAGAGTCCGATGAATACCAAGAATGTCCGCAGTTTTTTTCTTGTTGTTCCCGGTAGTATTGAGGGTATGAATGATGGCTTTTTTTTCGGCCTCACCATATACACTTTTCAGAGAGAGTCGGTTTGTATCAGTTGAGGCGCTTTGATCACTTTTAATTTCATACGGTTTACGATGCAGGTAGAAAGGCAGATTGCGTACATAAATGACATTTCCCTCCAGTGAGGAAAGTGTTCTTTCGATCAAATTCTGCAGCTCTCTGACATTTCCAGGCCAGTCGCGATTTATCAGGGCATCTTCAACCCCGGGATCAATCAGTATTTCCGGGAGGTATGATTCCTCAGTAAGTCTTTTCAGCAGGTGTTTTGCCAGTGGCATAATATCATCCCTCCTTTCGCGAAGCGGGGGGATGTGGAGATGGATAACGTTCAACCTGTAAAAGAGATCCAGCCTGAATCTTTTCTCCGGGAGCATTTCCTGAAGATTCTGATTTGTGGCGGTAATGAGACGAAAATCAGACCGAATCACAGAAGTTCCACCAACCCGTGAGAACTCTTTTTCTTCAAGAACGCGTAGTAGTTTTGGCTGCATTTCAAGTGGCATATCGCCAATCTCATCAAGAAATATAGTGCCGAGATCGGCCAGTTCAAATTTGCCCGGTTTCCCGGCACTGCTGGCCCCGGTGAAGGCTCCTTTGACGTACCCGAAAATTTCCGATTCGATCAATTCCCTGGGGATGGCAGAACAGTTGATTTGCACAAAGGGATAGACCCTGCGTGGACTGGCATGGTGGATAGCCTGGGCAAACAACTCTTTTCCTGTCCCGCTTTCCCCTGTTATAAATACGGGAAATGAATTGGCGGCAGCTTTCAGGGCCTCTTTTTTCAGAGATGTGACAGCACTGCTTACACCCACAATGCTGTCAAATGTATAGCGTGTTGAGCGAAGGGTGATCAGTTCCTGCTCATATTGTTTTACTTTTGATTCCAGCAGAGAGAGTTTTTTCGCGAGCTTTGCCACATCTTTAACATCTCTGAACACCACCTGACCATACACGGCTATGACTTTACCGTTCCGCTTAATGGGGATTCGCTGCACAACCATTTTATTTCCCTGTATTAACTGAGATTCGTTAATCTCTGGCTTGCCCGTTTTTGCCACAATATGCATGCGTGTATTTTCAACAACATCGGCACAGTGCCTTCCGATTTGATCTTCTGGATTTATATTCAGGAACCTGCCGTAGGGCTCGTTGAAGTAGGTAATATAGCCTTCAGCGTCTGTTACTATGGCGCCGTCGTGTATGCTGTTGAAGATCCTGCGGTATGCCTTAAGCTGGTCTTTGGTGTCCTGTAATTCGTCATTGCCGGGTTTTGCAGTCATCGGGCACCCTCCTTTCTATGTCCAATCTGTGGCTGTATTAGAAATGCTACATGTACTTTTCTTGATACTTACTTCAAGGCTCATTTTTGTGTCAAGAGTTTTCTTTCCTGTTGTAGCAGTGGTGTATAGTCTTGAAATTATCTGGGAATGTGAATTTTTTCCATTCATTTCGAACTAACAGGCCTTCATGGTCTGGAATTTGCGTTAAAAGCGCGTTAGAGTCGTACGACTTTGAGATGATGCAAACTAAAATTACCAAGGAGGAAGATCAAATGACGAGAAAGATTTTTTTAATGGCACTTGTTGTAATGCTGGCCTTTAGCCTGGCGTTAACAACGTCTCCCGCGATTGCCAAACAGAAGGTGATCAAGTGGAAGATGACTTCCACATGGCCACCCTCAATTGATCTGATCAGGGCGGATTATGCCTTTGTCGAGGCCGCTAATCAGCTTTGTAAGGGTCGGCTGAGCATTAAATTTTTTACGGGTGGAACTCTTATGCCCTCTTACGAGGTCTTTGACGCCGTGAATAAAGGTACCATCCAGGCTTCTGGTGACTGGCCCAATTACTGGGCGGGGAAGAATGCCGTATTTGACACTCTGGGATCTTATCCCATGGGCCTGACCCCTATGGATTATTTTGTATGGATTTTTGGTGGTGAGGGTCACGATATTTACGAGGAAGCCTACGGGAAATACGGTATGATGTATCTTGTAACAGGCATTACCCCCATGGAATGTGGAATTCGCAGTAATATACCTGTCAAGTCACTCGAAGACCTCAAGGGCATGAAGATAAGAATGTCTGGAAAGACCCAGGGTAAACTTCTGAAGGACCTTGGAGCGGCACAGATAGCCATGTCGGGGCAGGAAATTTATCAGGCCCTTCAAAAGGGTGTTATTGATGCGGCAGAATTCTGCAGTGCCTCTTGCGACTGGGGTATGGGTTTTGGAGAAGTAACAAAATACTGGGCCGTTCCGGGATGGCATCAGCCCGCATCAGTCATGGGTGTAATGATTAACATGAAGGCTTGGGATGCTCTCGGCGAAGACCTGCAAAAGGACCTTAGATTTGCGGCCAAGGCTGCCTGCGTGAAATTTATGGCCGGTCAGTATTATGACACAATAGAATACACACAGAAGTTTATCGACAAGGGGATTCAGATTAACCGATATGATGACGCAGTTCTGGACAGGATTCTGAAGCTGACGAACAAGCACACAGAGAAAACAGCAAAGGACAATCCTCTCTTCAAGAAATCCATTAAATCTCAGATGAAGTTTAAAAAGGATTTCGCAAAATGGCGGTCGATGGAAGCTCCGTTCAGTTTCGGATTTAATCCGAAAGAATACCCCAATCTTGATTAACAGAGTTTAAATTTGTGTTAAAGACAGGCATGGTAGAGGTTTCCGGTGCTTAAACGGGGAACCTCTACCAAAATATTATCAAGACAGTTATTTTAAACTTTCATTCCTGTGGGTTTTAGTGTGTTAATGACGTCCTTCATCGACTTGATGATCACAGGAGGAGGATATCTATGGATTTTCCAAAAAAAATATCAATATTCTGTGATACGGTTAACGAATGGACCGGGCGAATTTTCGGCTGGGTTATCGTCCCACTTGTGTTGCTCACCGTTATGGAAGTGATACTTCGCAGAATTTTCGGAATGCCGACCATATGGAGTTTTGAAGTACTGAAACAGTTATATGGTGTTCATTTTATGGTCGTCGCAGGGTTCGGATTGCTGTACGGATCACATGTGTCGGTAGATGTATTCACCATGATTCTTTCAAAGAAGAAGAAGGCTGTCCTTAGCATCATAAGCTATGTGGTATTCTTTTTCCCTTTCTGCATTATCTGTGTCTGGCAGGGCTATCTTTTCGCGGCGACTTCATGGGCGATGAAGGAGACTACATGGAGTGTATTCGCGCCGCCTGTTTACCCCGTAAAAACGGTCATTCTAATATCCTTTTCACTTCTACTGCTACAGGGAATATCTGAATGCATCAAAAACATATACATAATCAAGGGGGTTGAATTAAATTATGATTGATATAAGCCCTGAGATGATAACAGTTCTCATGTTTGTCGGCCTTTTGATAGGTCTCTTCATGGGCCACCCCCTTGCCTTTGTTCTGGGAGGCCTGGCAACGATATTCGGATTGCTGGGCTGGGGACCGTCAGTATTTTATATATTCATGAACAGAATATGGGGGACGATGGACAACTATGTCCTTCTCGCCGTTCCATTATTTATATTTATGGCACAGCTTCTGGACAGGTCCGGTGTTGCCGAAGATCTTTTTGAAGCGTTGCGGTATTTGATGGGTCAGACAAAGGGTGGGATTGCATTAGCAGTCATTGCGGTTTCCACGATCTTTGCTGCATGCACCGGTATTATCGGGGCCTCCGTGGTAACCATGGGTCTTCTCGCTATCCCGATGATGCGAAGGTACAAGTATAGCGATGAACTGACCTACGGATCCATCTGTGCAGGAGGGACGCTTGGCATACTTATCCCACCCAGTATTATGCTGGTTGTCATGGCAAGTCAGGCAACCCTGTCTGTCGGGAAATTATTTGCCGGAGCCATATTCCCGGGATTCATACTCTCTGCCCTCTATATGGGATACATCGCGATAAAGTGCTATCTCAAGCCCGAACTCGGGCCACCCATTAGCAGGGAGGAGCGGGCACAGGTAACCAACGTACAGGTTGCCATGATGGTCTTAAAATCTCTTGTTCCTCCGATGATTCTAATATTGGGTGTTCTGGGTTCCATCTTCTTCGGGGTTGCAACCCCGACCGAGGCTTCCGGAGTGGGAGCTTTTCTGTCCTTTCTAATGGTAATTGCCTACCGAAAATTTTCATGGCATGGGTTGTATGAGGCCGTTATGCAAACAGCCAAGACAACCACGATGGTAATCATGATTCTGTGCGGCGCCACCTGCTTCACCGGAGTTTTCCTCGGTGTCGGCGGGGGAGATGTGGTGACGAATTTTGTCATGGGATTAGGATGGGGTAAATGGGGTACATTCTGGGTTATGATGGGGATTGTCTTCCTTTTGGGCATGTTCATCGACTGGATAGGCATTGTCCTGATTTGTTTTCCGCTTTTTCTGCCTATCGCCAAACAGTTCGGTTTCGATCCGGTCTGGTTCGTTATTATGATGGCGGTTAATCTTCAGGCATCGTTTCTGACGCCACCCTTTGGATATGCTCTCTTCTATATTAAGGGTGTTGATCCTGAAGGGATTGATATTAGAAAAGTATATCGGGGAATTGTTCCATTTGTTATCCTGATGGTGATAGGGCTCCTGATCTGCGCATCATTTCCAGACGCAATTATGTGGCTGCCTAATCTCCTCATCGATTAGTTCGGACTGTTATGTGTAGTAGCACAAGACATTTGAAAAGATGCTTAAAAGATATCAAAGACGAACTGCGAAGTAATTATAAGGGAAAAGCTTGACAAAGGTTATTCCCTATCAGTAATTTCCAGTTAGGTTTTTGCATGCGAATAAGATATAAAATCAGTATATTAAGCTGTTTTTTTACTTGACATCTGGTTGACAGCATGAACGTGCTCTGATATTATATAGTAATATCAGGAGGTTAGTAATATGCCATGCACCCTTTACCCGCGAAGGAAAATTTATGCGCCATCCTTCGATGCACTCTATAAACCGGTTCGTAATGCAATGACCACCATGACGCCACTTAAATCACGAGGTAACAGACCTCTGTAGATGAGTTATGACGAACATCTCTGGGCATTGGTATTTTTTCACCTTTCGGAACACAAATCAACGCAGCATCTTCTGCAAATACTTGAAGAGGATGATTTCGCCCGCGGGCAGATAGCGCCCAAAGGCGGCAGTATTCCGAGAAAGATCTTCTTCACCGAGGGTAATGGCGCTGAAAGGCCATTCGTAAACCAGTCCAGATACTTTCCCGACGTGTCGGGATACAAGTGTTGCTGATCGTGGATTCCAGTGTCACAAGAGCTTTGATCTGTGGCAGGAAGAGGATAAGTTTTTTATCTGCCGGATCAAGGCCAATACAAGGAAGACTGTTATAAGGAACAATCATGTAGATCCCGACAGTATTGTATTTTATGATGATGTTGTCAGACTTGGCACTGCCGGAACAAATCAGACTGAGAAAAATTCGGTAAAAAATGGTATAGTTACTGTCTGGGGCGAGTATATTACGACACTTCGTGAAAAAACTGTTTATACGGCGATGGAACTCTTTATGTGGGATATCCGAATAACATGACTTGATATTCAGCGCTTTTTACAGTGCTGTTCCAGGTCAACAACCAATAAATTAACAAGGAGACAGATTATGGAGTTCGCGTTTACCGAAAGAGAAGAGATGTTGAGGAAGGCTGTTCGTGAATTTGCAGAGGCAGAGATACCTCCCAGGATGGAAGCGATGGAAGAAACCGGTGAATTCCCCATGGACCTTTTAAAGCCGATGGCCCAGGTAGGAATTACCGGCATTATAACGCCTCCGGAATTCGGCGGGGTGGGAATGGGTTATCTGGCGAGGACCATAGTGCTGGAAGAGCTTGGCCGCGTATGTGGCGCTTTCCCCATGGCTCTTCAGGTTCACCACATGGCCTGTGCCGCATTGAATGATTTCGGAACCGACGAGCAGAAAAAGAAGTATCTGCCCCGGCTTGCGGCTGGAGAAACCATGGGTGTAACTGCTATCACCGATCCCTCAGGCGGATCTGACCTTATCGGAATGAAAACCGTTGCAGAGTTAAAAGGCGACAAGTATATTCTAAACGGCCGGAAATGCTTCATCACCAATTCGCATCTTGCGGATTTCTGGATTGTTATCGCCAAGACCGGCGAAGGGGCTAAAGGGCTGAGCGCCTTTATTGTTGACAAGGACACACCTGGCGCGAAACTTGGCAGAAAAGAGAATAAATTCGGTTTGCGCGGCGCGAATACGGGTGAGCTGGTCTTTGACAACTGTGAAGTTTCGAAAGAGAACCTGATCGGCCAGGAAGGCGAGGGGCTGAGCGTGGCGCTCAAAACCATCAGCGAGACGGGGAGGACCGGTATGGCGGCCACCGCTCTCGGTATTCTGCAGGCAGTATACGAGGAAACAGGCAAATTTGCTAATGAAAGAGTCCTGTATGGAAAACCTATCGGTACACTCCAGGCAATTCAGTTCCTCGTGGCCGAGATATATACGCAGCTGGACATCTGCCGGCTGCTGAACTATCGCGCAAGCTGGATGAAGGATCAAGGCATGCGTTGCGATACAGAAACCGGCATGGCAAAATATTACACCTGTAACG
>Ga0222638_1000634_pt1 | contig 12014 bp, 8 predicted proteins | sample AntAcemetagen183_FD_181153 | JGI IMG/M metagenome (GOLD analysis project Ga0222638, IMG submission 181153) | Saline water microbial communities from Ace Lake, Antarctica - #183 | ecosystem: Environmental > Aquatic > Non-marine Saline and Alkaline > Saline | place: Antarctica: Ace Lake | collected...
GTGGCCGACTTTGGCAAGAGGACGAAACAGGAAGATCCGGTGGTTCATTTCTACGAGACGTTCCTTGCGGCCTACGATCCAAAATTGAGAGTGAAGCGGGGCGTCTATTACACGCCAGAACCTGTCGTCTCTTACATAGTTCGGTCTGTAGATCACATCTTGAAGACCCGGTTCAATTTAGGCGGCGGCCTCATGGACTCTTCGAAGATCGATTACGACCGGCAGACTTACGCTTTGGATTCTCGCGGAAAACCAGATCCGGAGCGGCTTCCCACCAGGATCGTTCAGGAAACCATCCCCAAGGTTCTCATCCTGGATCCAGCTTGCGGGACTGGCACTTTCCTCTATGCGGTCATAGATCACATCCGGTCCGATTTCATGGATCACGGGAATGCGGGACTTTGGTCCAACTACGTGAGAGATCATCTTCTGCCCAGGATCTTTGGCTTTGAGCTTCTGATGGCCTCTTACGCCGTCGCTCATTTCAAGCTCGGGATGCAGCTTGCAGGGCAAGACTTGCCCGAGGACTTGAGGGACGATTGGGTCTACGATTTTGCCAGCGACGAGCGGCTCGGGATTTATCTTACCAACACACTGGAAGAGGCAGAGAATCCCTGGAAGAACCTTTGGGGCTACGAAGTGGTCGGTGAGGAAGCGCGGTCGGCCTCTGTCGTGAAAAGGGATTACCCAATTATGGTGGTGCTGGGAAACCCGCCGTACTCCGGGCATTCGGCAAACAGCAGCTGGGAAATCGTCGACGGGAAGAAGAAGACGCGAAACTTCATAGGGAAACTCCTTCAGGATTACTACAAGGTCGATGGAAAGCCTCTCGGCGAGCGAAACCCCAAATGGCTCCAGGACGATTACGTTAAGTTCATCCGCTGGGCACAATGGAGGATAGAACAGACCGGGTCGGGAGTGGTTGGATTGATCACCAATCACGGTTATCTGGACAATCCGACATTTCGAGGAATGCGCCAGCAGTTGATGGCGGCTTTCAGCGAGATTTACATCTTGGACCTTCACGGGAACGCCAAGAAGAAGGAGCGGGCCCCCGATGGCTCCAAAGACGAAAATGTCTTTGACATTCAGCAGGGCGTGGCAATCGGGATATTCGTCAAAACCCCAGAGAAAAACGGCCCTGCCAAAGTCTATCATTCAGAGCTTTGGGGGCGCCGAGAAGAAAAGTATCAGAGCCTTCTCGATGCGAGCGTGAATACAACCGAATGGGTTCAGCTGGAGCCACAGTCACCGTTTTATTTGTTCATTCGGCAAGATGTTAGATTGAAGGCAGAATATCAGCAGGGATGGAGAGTGACTGAAATCCATCCGATAAATGTTCTCGGGTTTCAAACACATAGAGATCATTTTGCAATAAATTTTGATCAAAACAACATATACGAACGCCTTTTGAATCTTCGCAACGAATCTCTGTCAAATGAGGTGTTACGTGAACAATACAAATTACGAGATAACCGAGATTGGAAACTATCTCATTCTCGAAAACTATTGCAACAAGATCCAAATTGGGATCGTCATATTTTGCGCTGCCTTTATCGCCCGTTTGATTGGCGCTGGTGTTATTTTAGCAAGGCTGTAATGGATTATCCTAGACGGGAATTAATGGATAATGTGAAGAATCTGGATAATATTTGTCTGCTCTCATCGCGCCAACAAGCTGTTCCAGGTTATCGACATTCTTGGGTTTCAAATGTCCCTGCAAATGACTGCGTTATCTCTACAACAAGCAGGGAAGCAAATCAAGTATTTCCACTCTACCTTTACCCCACCACCGACGGAAAATCTTCCCGCCAAAAATCCCTCGACAGCGCCGAATGGCCACCGGGAAAAGACGGGCGCGTCCCGAACCTCTCGCCCGAATTCGTCGCAGACTTCGCCAAAAAGCTCGGCCTCGAATTCGTTTCCGACGGCAAGGGCGACCTCGAATCGACATTCGGGCCAGAAGATGTCTTCTGCTACATCTACGCGGTCTTTCACTCACCCACCTATCGGGAGCGCTACGCAGAGTTCCTGAAGATCGATTTTCCCAGAGTCCCGCTCACTTCCGACCCGGATCTTTTCCGGAGGCTCTGTGCTCTTGGCGCGGATTTGACAGCGCTCCATCTCCTGGAGGCGCCCCGGCTCTCTGAATCGATAACATGCTACCCGATCCCGGGCGACAACCTGGTAGATAGGCCCAAGTATTTTGCGCCGGGTGACTGCTTGCCAAAGAAAAAAGAGGCGCTGGAGGCGGGTCGGGTCTACATCAACAAGACCCAATACCTGGAGGGCGTCGATCCCGAGGTCTGGGAGTTTCAGGTGGGCGGATACCAGGTTTGCGCCAAGTGGCTCAAGGACAGAAAAGGGCGGAAGCTATCATACGACGACCTCACAACTTACCAACGAATAGTGGTCGCGCTCAAAGAGACGATTCGGCTGATGGCCAAAATCGATGAGGCAATCCCGGAGTGGCCGATGGGGTGAAAAGAGACTATCCGATCATGGTGGTGCTGGGAAATCCGCCGTACTCAGCAAATTCTGCCAACAAAGACGATTGGATCATCGACCTCGTTCGGAAAAGTTACTATCCAAGAGATGAGATCAAAAGGTATCACTAAACAGCAATGGGGCGATCTGAGACGATGAAACATGATGGAAATTACGTGATTCGCAAAATGACCCGCAACGAAGTCGATCTGGCCATCGATTGGGCCGCGTTTGAAGGTTGGAACCCTGGGCTGCACGATGTAGACTGTTTTTACAAGGCGGATCCAGAGGGGTTCTTTGTGGGATTGCTGGACGAAAAACCAATCGGATGCATCTCGGCCGTAAGCTACGGTGAATCCTTTGGCTTTTTGGGACTTTACATCGTCAAGCCAGAACATAGGAGGAAAGGCTTTGGAATCTCACTCTGGAAGAACGCCATGGATTATCTTGAGGGCAGAAACGTCGGCCTTGATGGGGTCATCGAACAGCAGGAGAACTACAAGAAGTCTGGGTTCCAACTCTCTTACCGGAACGTTCGCTACGAGGGCGTCGGCAAAGAGATGACCGCTGATGAGTCCCAAATCGTCGATTTGTCAAAGGTGCCCTTTGAGGATCTGAAAGAATACGACGATGCGCTCTTTCCAGATCAAAGACATCGATTCCTCAAAAGCTGGATCGAGCAGCCAGAAGGTTCCGCCTTTGGTATCATGAATAGGGAAAAACTCAGCGGTTATGGCGTTATCCGAAAATGCCGCGTTGGATTCAAGATCGGCCCTCTCTTCGCAGACAACGAGAGGTTTGCAGAATCGCTCTTTCAGGCTCTGAGGGGGCGTGCAGAAGAGGGCGCGCCGGTCTTTCTCGACACACCCGAGGCAAACCCTGCTTCTGTGGAACTTGCCAAGCGCCACGGCATGGAAGTGACCTTCGAAACCGCACGTATGTACACGAAAAAAGATCCCGACTTGTCCCTTGACCGCATCTTTGGCGTGACGACTCTGGAGCTTGGTTGAGCGAGATGCTCAATATATAGTCTAGAACCAATTAGATGAGACTAATTGGTTCTCGCCAGAATAGTGTTTAACGATATGAATAGGCCAGATATCAAACTCTTACAAGTTAGAGATTTGTCCGAAAGGTAATGCCAAAAACTATAGTTAGTGTGGCTAAATGCCCAGTTGATAATCACGCATGTTATAGCAACAAGGGCACCATGAGCCTTGCACCCCCTCTATTTCTACCCCACCACCGACGGAAAATCCTCCCGTCAGAAGTCCCTCGACAGCGCCGAATGGCCACCGGGAAAAGACGGACGCGTCCCGAACCTCTCGCCCGAATTCGTCGCAGACTTCGCAGAAAAGCTCGGCCTTGAATTCGTTTCCGACGGCAAGGGCGACCTCGAATCGACATTCGGGCCAGAAGATGTCTTCTGCTACATCTACGCGGTCTTTCACTCGCCAACATACCGGGAACGCTACGCCGAGTTCCTGAAGATCGACTTCCCCAGAGTCCCGCTCACTTCCGACCCGGATCTTTTCCGGAGGCTCTGTGCTCTTGGCGCGGATTTGACAGCACTCCATCTCTTGGAAGCGCCCCAGCTCTCTGAATCGATAACATGCTACCCGATCCCGGGCGACAACTTGGTGGATAGGCCCAAGTATTTCGCGCCGGGTGACTGCTTGCCAAAGAAAAAAGAGGCGCTGGAGGCGGTCCGGGTCTACATCAACAAGACCCAATACCTGGAGGGCGTCGATCCCGAGGTCTGGGAGTTTCAGGTGGGTGGATACCAGGTTTGCGCCAAGTGGCTCAAGGACAGGAAAGGACGGGAGCTATCATACGACGACCTCACAACCTTACCAAAGAATAGTGGTCGCGCTCAAAGAGACGATTCGCTTGATGGCCAAAATCGATGCGGCTATCCCGGAGTGGCCGATGGGTTGAGAGAGTCCCTCAACGATTGGCCTCGTACATGTCCAGGGCCAATCTAAGGCACCACCGTGTTCTTAACATAGTAAAACATATTTAACGCGCATGGGCGCTGCTAAATCAAAGGGTCACGTAACGGGTTCCAAGGTCACTGAAATTGAGTTCGAGCAGATCCAAAGATTGGTCGACGCAGGGGTCTACCTGAACACGTCAGACTTCGTCAGGGACGCCATCAGAGACAAGCTCGCATCAATCAAGGTCATCAAATATCACGATTTAGACTACGAAACCGCCAAGAAAGAAGTCAGAGGATATTTTGAGGCGAGAGGCGAGGCTTATCCTTCAGACGCAAGTGCCGATCTTGAGATCGACTACGAGTTGGTATGCCAGATAACAGACGAGCTCCAAAGAGAGGGACGACTGGAGGCGATCTGATTGGACTGTTACGAAGCAGGGGATACCATTCACGGGTCCAGGATATATGCCGAGGCGAGAAAGATCGGCGATCCGGTTGTCATAATCAAAACCGGACGGCACAAGGCTCAACGAGTCATCCTTTCTGAAAACGCCTTGGCAAGAGTGGAACGAAAGCTTCGATGGATAAAGTGATTACTTCCTCGACTGAAGTCGAGAGTGTAGTCACGAGCGAACTGCAACTAGCCCCTTCAGACACCAATCCGTCAGGACCCGATCTCTTTCCAAGCCCTTTCCTCCACCTTTCGGGCCACTTCTCGCAAGGGAAGGTCAGCATCTTTGGCGATCTTCTTACAGTCCTCGTACTCGGGCTTCAAGCTCAGGACCTTTCCGCCAAGATGGCTCAGTTTCACAGAAACTTCGTAACTCTTGCCCTCGATCTCTACCGAGACGGACCGCTCTTCCCGCTGGGCTATATACCGATGAAGGCTCGGAAATACCCGAAGGCCAAGGCTTCCTGTCTCTTTCATGATCAGGGCTGCAAGCGTCTCCACTTTTTCGGCAGTCGCGATCACTTTGACGACGTTTCCTGGTCTTCCTTTCTTCATCAGGGCAGGCACGATCGATGCATCCAGAGCCCCTGCCTCCATGAGAAGTTCCAGCAAGTTTCCCAAAACTTCGCCTGTCACGTCGTCCACATTGGTTTCGAGCTGAACCACTCGATCATGATGACGGTGCGAGCAGGCACTTTGATCTGCATCTTTTTCCACTCTGAGATTTCCAACCACTCCGCGCAAGACGTTGGGAATCTCAAGGTCTTTCTTTCCGGCACCGTACCCCACAGATTCGGCCTTCATTTCGGGATATCGATCTACGATTTCATCAACGAAGTTGGCGAGGATAGCAGCACCAGTGGGCGTTAAAACCTCTTCATCAACGGGCCCACCCTTCCAGATGAGTCCAAAACGGCGTAATATTTCCAAAGTTGCAGGAGCTGGAACCGGCAAGAGTCCGTGAGACGTGGATACCGTTCCGCCACCTGATGATATGGGCAAAGAGAAGACCCGATCCACACCGAGGCTCTGAAAGGCAGCAGAGCTTCCTGCTATATCTGCCAACGCGTCAAGAACACCGATCTCGTGGAAGTGGACGTCTTGGGCTTCGACTCCGTGAACCTTTGCCTCGGCAAAGGCGAGAGTTTCCAGGACATTGAGGGCGTTTTCCAGGGCAGAAGGTTCGAGTTTTGCATCTTTCAGGATTGATCTTGCTTCTTGGACCGAGTGAAACTTCTTATCCGATATGATGTCGGCCTTGGTTGCGGCAATGTGGTGTTTCTTAATTTGCGATATTTCCAGATCACACCCCACCGATTCCACCGCTTTTCGAACTAAGTCTGGATCTGCGCCAAGGTCCAGGAGGCAGCCCATGATCATATCGCCGGAAGCTCCAGAAAGGGGATCGAATAGGAGAACTCTCAAAGCTCGATCACCGTTCCTGCGTTGTTGAAGACGAACTTATTCCCAAACTCTGTAGCCAAAACCGACGCCGCTTTCAATCCGGTACAATGAGATGCGCCCAGGATCTCAAGGTCATATCCTCTCAAGGCTTCAATGGTCTTTGGAAGCTTATCTTCGCCGCCAAATCCAAGATGAGTTCCACCCACAACGCCGATGACTCGATCTTCACCTGTCACTTTCCGGGCATGTTCAAGGGTATTTATCATCCCAGAATGAGTACACCCCAGTATCACGAAGATGCCAAAATCCAGCTTCAAGATAAGAGCCTGATCGTCCAGGAGGGGATCAGTAACCATTCCGTTTTTGGTCTTCACGGCCAGATCAGAACTTGGCGTCTCAAATTCCGTTAACCTTGGAACTTCGCCGGTTAGCCAGATCCCTGGTGCAATCTCCCTTGCCTCCCTCGAAAGATCGAACTGGGCGCCCATCGCCTCCAGATCTTCCTTTTCGAAGGGGATGCCAATGTATCTGGTCTTGCCGTGGACCGCGTACTTGGGCGCGAAAATGTCGGGATGACCATAGATCCTGGTGGGACCTGTCTTTTCCAGAATGTGCTTAAGGCCGCCCGTGTGGTCGTAATGGCCATGGCTCAGGGCGATTGGAAGGCCTGCAAGTTCGATCCCCAAAACTCCGGCGTTATGGGCAGCGCTGAAAGTCTGGCCGGTGTCGAATACGAGCTTTGCATCTCCACATTCAACGTAAAAAGAGAGTCCATGCTCGCCCAAAATGTTTCTTGTAAGCCCTACCGTGTTCTCGCTGATCGTGATAATCTTTGCATACATTTTTATCTAACCTCGATTTGAAGACATCGTTTCCAAGAATCTACCCATCACATTTTTGCGCAGTCATCCTTTTGTGCTTCCATATTTCTGTCGTATTCTCATCATGCTTCTGCATTCTGCAGATTTCGATCCTTAACTCGGCATGATTTGGGGGTTATGGCTAGTGCAAGTCACCTGGTGTACACAGAAACCAGCATCTTGTGATGACTTTAGATTTCCAAGCGTTCCAATTTACCCTATTACGCATCACCCGAATGTGGGGAATAGCTGCTGACGAGGTTAATACACGATTATCGACATCTAGCGCCCATAATGTCTACCAAATTGCCACATTAATTCCCTAATTTCCGCCGAGTTAAGGTTCGATAACATTTCTGACGCGTTGCCATCAGTTTTTCCAGAAATCTGGCATCAAAAGGATCAACACTGTCAGAATCTCCAGCCGTCCGATCCACATGCATAAGATCAATATGATCTTTCCAAGTCCAGGTATCTGGGAATAATTCTCGGTTGGACCAACCAAGTTGAACCCAGGACCGACGTTTCCAAGGTTAACGGCAACGGCAGATGCGGCGCTGACCATGTCCATAGATCCGCGACTATAATGCCAAGTGCAGATCACGTTATCAGACCGCTTGTAATTATTGCCTGAGGTGTTATAGATCATCTGGTCTATTTCGACCCATTTTTTCTTTACAGAATCGTTCGGGACGAAATAGATGCTCTTTTCGGCCTTTTTAGAATCTTTTGAGGTGAAGGCTGCAATCTCGTCAGTTCCGTCCCAACGATCTGATCCGAAACAGACCACTTTTTCGCCGTTTTCTGAGATGAAACAGGTGATGTCAGATCGTTCTCCTAATTCGCTAGGTATAGCGCAAATCGAGGCGAAGAGGACTGAGGCCACAACGAAAATCAGGATATAAAGGGCAAAAAAGGAGAGGATGGAATGAAGAATTTCTTCTCGTACGGGACTTGACTTCAACTTCACCGGAACGACAGCTTTGGGGTGCAACGCCTGGATCAGCTCCCTTCGGCCATATTTGATTATGAGCAGAATTCTGACAAGCTTAATCCCCCCAGCAGTAGATCCTGCACAAGCTCCCGTGAACATGAGAACGAAAAGGATCGTCTTGGCCGTTCCAGACCAAAGGTCGTAATTGTTTGTGGTAAAACCGGTGGTGGTCACTATTGAGACCACCTGGAAGGCAGCAAACCTTAAAGTTTCGAAAGGTCCATCGCCCCCGATCCCCCCAAACAGTGCTATTATGGCTATTGATGCTAAGACCAATAGGGTGTAAAACTTGAATTCGGGGTCTTTCAGGGGACTTTTTCTGTCTGTGTACATAGTCCTGTAGTGAAGCGCGAAGTTCGCCCCTGCCAGGAACATGAATACAATTATGACGAATTCCATCAAAGGGCTTTCGTAAGCTTCTATGCTCAGGGCCTTTGGCGAAAACCCACCGCACGCCATGGTGGAGAATGTGTTACATATAGCATCATAGGCCGGCATTTTAGCTAACATCAACAGGAGAAACTCGGCTGCCGTGAGCACGAGATAAACACCCCAAAGAATCTTTGCGGTACCCTGGATCCTGGGCCGGATCATGTCTTCAGTGGGACCTGGAACCTCTGCCTTGAATAACTGGCGCCCTGCAACACCAAGGTTTGGGAGAATGGCGATGAAAAGTAGTATAATACCCATGCCGCCAAGCCATTGGGTAAAGCTCCTCCAGAAAAGGAGGCCGTAATAGGTCTTTCCCGAATCAAGCGCCTCGGATAATATGGCGTTTCCAGTGATGTTCTCTGCGGCGTTGAAGAGCGTGGTAGTGGCGTTTCCAGTGGCGTTGGAGATCGACCCGTTAAGGTACATGCCATTGGAAATCGATCCGTTGAGGAACGTGTTGTTAAGACTGGCATTCAAGGTGGTGTTGCCAATTTGGGACGCACTTGCAGCCTGGTTGTGGAATAGCGAATCCAATATAGTCTGAGCAAGGGTTGCACCCATGCTGTGATTCGCGGCGGTCGCGTTTATGAGCCAGTATCCACCAGCATTGGCACTACTACTCTCCGAAAGAATAGTGGCACCAGTTGTCGTGAATCCGGACATGGATTCAAAGAGTGAATCAATTGGGTCCAAGCCCAGCAACATGTAAGGAACTGCTCCGATCATGGCCGCACCCATCCATCCGAACGCCACAAGAGCAAAGCCTTCCTTGTTTCCCAGGGTTTCGTTTACCCCCACCAGTTCCATGACCAATCCGGTGATCATGGCAAAGAGGGCAGGCACAACGAAGGCCACCACACCTTCCTGCTCTCCGTAGATCAAAGATACGACTGCAGGGATCAGCATCAAAGCTCCAAGGAGCTTTAGAAGTGTGCCGAATACTTTGAGAAACACTCGGATCTTCATCTTAAATGCGCAAGGAGACCCCGTCCTTTCAGGTCAGGGTGAAATTGCGTCCTCCATCTTATGACGGTCAATATGGTCAAATCCAACACATATACGGTTTATGTAATCGGTTTCCCAGGCACGATGTTATACAAACTGACATTCCCTTTCGAGGATCCACCTACATAACTCAAACCATGCTTGGTATGTCTTACTAATGTCCCTCTCGTAGTAGTCGACGTTGCCAGACGTCTTTCTATAACAATCCTCAGGGGAAAAAGGTTGCCTCTATTTTATCGTGGTGGTCGTTATCGGATCGCGGAGGTCGATCATTGGAGATAATTTGAAAAATGAACACGGAAATTCCATTTTTGTGATGTTGCCCATTCGGTCGTGTGTTGATGATTTTCAATAATTCGCGGACACGACTCAACATATAGTTTCGTATTATCTGAAAGGAAATGTTTATAACTAGCGGCGTATTTGTGATACTATAGTTCCGATTAATCAGAGATTATATCAACAAATCACAAAAAATACGATTTAAGATCGGAATCTACCCAAAAAGTTCGACCGAAGTATGAGAAATGAATGAAATCATGGCACTATTGGCTGCGCTGACACTATGTCTGACGACCCCGCTTTTGCTTTCCAAAAGCGACGATGCGACTACTATCCAAGTCACCGATAATAGAGGAAGAACCATCGAGGTCCTTTACCCTTGCGAAAGGATCATATTCCTGGTTGAAAACGCGGTGAACAACAATTGGATGACAACGTTTCATCTTTGCATCCTTCAGACAAATGGGAATCGGTCCAAGAATGCCTGATGGTCCAATACCTTGAGTACCTAGCTAGAAGGGAACGCAACATGAGACGAACGACTTTAACACTTCTGATACAGATATTGTTCCTGTATTCTGGAATCGCGTTGGCAGCAACTGATACCCTGGATATATTCGGGAATGCCAACATGGACGACGCCATCGATGAGGACGATGTGGAATACGTCCAGGGAATAATCGACGAAATTAACAAGGCGACTGAGCTTGCAGACGCCAATTATGACGGCGAGATAAATCAAGAGGACATCATCCAGATAGAAGCGATCATAGACGGCGAAGCGACCGAGATTACCCTCATAGATTCTGTAGGGCAGATCATGACCGTGAACGTTCCTGTCGAGAGGGTAATTCCTCTTCACATGCGCCACGCCAGCGCGATCTGCGCCCTTGGCGGAAAGGAGATGATTGTGGGCGTCGACGAGACTGTAATCGGACGAGAGCTCCTATTTCCGGATCTCAGCAAGCGGCCTTCTGTTGGGAAAGTGAAAGAGCCAGATGCAGAGCAGATAATCATCTTGGATCCTGATCTGATCGTGACTTTTACGAACATGCCTACTTCTGCCGAGCTGGAAGATAAACTGCTCGGTGGCGTGGCCGTAATACGTTTCGACATTTCCAGAGCTGAAGATCTGAAGGAAGAGATGGTGAAGCTTGGTTACCTCATAGGCGATAGAAACGCAGCAGAAGATTACACCGAATGGTACGACCGTTACATGGACACGGTGAAAGAAAGGGTCTCTGAAATTCCTGAAGAGGACCGACCTTTAGTCTTCATGGAAATGGAACGATCTGGTGAAGTGCAGATCATGAGGTGGACTTATGCCACGGATACTGGTTACTCAGACCTCTGTGATGTAGCTGGCGGAGTGAACGTGGCACAAGGTTACGTCGAATACAATGGTAATGTGGAGTCTGAGTGGGTGATAACTCAGAACCCAGATGTTATCGTCGGCCTCTCTTATGGGGCAGGGTACAAAAAGGATGATAATACACCCCTCAAAGACTATCGTGACAAAATCATGAATGTGCCTGGTTTTGATAACTTGGAGGCTGTAAAGAACGAAAGAGTCCACGTGATCTCAGGCGATTTTGCAGTAGGTCCTCAGCTGGTCATAGGCACAGTGGCCATGGCCAAGTGGCTGTATCCAGAAGAGTTTGAGGACATGGACGTGGAAGCAATCCACAAAGAGTTCTTGAGGGACTTTTTGGGCTCTGATTATGACCTCGAAGAGCATGGGATTTTCGTGTACCCACCGATGGGATGACATTCAAGTTAGATCATCAAAGTCGATGTTATTTGTGAGATATAGTGTTTAACGATACCTTTCAGACAACTGTTGAACTCTCATGAGTTCGACATCTTGACCTATTCATATCGTTAAGTACTGTTCTGGCGAGGACCAATTAGCCTTACCTAATTGGTTCTTGACTTATAACTTCAGGGGAAAAAGGTCCACAAAAGTCCGTCACTGGAGCCTCCAGTCAACTACCCGCCACTAAAGTGACGGGCATGTAATGTGCCCTGGTTGACCAGATCCCCGATCGAGGAGTTTTACAAGATCGGGAGCCAATACGAAAGAATTTATAGTCGAGAACCGATTAGATAGCACTAATCGGTTCTCACCAGAATAGTGCTTAACGATACGAATAGGCCAAA